>Ga0210059_1004107_pt1 | contig 23437 bp, 16 predicted proteins | sample Ectturendosymbi2_FD_188042 | JGI IMG/M metagenome (GOLD analysis project Ga0210059, IMG submission 188042) | Ecteinascidia turbinata endosymbiont from Florida, USA - Sample 2 (SPAdes) (version 2) | ecosystem: Host-associated > Tunicates > Ascidians > Unclassified | place: Key West, Florida...
GATGCTTGAGGCGAGGGCCTTCCTCGAGTCGATTGGACAGTGCAGCAGGCAGTCCAGTATCAAAGTGGCCAAAGAAACTCTTTCGTTGTCCTGAAAGACAGCACGAAATTGAATCATCTTTTAGAGAAGGGGCGTGCAACCTGTGGCCCGTGGGCCAACAGTGGCCCGGTAGCTGAAGTTTCGTGGCCCGCGGAAAGGTTCACATTTTGAAAGGGTATTGCCAATCATCCGTGAGTGGTCAGCAAATTGTCTAACACGCAGAGCTCGACACATGCAGCTGTGACCCGTGGACCAATCTGGTTATTTGCATTTGGCCCGGCAGTTTTGTATGGTTGCACACCCCTGTTGCAGAGAAATACACGCTTTTTATTGTCAAGCTGCGACGATAACTTTGAAAAGGAGCGCGCCGTCAAAGCAAGTGCGGTGCTTTTAGAATTATGAAGCTCGTCAACGAGTCAATGTCGCGCGTGCTTTGGTGACGCTATTGCACCGCTGGTACGTTATAAATTCAAAATACACGAGCTGTTATATAGGTTTATGGCTAGCGGGTGGCTTCAGGCCCGTAGCCAGGTTTTAAGGTTTGGGGCAAAGCACATTTTTTTGGGGAAATAGTTTTGCTTTTATATTTTTAAAACAAATTATTTTAGACCAATCAACATTTAGAGGGGCATTGACCCCGAATGCCCCCACCATGGCTACGGGCCTGGGTGGATTATCAAGGAACATTTATGAAAGCGCTGCATGGCTTCGGTTGGTTTGGGTTTTCGAGAGAAGGCTTGCTTTCTTGTGCCTCCATAAAGTCTATTCATAACAGCGTGCTGCGTCGTGTGTGTGGTGTTTGGTACTAATCATCGTGCGTGCATAGCAATCAGTGCTTGCAATGTAATCGTCCGCATGCGCCCTCAGGGAAACCAGGGCACCGTTAGCATGTGTGAAAGTGAGCGTCAGTTGTTTTGTGCGTGCTTATCGAAGGTACTTGTATGTTGTATATGTTGAACGCCACCGAACACGACAGCGTGCACACTACACGTGCCCGAAACCAGTTGATGGTTGCCCTCGTTTTCAGTGTCACTATCGGCAAATCAAGATGACTGGCGTTCCACCGCCATGTTTGTCTCAGCAGCAATGCTGCATTAAGCAACGGTGATGGAAAAAAGTCGAACTTCACATCTATTTTTTTTAAGTCGAAGAACACACTTGGTGTTATACCACTGTGGCTATAAATTTTAGCGCTATAGCTGATTCTGCCTGTACATCTGCAGCCGAAATGAGAAACAGCGTAATTATTGGCGACTTGCTTGGATCAAACCTGCACCAAGCTGGCAAAATCCAGTCAGCTGTGCAGACAAGATAAATAAAGATCGGGCACAGTGTGGCTGTCGGGTTTCGAACCTGTTCAAACAAGACCTCTGCCGCTTCTTCCCGTACGTTACCCGGAATGAAAAGCCGCGAGACGCCATCCAGCGGATAAATCATGTCAGGGGGAGGAGGGGGACGCGGTTCCACTTCGGTTGTTTCCTTTTCGGGATGATGCTCCTGTTACAAGAGAACAAGCGCTGGCGTTTTGCTGTTTTGCCAAATCGAAGCAAAGAAAGCCGTTGTTGCGATCGGAAAAGCCCGAGCGGCATGTGCGCAAAGCTTCGCACCGTGGCAGCAAGCAACAACAGAGTTCACGCGCCGCGATCACTCCCCGCGTACGCTAGTCGTTGCGTTCAATCGTTCACAAGTTAATATCGGCAGAGCTTCCACGCCACGATCACTCTGTTGTTGCTTGTTCGCGCCACATATATATATTATTGTTCTTCGCGCACATCCCGTTCGTGGTGAATCACACATTCAACGTAACGCCACCGGAGAGGTTGCAACAACGTCAACCGTTTCTCAAAGCACAAAATCACTAGATATGCTAAAAATTTTAGGGGGGAGACACATGGCCACGCCTATGACCACCCGCACAAACAAGTTGAAGGAATTCTTAAGAAATGCGCTCAAACTATAAATGACAATCCTTCTGTCAGGGTGTGTATTTTTCCGAAACGCAAAGGTAGCTGACAATCAGAATGTAATTGCGAACTCCAAATAAGGTATATGGCGGAAAACATGCACTTGGTTAACTTTAAGTTGTTGCTGTGGTTAAACTGGTAAACCAGGAAAGCACACGTGTGAAATTGTACAGCTTTGGACGCGTTACATCCTCGACGATACCCCTCGCTAATTCATGCAGTGCCAGAAGTTGAGTGCGAATGAGAATGAGCGATTATAATCGTGTATCTCCTTTAACGCATCAGTGAACGTTTGAAACGGATCTTCCAACAAGTGTAGAGACTGTCCGAACAACCCTCTCGCCAGGTTTCAAGGTTTGGGGGGAAATTACGTTTTTAAGGGGAACGATTTTTGTTTCTATTATCTGTGTAAATCAATTTTTTCTGGACACAACCACAACAAAATTTATGGGGGCACAAAAAATTGAGGCACCGCCACCGAATGCCCCCGTGGCTATGGGTCTATGCCCGAAGCCTCGTGAAACCAATGATATCATTGAGCCAGTTTGCTCAAGCAGCCTTGTTTTTGTGAAATTAGTTTAAAACTGACAGGTAGGGTACGTAGGCGCAACTACGAAACGCTTTTTTGAATGGGAAAGTAATGCAATGAGATAAACATAGTCGTTGTCAGAAACCCAAATAGTTCATATAACCGCACAGGAAACATAGTCTTGCAACAAACACGGATTTATTTCAATAAAACTCGTCAAGAGAATGGGACGAAGTTCGCCATAGACGCACATGCAGTTTATCGAAAACGAGGTCATTTTTATGTAAAGAAGTATGTGCTTGCGTGAGTTATGCAGGTGATCTATCATATCGAAACTTTTTGTAAGCTTTCCTCAAAATACGGCTTATGTGGTGCGAGTGTTCAGCGTGCATTTACGTAGGAAAATCTTACGAAACAAGATGCAGCAATTTTCCAAACCTGTGGAGGTGGTAGCACTCTTTTCTCACTATACTTTCAAAATTAACACTAGATGCTTTTACTTCTCCGGTAAGAATTGTATTTAACGAAACAAGAAGCTAAGAAGTCTTTCATAACAGTGTGAGGTTTATGGTATTCAACCATGTCATCACGCATACGGTCAATCGCAGTGTTACCATGCAACCGTCTTAAAAATTGCGCAAAATTCAGGCCTCATCAGAGCTGCTCAAAAATATTATATTACAGCTAGAATAGAACGTACCAAAATACTGCAGAAAAGCTTTTACTTTTCAAGCAACACAACGCAAGTAAATCTTGCAAAAACAAAAGAACGAGACAAAATAAAATGTTCACAGTCACCATACCTTCATCCACGCGACCATCTTCGCGGTCTGTATTGTTTTTGCTCTTTTGTAATCGCTAACAAAGCATGCTTTAACCTGAAATTAGGAAGAACAAAGTGTACAATGAAAATCAAAAATGCAGTTGGGATAGCAAAATTGCAAAGTTTGGGGGTTAACAAATTTGCATTGGCCCGTGAGCTGCTGAAAAGGCGCTAAGCAACCCACGCAAGAGTCCAAACAGAATTAATCACAGTTAAATCAATAGGCTGGAGAAAAAGAGGCCACACAAAAGCACAAAGTTGGGAACAAGATAATTTAACCTTCACACCCCCACACAACTACGTACGATTCACGCACACGCGTCACTAACAAGGAACACAAAGGTAGACAAGAACTTCGATTTCAGTGGAAATACTAAAAAAGTGGCGGCTTATGAACTTCTTACGTACGCTTGATCTCATCATTTACGGAACTAAATACACGTTTATGGTTCACAATGAGCTGAAGCTCCAATGTTCACCCCAACCATTTACTTCTATTCTCAATTGCCAGCGTGCGACATTGAAAGCAATGGCGAGTTACATTTAACAAGCGATGGCTCTGACAACCAAATGCACATTAAGAGTTTAAATTCGACACGAAAAAATCTAGAATATAGCAGTTGTCGGGAAGTAACACATGTCACGCGAAAACTTGCCTTGACAGAAAACAGAATAGAATATGCAGGTTCACAGTGCACTTTTTTGTATCCTGCCCTCCGCCATTCACTCCCATATTACCGGAGTTGAAAAAACGCCGAAATAGAAGAGCGATAATTTTAGGGTGATATCGACAGTCAGTGGGGCAACATGAGACACAAAAGGGGTAGGAGGGAGGCCGTGCTCGGAACCCATGTTTCAGGGCCCGCCATAAACCTTCGCTCCCGCCGGGGGCTCAGGTAGGGTCCGACGGCAAAAATATCATAACTAACTACACAGACAACACGACAAACCCGAAGTCAAACACTACCAGAGCGGCCACGAAAGGAAAGCGAAGTACCAAGTAAGTTTAAAGCGATATAATCAAATGATTGTAGTGAGCGCTTACACCTACTTCACGCTCATATATATAAGTAGAATCTTTGAAATGGCGCCAAGCGTAGTAACCGTGAATAAAAACTATCGCGCTCAATAATTTATAAGTCTTTCGACATTGCAAACGTTCGGTGCAGAAAACCATAGGAGGCCCCAGCAACACAGCCCCGCCAACGCACCGTAAGTGACAGCCTCACGCTTAAACGTACTCTTTAGCCATGTTGTAATCTCATTGTTGTTATAATACAGGTTCTTGCGATGATGCGAATCGTCCAAACCAAGTCAGCTACCACCGTTAAGTCGACAACTACAGCCAGTCTATCTTTACAGCAGATCAGGTCGGGGCGCCGGATCCACGCGGATGCAGGGATTGCGCTCTTTCACATCTTCCCAGCCTTTGCGCTTTACACGGAGTGGCAAGCAGGTCCCGCACACGATTATGCCTACCTGTTCTCTACTTGTAAGTTCTAGCACGTGATTGCAGAATGTGCGATAAACTCTCTACTCTACCACAACAGTCACAGTAGGGCGATGCTGCAGGGAAACCCCCTAGACGCTCTGAGGGCAGTATGAAGCAGATCACAACACCGCCCCAATGTAGTCCCGTCAACTTAACAAAGCCGTTCCATTTACCAACCACCAGTTTGTCAAAGGAACCTCACGGGCGTCTTCTGGCCCTCGCCCAACTACATTCCAATGAGGCGCATCCGTCGGACAGTCCTTCAATTCCTGCTTATTCGTAGCTAGTTTTCCATAGGCTTTAAATGGGTCACCCATCCGCGGCTTGTCCTTGGCAGCGCACTGTCCTTCGCTATATCCATAGCAAAGGTGTCACAGCACTTCGCCAGTCTCTGTGTCTTGTCTAGTGGCGCCTTATGCTCTAACTGTGAAACTCCGATCCACCACCCAATTGATGGCAGGCATGAAGAAAGACTTGGGAGTATCCTTCGGCATCTTTAGCCAGTCACTCGCCGTCCCCTATATTCGCACATCTAATGATCGAAGAAATCTTTTAGCAATTGCCACAAAGGTTGGGGGATGTAACAGGCTCGGGAATAAGTGAGTTCGCAGAGCATAGAGTCTTTGCTGGGGCTTCATGGGTCCACTGGTGAGATAGCTAAGCTGCTTTTCCAAAACTTCCGATACAAAATGCGAATTTGATGTAACACCAATCTTAATCCCCACATATTTATAAAAGGAAGAAACAGGTGTCACAGGGATGTCCCTGCCCGGACACTCAAGGAAGGGATCAGGGTTCACCACCCATTTCTTAATGTTAGCATCCACCGTTAAACGAAATTGGCAGTTGTGGCATACTTTGCAGGATTAAAAATTAAGCCTGAATGTCCAAGCTTGTCTTCCAGCATACTTAAGAGCCTCTGAAGGCCAGCTGGGGTAGACACAAGATCACTAGATCGTCCGCAAAGGCCGAATGGGTGATACCAAGGTTTCCTAGATAGGCTGCCAAATTTCATCAAGTCCGGACACAGCCCATTCCATCAAGCCAAGAACAGGGGTACCGATAGCGGGCCCCCCCCGTCTTATTCCGCGATTTTCTTTGATCTTGCGAGATAGTTCACCTTTTGCTCTGAGCACCGTTGTCGATCCAATACACAAATCCTTTATATAGTCCATCAGGAGGAACGCCCATTCTTCTCCATGCTAACTAGATGGTGGCACGGTTAACCGAGTCGAAGGCTTTTTTGACATCCAAAAATGCTGCACAGATGGATTTTAAAGCGTTCACGTGATGTTGAAAAATTGCTTCGATACAAATAGATTAGGCGCAACACCGTCATTCGTCCGGAAAGCTTTTCGCCTCTCGTTTAGTGGTTTTAACCGCTCAGCACAGTTTTGCTATTCTTCATTTTTTGAACGCAGGCCTATGATAGCCTCGTGGGAACGGTGGGGGAGGGCGCGATGCAACTTCTTAACGATGAATTTTTGTTCTTTCGCCGAAAGTTCCAATTCCTTTGTTGCTACCAAATAGAGTTCCTCCTTATCCGAACACTTTCCCACAGTATTGTGTTCAACAGAACGCCCAGTTTTCGAATGACGATACTATTGATGTTCTGCGTCGCCCCCTGCGCACATGTTGACTCAGCCACCTCGAGCTAACAGAAGTCTTCGAGTTATGACCTCCTTTCCCGGGGAGCAATATGGTGCCGGAGCAGCGGTCGCGACGCGTTTCTTTCTTTTAATTTTAAGACCCGTTGTAGATGCCCTGCTGTTAATCCTTAGGCAAGGGGATCCCCCTGTTGTTAATCCTTAGGCAAGGGGGGTGGGTGGGGGGTGGGCAAACTTGTTCAATAGCAGAGTCATTTGCGGAAAACCAAAAACACCAGCGAGCCGAAATCTCGGTTTGTAGTGTCAGTAAAATGCGGTAAAGAATGCAAGTTTTACATAAAATGACCTACGACAAATCGCGTTACTTCTTGGTATCTAACCTTACGAATTCGTGTACCGTAAACACATTGATAAATGAAAAAAACATTAAATAAGTAAATATGAGGCGACAACTCGCTATCAATTTGAGACATTGCTGTTCAGCTAGAAGAGACGCACAAATAATGTCGGCGAGCCGCAGTTTGCTTACCATTGCTCTAGGGGGTTTCAAAACAGCCAAGGCCGCCAAACAACAGGATCGCTACACCCACTGGGGGTTGAAAAGGCTCATCCGTTCTTTTAACGCGGGGCGCTTGCCCTTAGAAATTACAAAAGGAGAATCATGATAACGCAACAGCAGCTGAAATGAACAGATACTCTACCGAGCAATTACGCATCAGCTCATTGATCATTGTCTCTATCGATCCAAGGGCAGACCTCCAGCCCTCCTACCAATACGCGGATGTTACCTATCGGCGAATAACTATATTTCAACATAGAAACAACTCCGATAAGATGCAAAATCAACCTCCAAAAGGAAGTCTACTCCAATTCACCGATGGAGCAACGGATATAGGTACAGTTGATAATATTCCCTCTGTTTTCGCCGGCCAGGGTCCGGAGGACAGCTGGCACCTGTTAGCGGCCCCAACGAATTGGGGTTCGGGCCCCTGTACGACAACGTCGGTGCCCCGAACGGATGGATCATATCCGTTCTCCTCATACGACAATAAGGTGCAGCTCATCACTACCAACTGTAACTACAGGTTTGCATATATCCATCAATAAAGCAGGAAAGTTGACTGCAGTTCTCACCCAGCGTGTCCAATTACTTATGACGTTAATGTCGTACATCTTTATTAAAACGCCATTAATATCGTCCATCTACGTTTGCGCTTATCAAAATTGCGTAATGTAACATACACACAACATTAAATCAATACAGAGTAAGCTCGCGGGCCACATGCGGCCCGCAGGCCGGTAGGTTGACCACGCTGTTCTAACCTATTTTTCATTGTTAGCAGGACAAAGAGTAAACGACATTCACTTTTTTCATCACGGACTGCCGGAAGATTTTACGTACGTTATGACGCACTACACACCTTTATGTCTTCCAACACACGTTCAGTTAATCTTTCTGTCACGCTTGCTTTCGGGTTGTCTTCAACTTTTACTTTTCCGTTTTCTCTAATCTCTTCCATGATGGCGTCGTGAATCACAGAACCTCCGAGCTTATAACGAAGCAAAAAACATACTGCTTTGCTCCCAGTTTATGTTGCGCACTGCTGACGATTAAAGCACAGTAAAAACCTACTAGACATGTGTTGAGGAGAGAAGAGGATGATGCATTAAGAAAGGTGCTGAGTTTCAAGACGGAGGGTCAGATGAAACGGGGACGACCACGGAATACATGGTGGAGACAAATACAATTAGAGATTGGGTTGCGGAAAAGATGCGCTCTTAATCGAGCAAGACGGAGATATGGTAGAAGTCAATTCATGGAAGAAAGAAGGCAGATCCGGTCATCCCCGTTTAACGCGAACAAAATCGGATTCAAACTGGAATACTACTACTGCAAACGATGCGCAGATGTTCGCTATCATCTCAACAAGGATCATAAAACGAGTTAAACCTAAACAGCAAACTTTGAAACACACAACGTTACCACTTCGTCGCACACTGCCGCTGCAGAAGAAGCGCGACGAGGATTGAGGCCTGTTTTTTTCGGTCATAGACCGAAACGATTTCGAAATGACCGAAAAAAATTAAGTCATTTCGGTCAGAATGTCTGAAAATATAGGCTAAAAAACACTGTTACAGCGAGTTTTAATACAACTGTAAGACAAATGACCAAAATGTCTCTGCAAAAAAACGACCGAAACGTCTCAGCGAAAAAAAAAAACAGATTGAGGCAAACCATCGCATGGACTCACAGGGGCTGACTGCAACGCCCAGAGCACCGGTGTTCCTTCTACAACCGGGACGACCATTGTTTCCGAGTAGGAGCAGTCCATCACTAAGGCAGTGCCAGTTGCAATCGTGTAACAGGCAAGCAAGTGGCTAGGTGCAAAAAGTATGGAAGGAACCTGAACGGAAAAAATTCCGATTACCATGTGGCCGACGAAGCCACGCTTTAAATATTGGTAGGAATTAGGCATTCATAATAATTCCAACCAGGGGCGTCGAGTATAGGCATGAGTGCCACGATCGGAGTTTTTGCACACATGCTTATTCGTGACGTCCATTTCGCACGCTCAGCTATTTTTCAATTTTTCTTACAAATTTTACAAAGCTTTTCCGTAGCGAAGTACTCTACATTCTAATGCTTTTTTTCTAGCTTAGTTGCTGGCAGCTACGTGTAGTGTAATGATAAGATCAGGGGTCTCAAACTCTTATTGCTCCGAGGACCAAATGAGGACTTATAAAATAACCCGAGGGCCGCATTAAGACTACCCGTAGTGCCTGAGGACCCGCATTATGACGCTGACCCAACAATGGCAGTACCTGAACCTTCCTCGAAACAGTTTTTACATCTTAATTTCGTGCGAAAGGTATCATGAGTCATAGGCAAACCATTTTTAGCCGTCTATAAGTTCGTGTAAAAGGAAATTGTTCACTCGCTAGCAGGGCGAGCACTTTTGAACACCGGTGAATAAAACTAAATAACGTACATGTTAATTATTTGAAAATTCCCAAAAACCATCGCGGGCCGCACAAAACTCTTTCGGGGCCACATGCGGCCCGCGTGTTTGAGTCCCTTGAATTAGATCCCATGCGTGGCTATATTTCTAGCTTTTCCTCACCTACTGAGTTGTTGTGACAGGTAATTAAAATATTGCTATGTAACAGTGCTGCGATTGTACAGTGATGGAGAACGTTAACTTGAGGTGTGTTTTGCTAAAGATTTACTTTGTAGACTCCAGTATTTCAGTAGAAGCGCTACAGATTAGCTTGAGAAAGGTACATAAATTTCAATAAACCCAACATGAGGCTCAGGGTTCTCACCAAAGTTAATTGAAAATGTTTTGGTAAAATTCCGTGTAGTTCTTTTGTATGATAACTTGTTATTTTACAACAAAACTCGATTTTTTTCTTTTTTTATAATACTCACCTCTGCAGTTCTTTTTGTGATTTATGTTGGGGAGGAAATAAAACTGTCTGGGGTTGACAAGGGAGGATGGAAAAAAGGTTGAGAACCACTGAAAAGCGCGTTTTTCACTGGTTCACATCTAGTTGAATGACGACACAGCGCCTACTTCTGCGTCTGGTGAGGTCTGCGTTCGACTAGCAACTGTTTCAACTTTTAGCAGCGCATTCAGCGGCTGGTTCCCAGGTTTCCTACTTTTAAGCAGCGCACCCAGTAGCTGGTTCCTGGTTTTCTAACAGCTTCAAGTCGAACGCAAATTTTCGGACGGCACTGATTTTGCATGCCTGGAAGAATTCTGAACTTGTCTTGAATGATTTCAAATATACAAAAAGTCAAATATTCCCTACATGAAGAATGAAAAGCTATCGGTGGTGCGATTCTGAATTCAGTTTTCAAGATGGATAGACTGTGACAAAATCGTTATAAACGTATGATTTTCACTCTGGCCACACAGTTTAGATAATGCTAAGAAAAGTTAAACAATCAAAACCTGTTTGTTCTGCTTATTGACAAAGTCTGCAAGTTCAGAAGGTTGAAAGCACATGTAACCATGACAATGGTAAAACCTTCTGGTGCAACCTTAGACAGTTAGTCGTATTTAAATTACATGATCCACATATCAACACAAAGCATGAATATCAGTAGGGATGTAGTTCAAAGAGTTATAGTTTATACAGTTGCAATATTTGTGATTTGAAACAAAAAATTAACAACTCCAAATCAACATCTCAAAAATATTACTTACATCAAACTGTGTAAAAAGAACATGAGCCATTTCTTCCCGTGCTTTGGTTGGATTCAGCAACGACTCGCACAATATGACTCGTTGATCTTTTGGGTTAACTTGCAAATATTTGAAATACAACTTTTCAAAAAACAACCGAATGCTTTTGCGTAAGTTTGGAGCAGACCGGCAACTTGTGATGGATGACTCACCACTTGGGAAGATGTAAGTGAGTGGCCCACCTGTGCAAAAACAAAGGAATTTACCAAGTTAAAGGCAAAAAACATTTGTTTTGATGTACCAATGCAAAATAGGCAGTTTTAACTCAACCATTTTATTTCATTCCTAACAGCTACAATGATAAAAAACTGCTCTCATTTTCAAATGGAACCACTGAATATTTATAAACTCAATGACCTTGACATTCTACATGAAAATGTTGTGAACACGGCTATTTTCAGCCATTGAAAATGGTTGTAGACCCAATAAGCATCAGCTGCTTGAGGAAGATTTCAGATAGAGTCATCTAATCTTGAGTTAATTTCTTGGGTTAGATTCTCACTAAAGCCAAGCTGTTGTGGATTCAGTGCTGTCATTTGTCTTAAGATTAAATAAATAACTTCAAAAAGTAGTTGATGCTAGTTTGACACATTACAAGGACACAACCGTCTGATATTAAAAATACCAGCCACACAAAATTGGCCCAATTTTTGCAAAGTAACAAGTGGAGTTAAGCTGTTAGTGTTCTTGTATAAAGGCAAGTGAAAACATATGAAAGAGATTGTAGCAGCCTAAAAGCTTTGCTATAAACTCTGGAGTCTTATATTTTGATGAATCCTGCATACAATTTTAGTGACATACAAGAAAAAGTTCATAGACGATTTTTGAGGTGCCTGTGCAGATATCAATTTCAAAAGGCATAAATATATGGTAGACAAACAAGTGATCATTCATTTCATGTGATCCAATAAAATCCTTTGCACAAATCATGAAGATACTGTACTCACTTTGTTTCATTCAATAAAATATTATGCTCTAAAACTCATATTTCCCTACAGGTTTTGACTCGTATGTTATTTAAATAAGTCACAAACAATAAGAAAACTCTTTTGCTCCTAAAATCTTCTGTCAGTCATGAACTGCTAACATATTGTATATTTAGAAAACAGTCATGACGTGTTATACTAAGATTGTTAACTGAGCTCATGCAAATTTATGTAACTTATGTGAAATGAACCTTGTAATATCTATTATAAAAAAACACAAAAACAGTTTAGCGATTGTTTTCTCTGTGCAAATAGTTTCAGTAAAATTTACTATGCAATTTTCAGAATTTGCCATTTACACGAATAGAAGATCAACAAACAAGATGTTAACACTAAACACCATAAAACAAAACTTTAGTTGTGGGCATAAAAGAAACACTCTGGTATAGTTGTGGGCATAAAAGAAACACTCTGGTATATACATACATATCTTTTTACATGGTCAACTCCATGTGCAAATAAGCACCCACAGCCACAGTAATAACAGAAAAAGTTAAAAAATTGGTGTGGCTAGTACACTGTCCGCTACTGCGGAAACCTTGTGCATTTGTGATCATACATCACTAGAGAAGAACTGCCAAGGCAAGGTTCACTGCCTGTGCTGTCACATAATTTGCTGATCTGTTTGTTCCATTCCCACAAACAATCAGTTCATCGCTCATATCTTTAAAATCTTTCTTGTTGGTAGAAGTTTTGGACCCACTGCATACTTCACAATTTTTTCTAAAACACTGCTCACACTCTCAACTATGGACTCTGGTGGACAGGTGCAAAGTATATGAGCTATATGTTCCAGAAAATGCTCTACTCCCAAATAAAGATCAGACCTTGTGAACACACTGTGATACACATTTTTATCAGATTTACAATAACTAAGAGAATCACGGTATCTATAGATGTTGACATACAAATTTCTGATGGCGTCTATAGATGTTGACACAGAAATTTTTTATTTAACTACTTAAAAATATTCAAAATTTTTAGTATTGCTGTGAAAAATTTCCTGAGAGCATGTCAGATTTCCCAGGAATGACATTCCCATATTCCCCACTTTTTCCTGGCCTGCTGTTTAGTTTTAGGACAAAAATGAAGTTAAAAGCTATCCCTACTGGAATTGACAGCCTTGTTTGATGAGCACTTGCATATGACAATTATGACATAAAAAGTTATAACATCTGAATGCAACTTTTAGAATTATGCGTGAAAGACAAGAATTGCTGTGGTAAATCACTGCAGTCAAGGTAATTTGCATGGAAAGTCTCACACTTGTACAAATGATCATTTTTTCTGAGGTAATATATTCTGTAGGAGTTGCTGAGACATTACATGCGATGTTAGATTTTTCATTCACGACTAGGTGACCAAGCAAGGTAACTTTTTAGCACACAAAAACTGGCGAGCAAATCTTGCAAGCTACGAAAATTTGGAATTCTGGTGTTAAGTTTTATAGCTATAATTTATGGTAGTGTCTAAATTACCACATCAGTTTTTTTCCACGGAATGACTAAAAAACATTATTTGCATCTGGTTTTGTGACAGATATTAAACTGAATTGTAGACCTTCACACCACCGTCAATGTGGTTGAGTGGTAAGTGACTAGTGCTGCTGTGTAAGGGGTAGTCTGTTTGAGTCTCGAGTCACACCTTGGTTGTACTGTTTTTTTTTATAGTGCACAAGACACTTTTGATGTGCTCACACAAGATTGTATGTTGGAAGTTTTGGAACCGCTATTGCGGTACAATTTTAATAACTTTCCAAAAGCAGATACAGGTTTAGATTTAGGGTTTTGGATTAGGGTTAATTTTAAAGTTAGGGTTTTACTGTTAGTGTTTAAGGTTTCAGGTTAGCATTTAACAGTTCAGTGTTGAGGTTTAGGGTTAACTGTCTGGTGATAACCAGTTACTAGCAGTAATGATTCAGCAGTTCGAGAGAACATTACTGCCGCCCTGTTGTGGCTCTGCATGGTAGGTTAAGGTACCTTATGTAAGGTGGGGTTGTGATTACATGTATCTTTGTAAAATTTCACTGCAGATGGCTTTAATGCGTATATACTTTGTCAGTGCATGGTAACAAGTAGCCTAGATGTTTTTTTAATGCCATTTTCTGATTTGGTGTCCAGCAACAAATTGACCGAAGCAACCGACATACAAGAAGTGGTCACATATTTTGCAGAGGTCAGCATTTCGCTTGATATGCTTTTTTATTCTTTCACAGGTAAAAACCACATACGATCATTTAGACACTGCCATAATTAAGTACTATTGTATTGTAGGACGTTTTTCATCTTCCTGCAATTTTTTACCATTTACACACATCTCTTCAGTTCAGTTGATTCGGGAAACTCACATAAGCAAAAAATATCAAAAATAAACACGATAAGATAAACAACCAAACGAACAGAATAGAAACACAATCAAAATCTCATTTACATTTTCCCATGGTACTTAATACAACCAGGTGGTTTCCTAATTAGGTCCCCCACTAGCCTAATAGTGAGATAGGATTATATTAATAAGGTTCTTTATATTGTACCATGAGAAAGGGTTAATAATGAGGAATACTATACTTAACGTAGTGAATATTTGACAGGGGTTAATATTGGTTTAGAATAGCAGATGTAATTTGAATTTTTTTAAAGCATAGAAAGGCTGTACTTTTAAATTTGATCCAAAGACATCCATGTTTTTACCATTTTTTTACAATAATCTAGAGAGTCTCTTGAAGTGTGAAGTCAAAAGGTTAAAAAAATCTTGTTCGTACATTTTTCATGCAATCCTGTCTGACAAAAATGGATTAATGACATAAACGGCACAACAGTTTCTAGTTTGGCTTTAGCCCATGATAGTTTGTGAGCTATAAGCCTATGATGAACACTGCATGTTGACAAACCAATGCACTTACAAAAACATGTAATATATACAGCTTACCAACTTCTTCCACGGCAGTTGGAATTACAGCTCTAGGCTCAGCTTCACCAGCGAAACCTAATTTTGTGTAAGCTTCACCAATATCCAACACTACTGGGTTATCAGGACCAAAGCCATAGCTCTTGTATAGTGGCATGCTTCAGCAGTTCAAGCTGTTTTGCTGAAAATAACCACCACACAGGATGTCCGTTCGAAACAGCAATGCAGCCTGAGCAATAACAAAGGCCAACAGTTTCAAACACTATCAGCAAGTTCCGCTTTTTTCGTTGAGCGCATCCATGTGACTCTAATAGTTGAGCAAGGTGACTACTACACTTAACAGTTTGAGGTGTAGTGACAAAATAATAATCAAAAGCGAAGGACAGGGACATAACAAGCAAAGCACAGGGAAACATAACAAATTGTGAATACAACACCAATAAAAAAATAATAGCAACATCACATACAGAAACAGGATGGATGAAGCCATGAAGAAGTAATAAAGGAGCAATGGGTGAAGAGTTGAAGTATGTATATAGGTAAAGGAAGCAAGCAACAGTAAGGGTTATGGCAGAGAACAATGCATCAAAACACAATATGGCAGTATAGAAGCAAGTAATTTAATTAAAAGAGCAAATAACATGGAGTGGACAGAAAAACAATGCCCATCCACCCAAACCAGGAAGAAGTAACACAATTACCCACAGACCATAATGGAGTTAGTACCATCGGTGAATGTATGTCCCACCAGACACATGACGTCACGAAATGAGGTTGAAGATACATGGGTTAGGTACAGACAGATTACAACATGTTTAGCAGCAAACATTAATCCAATAATTGTTGGGAACATGAATTAAAACAAAATAGCTTTGGTTAATGAGCGGAGTATTTAATTCTAGAAAGACAACAACACTACACTGCTACACTTAAGTGTTGTCTTGTTGTCATAAGCAAAAAGCTACATTTTACTGTAACCATTGATTGCAGAAAGCCAAAAACTACCAAAAAAAGCCAAATACAAGTTAAACAAAAAACAACACTTTCAAACACGCATGTGATACAAGTTAAAGTTTAAAGTTATTCCCGTACTATAGCTTGTTGTGGGTAGGGGAAGTGCGTGTCCCATGGAACACGGGGACCAAAGAAACATTTAAATTACTCCCCAGCTGGTGACCATATTCTCTTGGTATGTGGTTGTGAATATTGTATTTATGGACAACATGGACAACTTCCTGTTAACGAACAGTGTTGTCCGTTAACAGGAAGAATCTATGTCGATCTGAAAAAAATTTAAGCACTTTTTTCATTTTTACGGCATCAAAGTAAAATATTTTGCAATCGTTTAGCGATTTCTTTGTTTATCATAATTTCAATGTATAAAGTTCCAAACGTTTCCCAGGATAGGTTGAGACTTAAAAAAATATTTGAGAGAAAATGGGGATGATAGGTTTAGGATGCAGTGTAAAATTGTGCACTTTTTCAAAAATGTGTGTTGATGGGACCTATGGAATGCGGATGTTCCATTGGTCCCTCAATTCGTAATTCCTTGAATTTACAAAAGTTTATGGCACAAAAGAAAGTCCAACAGAGGTTTATTTACTGTGAACAAGCTAAATAAAGTGTTTTATGATGTCAAAAAACCCAATACATTGATCTTGAGACAAGTAGCAAACATTACATATTACACTAGCCACTCTACATCTTTACAACCGGTCAAAAACCTAAAACGTTTACATAGATTAATGGGGAGACAATTTCAAAGACTGTGGTCGCAATTTTTGAATTTAGATAACTAGTTTTCACTCTTTAACATTTTAGCTTTAAGGTGAAGTTAACATAAAGTATATTTTATGCAAGTGTCTGTGTTACCAGAAAAGAGGAATGTGCTCCAAAGGTCTATTCTTATCAAAATTAATGTACTCACTGAGCAAAAAGAAAGTGTGTCTATTTGCATTAAAATGTGCTAAAGTTGAGGATAACAACATTAAAAAATAATGGGAGTGGAAACAAATAGCAGTACAGGATTAGCTGAGAGAATTTCGAAAGCAATGTGGGGTCTCAGCCTTAGAAAAGTAGAATCAAGAAGCTTAACACGAACTATAACTTTTAATCCTCATAATTTAAAAGTTTTTTTAACAATTTGAAAACCTTATACAATCGCCCTGAAGTTTCATTGGAAAAACAATTTAGATGAAACTGGGGCAAACACTGCAGATATTTTCTACGTGCATTGAATATAAATGTATTGTAATATAGCCTAAGTGATGCCAGGTAATTTCACAAAAATAAGCATGCAAATTTGAAAAACAAGCCTAAAATGGGTAGTTTAACGGAAGAACAAGCCTAACGCGCGTTTGGTAGGAAAGATCAAGAAATATAAAACCAGCAGGTTAGTTAAATACCAAAACAAGGAGGCAAATGCTAAAAAAACAAGCCCAAAATGAGCAAATTTTTACACAAAAACAAGCCCAAATTTTGTTTTCTAGTAAATTGAGCAAAATGGTCATGAAATTTGATAAAAAGCAATCCACAATACGGAAATCTGTAAAAAACAAGCAAATTTTAATCTAAACAAGACCAAAAACAAGCAACCCGCAAGTCTTCAAAAAAACCTGCGAATCCACAAAAAACAAGTTCAAATTCACAGGAAAACCGCAAGGTTAACAACACTTGTATAGCCTAGACATTGGTTCAAGAGGCAGATAACCTAAAAATACGCAAAATTTTGTTTCGTTTTTACACAAGTTTTAATAGAAATTTGTGAGTTTATCTTAGTTTGCACATAAAATATGACTTGCAACTAGAAGTATAAAATTTTTAAATGATGCGAATAGAATTTTGTTTAAAAATAGCGAAATAGCATTGGCAAAGCACTCCAAAAATTCACATTTTTCACATTTGTACGTTAAATTTTTATCAACATAGCAAAAAAAGTTTGGCTAATATACAAACTGATTTTTTCTGATAAGTTACTTTTGACAACAAAAGAACACACCCAAAAAATTTGGCAAGCATCATCAAAATAATTGTTGGCAGTGTTGCCACTTTGACTCTGTTGTTACGGAAAAGTACTAGATTTCATGATAAAAAAAACACTAGATTCACAAAAAAACACAAGCTTACAAAAACAAACGTAAATACAGTGAAAATGGCCAGAAAATGCGTTGCAATGCCAACCAGAGACATTATAACTCATGTAGACCAGAGACAAACAAAACCGGTGATATAACAGCAACCTTGTGTTTGTTTGTACAGGTGACTGAAACTTTTAACAGATGAATCGAATGATCAAGTGACTTCACAGCGGCTTTACTCAAAACATATGAATGTGTCTTGTGTAATTTAAGATTAAATTAGGGAGAATTTTTAGCAACTTACAATCGCACTAATAAAAAGGTCTCAATTACAGTTATATAATTACACAAAATTGTGCAATTGATTACGTTCAGCTCACTCATAAAAAAAAGTACATAGTCAGAAAAAACACTAGAACACTAGATGAAATGATAAAACACTAGATCTAGTGGAAAAACACTAGATCTAGTGGAAAAACACTAGGAGTGGTACCACTGTCACAGATTGTTGGGTGCCCTGCAGAGATGAGCAGACTGTGAAATTTTTCAGTCCGAGTCCAGTCCTGTTCGATAAAATTGAATCCGATCTAGTCCTGATCCGCAAAATTTTTGAAAATAATCAGTCCGATCCTGTCTTGATCCGCTAATGCAAAATCATTCAAATGATTCAAAAGAACTGCTGGAGCTGTTTTGCCTTTAGCCAAATACGATTGGTTGAAGGCAAAACAGTTCCAGTAGTGCTTTTGCCTCATGAGGCAGAATAGACAGAGCCTTTTGGCATTTCCAAAATTTAACAAGGAAGTGTTTATTTGGCATCAGAAGGAAAAGCACTGCTGGAGTTATTTTGCCATTTGGAGAATCCGACAGCTTGGATTGGTCAAGTGACAAGGATGATACACTTGGATTAGCATAAGGTCCTTGTTACATGACCTAAAACCCTAAACCTAAAACCAAAATCTATTTATAAACTCAAAACCTTAGCACAAAACAAACCCAAAACCTAAACCAAAATCTGAACCCTAAACCTGAACCCAAAACCTAAACCCAAAACCTAAACCCAAAACCTAAACCCAAAATCTAAACCCAAAACCTAAACCCAAAACCTAAACCCAAAACTTAAACCCAAAACTTAAACCCAAAACTTAAACCCAAAACTTAAACCCAAAACCTAAACCCAAAACCTAAACCCAAAACCTAAACCCAAAACCTAAACCCAAAACCTAAACCCAAAACTTAAACCCAAAACTTAAACCCAAAACTTAAACCCAAAACTTAAACCCAAAACCTAAACCCAAAACCTAAACCCAAAACCTAAACCCAAAACCTAAACCCAAAACCTAAACCCAAAACCTAAACCCAAAACCTAAACCCAAAACCTAAACATAAACCTAAAAGTTGAACCTAAAAGTTAAACCCGAAACGTAATCCGTAAACCTAAACCCTAAAGCAGGGGTTCCCAACTTTTTTACGATCTCGTACCACTTGGGTACCCCGTATTGTCAACGCGTACCACTTCTTTCAGAACAACAAATTTGATCAAATCTTCGTTTATCACAAGAATAATATACATTAAAGTAACAACGAAATACCACAAGTAAATTTAATGAGAATTTTGTTTTTCTTTACCTTTTACTAATAAAAAAATAATGGAAAGCCAATTATTGGTCGACCAATTATTGGTCGATGCGTGGCATAAATTTGCTAACAGCGCATCGGAAGTCATAATGTTGTGACTTAATAGGAATAGCAGACTACAGGAAAATTTGTTTATTTATACAGACTACAGGAAAATTTATTTATACAATTTACACAGTAAGTTATCTGCAAATTTTCAACGTAGGCCATTTATTTTCAAGTAAGCATTGCCATGATCTGTAAAGACAAAAGAATTGGATTGCCATGGTTTTCAACGAATCCACAAATGATGACTTTACGTACTTAGCAAGCAAGGCCACATCCAGTTGATATATTCAACTGAACTAACAACTGAACGTTTGCTCTCCTCCTGATTGTGGGATCAGCTGCAGGACATGTCAGCAACACGTAGAAACAAGAGCTGCAAACGTCTGGAATCGCGTCCAAAGCGATCAATAAAACCTTTCTACACAAACCGGACAAGTAGACCTGTATGTTGACACGACTACGGACAAGCTTACCAGAATTAGAACACCACGCAGGTTTCGCAAAATTGACCAGATAAATTATGAAAACTCGCCACAGCAAATATGGCTTAGCACTCAGTATTCACTCAGATGTCAGAACTAAACCTCAACGATTAAGACGTATTCCCACAAGCCTGCATAGATTTATTCTAACAAGCGGCATAATTTTATACTGCATGAAAAGAAGCCTGCGTAAGAGTGGTTTGACACTCAGGCACATTGGTCACACTCGCACTAATAATGGATTTTTCAAACTTGTGGAAGCATTGCTATGTAGACTCACTTATGCTTCTTTTCACAAAGGATAAATGTACGTGGCTTGCCGCTATCAGCATGTCACTGTCTTGCTGCATTATCTGCCAAGATATGTACGTTCAACAGTCTCATGCAACAAAACGCCTGCTACCGTAATATACTGTAAAGTGAACCTTTGCAGATCTGTTGCCATGTCATTGTTACGCAATAAAGACCACCAATAGAACAATCCGCTCGCGACTTTCGCAACTCACCTCTGCAGACAAAGGAGGGGACATGATTGAATTGCAAGCTCATCCCTGCATGACACTATAACTGTGAACCTGACTCTTGTGCAGTGTGAGTTTCAAACCGGCAAAAAAACTGTCATTACAAGAATCAAATCAGTTAATCGGAATTAAGATGCCGACTTCAGGTATTTCCAGAAATATTTGGTTCTTAATCCCAATTTCCAGGGGTGACAAATGCCCGTTTTGCCCCCTGTTTGATATCGGTTTCCACAAACAAAGGCCAGCTCATCCAATGAAACGAAGAAACATTTTAGACTAATTGTTAGCGTAAGTTAATTTTTAGCATCTTCACCGATTAAGTGTGCAGTACAAAAATATTTTTGGCGATGATTTTCAATGAAATTAAGTGTCATGTCAACACCTCTTTAGTTCTGGTGGGGGGATGCATCCCCTGCATCCTGGCAATGGCTTATGTTTTATTGTTTTTCTCACGTGAAAATTTCCCGTTTCTGGATATTTCCTTTTGCATGTTCAAACCAGTTTGTACTTTCAAACAAGTATGAACATGCAAAAATTCAACTGCTGTTGATAAAGTTGAACACTAGAAATCCGGGAAAAAATATAACTCGAGCTCCAGCGATGTCGATTTCGAAACCTTCGGAGTTCTAGGTACAACTCTAACTAAACTTTGCTGAGTAAAGCTTCTATTTCAATTACTGACCAAAAAATAAACTGCACAGAAATCTATTTGACCGGGTAAAATTTGGGAATCGGTAAAAAGTAAAAACTGCAGAAAATAGCGCATTGAATATTTAAAAATGTCGAAATCGACATCGCCGGAATTCTAGTGTTGAAAAACACACAGAAATGTTAACTAAACCCACCGACGCAAGCAACTTAGTGTTTCAAATATTATGGAGTGAAAACGCGGATGACATCTTTGTAGTTGGAGTGAAAACGCGGAGGACATCTTTGTAATTTTTCGTGAAAATACAGTAAAAGCGATGGAATTTGTATTGTGGCGTAATACGAACGTATTGTTAGATGTAGAACTATTCCATGCTCGGACTTGGGCTTTTGCCTTTCCTGAAATTGCTCAGTTTAGCCTTTATTCTCTATTCTGTGGTAGCCTCGTTACACAAAATGTCTTTATCGAAAAAGAGAAAATTTTACAAAGAATGCAGAGTTTTCCAAGACATTTGGTCCTTTTCCCACTTTTTTGTGGAGGTGAATGGAAAACCTGTATGTTTGGTGTGTTCACAGCAGGTTTCAGTGGTGAAAGAATATAACATTCGAGTGTTTCGTAAAGGTTGCTCCTTAAATGTGCTAAATCATTTCCAAATAAGCTTGAACTTTTTGCATTAAAGTTATGAAAGCAGTTGGACGTTGTCATTACTTATAACCAGGGTGTTATACATTGGTTACATTGGTCCGGCCCGTTTGAGATTAAATTTGCCTGAAGTGGCCCCTGAACTGAAATGAGTTTGACACCCCTGCCCTAAACGTAAACCCTAAATTTTTTGAAAAAGTACATTTAAAGCATTCTTATCAAAGGTGTAACCTCTACAAGCTAACCCAAAGGAAATTGTGAGACCAGAACTAACGAACAATCACGCAGCAGGCATAGACCCTAACCACTCAACTATGTTGACGTTACTACTAGAACTCAACGTTATATGTAAACAAAAATGGATACAGTTCGAATTGCAAAATAGTCCCAGGGGAGTTTTTGCATTTGATTGCAAAATGTACACTACCATTTAGCAAACCAGTAAAATCGGATCACAACTAAAATTTTGATATTTTCAGAATAATCACATTAAAACAACAAAAATTTTCTCAGTCCGATCCAGTCCTGATCCGCCAATTTTCAAAAAAATTGCAGTCCGATCCAGTCCTGATCCGGCCAAAATTGGCTTCAGTCCTGATCCAGTCCGATCCGGTCCTGATCCGTGCTCAACTCTGGTGTCCTAGGCAGAGCTCCGTAAATGGCAGAACTTGGTTGCGGAGGTTTGATGACGTAACCGGAGTTGTTGAAACCGATATTTTGCGTTGAGCAATGAGAATTAAACGGTAGTGAAAATAATTGTACTGCAAAAGGTAATATTACACTACGGTAAAAAAAGTCTGTTTTAAAGTTTGATAATTTTTGGTTATCTGAGTTTCACATCGGTTCGGGGAAAAATATGGGTTTCAACAGTTGTGAATGTATAACATTTTTAAGCATCGCAAACTTCCATGCATTCCATGTTTGGGGGAAACGCATATTAAGTTGCAATGATACAACATGTTTCCTTTACTTTTTTTACTTTTTTGCATTTGCAACGCATTTTTTTCACTCCGGTTACGTCATCAAACCTCCACAAACAAGCTCCGATATTTTTGGAGCTCCGCCTTTTACAGGGCACCTAATTTTGTTTATTATTTATGAAAAATAGGGCAACCAAAAGTCAATAAAGTCAAACTTTTTCTGCCTTTTCAAAAGTTTGTGAAACGTCCACAAACCAAATTTGACGCTGATACCATGAGCTACTCCAAAGTTATTAGGTCAACAAAAGTCAAAATTTATCAGCAGGTCAAAATGTATCGTTAGGTCAAAATTTTCTTGCAGCAGAGTTTTTTCTCGTTGTCGATATTTTATTGAAGTTACAACGACAATTTTAAACCTTTTCGAAGTTTAGTTGCAATTCTAAAATCGTAATGGGTTTGTTGTGACTTCTGACGTAATAATGTTGTTCAGTCCGCTATTGCAGGGGTCGGCAACCTTCTTTGCACTGCGGACTGGTTTGAAACTGAAATTTTTTCGCGGACCGGCGTTCAAAAAGCCACGAATGTTCAGCAATGAATATTTATTACAACTCGTGTATATTATTACAACTTTGATTCAATGAGAATCTTGAGTTTGTTTTGCCGCAACGAGACGCTCCCACCTAGGAATTATGGAACTCAGCGACACCTGCAATATGTCCCTCACGTCCTGTCTGTTTTGCGGTTTCGTCTTTGTTGCTGCCATCACAGAAAATCTAGACTCGCATAAGTAGGATGTCGGAAATGGCAGCAAAGTTTTTGATGCTTTTACGGCAAGGTCAGGGTATTCTGGGAAGACCTTCATCCAA
>Ga0210059_1004108_pt1 | contig 23435 bp, 14 predicted proteins | sample Ectturendosymbi2_FD_188042 | JGI IMG/M metagenome (GOLD analysis project Ga0210059, IMG submission 188042) | Ecteinascidia turbinata endosymbiont from Florida, USA - Sample 2 (SPAdes) (version 2) | ecosystem: Host-associated > Tunicates > Ascidians > Unclassified | place: Key West, Florida...
AAGAGCCCCCTTTAAAACAGCCCAGGGCCCTGCAAACGATGTAAAGTATTTGTATCAGGTTTGCTATTTTAGGGTTTGTAAATTGCAAATACAGTATTAGCAAGTAGTATGAGGTGTTAAGTTTAGACAACTCAAGTTGCATTGTCTGAACCACTTTCGGCGATAGTGCAAGTTGTCGTACGTAGCCCATAGCCTGACGCTTTTTGGTTGGTTTTGAAATGGTGGTTTTCAGAATGCACCGTACGTTTTTTGTATTTTTAAAATGTACAATACAGGGCGTGCCAAAAGTAGACGTGCTCTTGATTGCTTTTTTACATTTATGGCTGAAATTTTGCAAGGGTATTGACAAATACTGGATCGTTCCGGTAAGAAAATTATTCTACTTTCACCACTGTATATAACGACATTGACATGCTCAATATGTTTTGCAACGAATTACGAGCGGGACTTACTGTGTTTACCTGAATTTAGCATTTTCTGCACGGATTTGAACGTTTGGCGATAAACTGCGATTGTTGTCTTGCTTGCATAACAAAGTACTTTTATCAAACAGTGCAGTGGCTTAGCTGCTGTACATATCAATCTTCCAAAATTTGCACATTTTTTGTTGCACGAAAAAAGGTATTGGTCTTGCACCAGAACAACTTAGAAAACTCATCGAAAATGCGTTTATTCTGACATTCTTCCATTTCTTTGTTGCGGAAGGAGAGCGCTACTGGCTATATCTTTGTGTACTGCATGTAGGCCGGTGTTTGATATCGATATTTTTGCAGCAGCTTCAAACACGAAGCCTACCATTAGGTCGACTGCTCGCATCATAGCTAGTCGGTCTAAGTCTCATCACTGCCAACATCGGTTCCGCACAATTCAGTGGTAAATTCATATATTGATATGAAAGAATGTGTTTTGCCTGCTATACATGCTGTCTGTGTTTTTTCGCCGTCTGTGACGTATGACTGCAAAATCTTTTTGGTCTTGTAAATGAATCCTTTGCTACTTGTCAAAGAGCGCAAAATCCCTCTCGTAGTTTCTTTTCTTGTCACTTCTTCGGTTGTGGACGACCTTGATGCAAAGTTAACATCCAAATTCTGTTTCAGCAACATGTATATATATACATCAATTATTTTATGAAAACCAAAACATGTACTTTGTTCTGAAATGAACGAGGAGCGTTTTTGTAAGCCAACTGTTGCTCTTATTCTATGACTCGACGTTCGACGTCTTCTCCAAACTTCAAGAAGTATGAGAAGTGAAAACGCTGCAGCGACTTGGTTTCTATTTATTAGTTTCAAATAAAATTATTCTGTTTTGCTAACATCCAAAATTGATTTAAGTGTTGACTTGTAAAAAAACTTGAAAAAATGGGCTTGTCGCTAAAAATCGCGTTAGTGCGAAGTGAAAAAACAGACTAAAGCACTTGACCGCGATTACTTCTCGCGAATGAACCGACCATAAGCAAGAAGATTCATTCCAGTCAAAAACATAATAAATAAGATAACTGATTTCAAGGACCTGTTTAAATATCGCTCCTTTTATGATTGATCCCGGAATCAAAGCTCTGCACAAGTTCCAAGCCAATGGATCTTGACAAATTGGTAGCATTGATCACGTATCTTGAGGCTCTTTAACCAAAAGGAGTCTGTCAAGCAAATAGACGAGTTTTTGACTTATTTGGCATGCGTCAAAATTAAGTTTCAGCTCCCTGATATTGATTTTTCGGAAAGCAAATGCCAAAAAGGGGAACGTGATACAAATAAACAATTTTCGCTAGAAATTTTGGCCGGGCAAACTGCACAAAAAGTCAAACTTAAAACGTGATATGCCAATAAGAAACTTAGATTTTTGCAGTCGTAAATTTTACCTGATGTTCAACATCTGTTTTTTCTCGGCACCAGTAGAATTTCTTGGATGAAAGGAAACTTTGAAGATGAAAACCTGATTGCTATAATGTTGACAACACAAAAAAATAAATAAATAAAAACATGTGAAGTTCATATAATTGTAAAAAAGACTGCTGAAGTGATATGAGCTTTTAAGAGTTTGCCTGTTACAATGGAAGATTGGCCAGTTTACTTCCACACTACACATTTTTCAGTTCATTTATTACCGCTTTGAATTGAGAGGTTTATGAGATTAGCTGTCCACTTGTGTTACGATATTGCTTTGACTTGGATAAGTGCGGTGTTTTCATAACCTTAATGAAGATTCTCATCAATTAATGCATGGCATGATGGCGTAAGACGTGTTATCTCGTCACGTGTATGTTTTATAATAATGGAATACTTATGCGATTGATTAAACGCATCTCTGTGGAAACATTTTCGAACAAGTGGCAATGTCTGTTGGGGAATGCTCTATTCTTGAACGTCATCACCTCGCTATTCAGCATTTAATCGCCATCCTGGATTTAATTTTTAACCAAAATGAGTATTGTAAAATATGTTGTTCTAAAAAACATTTAAGAGAAAACTAATTCGAAAACATATAGGTCGACGCTACAGGAAAAGCTAACTTAGTACTTATAAAAACTAAGAATGGGATCAAATTGGAACAGATTTGACAAAATAATATCGATTAAAGAAACCAGAGTGGAAATACTTAACCCAGAATATGCAATAATTGCCTGGTTTATATTTCGTAGCCTGGTCTTTTTCTTCCTTTCGTTTAATGCTGGAAGTTGGGCTGGAAATCCGTTTTTGAATAACTTCTTCAGCGGATTGATGGAATGTGCCGCTTGCTTGCTGTCAGTCGCTGTTATCAACAAATGTGAACGTCGGAGTATCATTATTTTCTGCTTGTCGTCATCTGGAGCTCTTGTGTTACTCATCGAAATACTCCAAGCAGTTGTTCAACCATCAGCAGGTATGACGCAAAAACGCTGTTGTCTTCAGCAATGTTTTAACGCTATGAATATGTCGTAAAACGCAAAGAACAAAATGCTTCGTGACTGACCTGCAAAACTGATCCAACTTTCAATATCTGCAGGACGTAAGGACTTGAGTTCGTTTAAACCATCTGTTTTTATTGGAGGTTGCTTTTCTGGGTTCATTCAATAAAAATCGTAAGCGGCATCGGTCCAGAAGCACATATTTTTCTTCATCCTAAAAATAATTTCCTGCCAATCATATTTAAAAAAGAATAGCCAACGCTTTAGTTTTACTGAAGAAAGTAGTTGCTTGTGAAATTAAAATAAAACTTTTCGTAATACACGATGTAAATTTAATACTTTCGTAATTTCCAACGAGGGCAGAAGCACAATAGCTGAGACATTTTTGGCTTAGACAGAAAAACTTCTGGTCTTAGTTCTTAAATCAGTTTCAACAGATGTCAGTTTCAAAATCAATGAAAGGATTCTTGCATGCATATCGCCAACAACTGGTCCAAAGTTATTAATTACAATGAGGTGATGGGCGTGTTCATCGAATGCGAACGTAACCACCGCACACATACAAGAAGGTAAACAATACGCGAACAATGCACAAGAGCACATGAACGACAACCCTTAGGCAGAGTTTGATGTAGAGGTTACTACAACATCAACCGCACACACTTCGCTCTCCAGAAAGTGTTCCGATGGCAACGTAGACCAAAGCGACCGGGCTTCACAATGGACTGTATCTCATGTCGGAATGGACTTAGGAACTTCCTGTAACTTTCTCTCCTGCTGCCCCGGGCAAGGAGACCACAGCACAGTTCCAAACTATAAGGTCTTGGTTTGACCCACAGCAGAGCTTCTGACTTAACGGTACCAAAGTGGACGCTCTGACGACTAGGCGGTCAAGGGCCAGTCCGCTTAAATGTTCATAGTATTTTGATATACTCAAATTTTAAGTAAAGGTTTGGAATTTAGAACGCTCATCCTGTTACCAGGTAGCCGATTTTTGACTAGATGTCCATTGGTTGTGCCATTGATCAGGACAATGAAAGTATTGTATTTTTACGAGTGCGGTTTGATTTTAATTGCGATGACTCAGCATGGTCGAATACAACTACCTTTTGTTCGGTCGCTAGAAGTGCAACAAAGAACACAATTACACAAGGCGATTAAAATCTTCGTGAAGCATAAGGCGGTTTGGAAATCGTTTATCATTGCAGAAGTGATTTGAGTGTCTTTCGCAATGAGTAACTGATGAAAAAAGTGTCAGTGGAAAGATACAACTTCAAGTGGGAAGATAATTTTTATTCATATCCCTAAACCTATTGTTTCTCATTGCTTTAAGAGCATGCCTACGCCGAAACGAACGGCTTCTTTGAGTAACATCAGTACACTAACTTGGAGAAGAAATATCAATTGTAGAAAGAACATCGTGCTTCTGGTGGCTGTATATTCAGTATGGCGTAGATTTTTAGATCACGTATCCATACAAACACCAGAGGGTAATTCCGAAGAGCGAGTTGAGAACAAGTTGAAGAAGAAAAAGCGAGAAAAAAAAGCAAAGACCATATTGCTCACTTCTTCATGTCAAGACAAGTCCTCTGTTATCTTGCCGAGACTGCAAATCATCACATGACTGTGTGAATCACGCAGCACATCGTGCAATCTCCTACATTTTATTGAGCAACTTCGCATGTAATTTAGGCACGTTACTTCTCTTTACACAAAAATGCGTAGTATGAAAGTACTTGGCTGGTTATTTAAAACTACGAAGTTGTTGTGGCCTACAACACATGTTGCATACTGTGCTTTCATTTTCTATTGCCCCGTTTGTAGAGTATTTGGTGGACTAGTGTTTGTTTTGCAAGACGTTTGAGTTTAGTGTTTCAGGTCTTAGTAAAATCAGTTGGGATGTTCAAAGATGTCATCATTATAATGAGACATCCAGTTTTCCTGCTGTGGAGGAGATCACCTTTCTAACTTTTGCGAAACGGTTGCTTGACCCGGAGCCGTGTGCACCGCTACAGCAAACACACCTTTGTAACGCGGATTCGAGAGCAAGTTTAGCACTACCTAGTAACTGATTGCGTTTAGTCTCGCAGATATTGCTTCTTTGCGCTGGTGACCAGTTGTCGTGCAGTGTTGAAAAGCTGTTTTTTGTTTGTTTTTCAGCCGTAGACATTCTTGGCGTCGTTCTGCTTCTGGTTGCCAAATTCACCATAAGCGCTTCGTTCAACCTGCTGTTTCTGTACACATCAGAAATTTTTCCAACAACAGTGAGGTAAGCATAACCTGGCGTTCCATCACTACATTCTTCTGTTTACCTAGTTGACGATGTCAACCATCCCGCGGGAGATGCGTGGACCATACTGTCATACTGAAAATAAAAACAAGAGTGGGAAAATTGTTGTAACGCCGATCGTACATTTATCAACAAACAAATTTGAACACTGTAAAGAAATGTTACTCATGTGAACTTTCATTTTTAATGACTGCTGCTTAGGAATACTGCTCTCGGATTGTCATCTACCGGTGGAAGGATGGCGAGCATCATCAGTCCATTCTTAATACAACTTCAAAAAGAAACTGGTCGCTTAATTCCAGTAAGGAACCCACATAAAATCGTTTAAAAAGGATTATAATATCTATAAGACTTGGGTTACGGGCTCATATGGTTTTGTTAAAGGCATAATTTTGCTGTTGGTTGTTAGAAAATGTGACGTAAGACGTTGTTGTGAGAAAAATAATGTTGCCCATCGTTAAAGCAACCTAGATTTGTTGCTACAAATTACATTCGGAATATAAATTTTGCAGACGTGATTAGAAAAAATAGTGTTAAAATCTTAACGAATGTCATCTGAGAAACTAATTAAGGTACTCCTATAGCGTGAGGTCTACTGCCATATGTCGCCTACCGGGGTGCGGCGTGAGGACTACCGCGTCAGTTCCCACATAGTGTGAGGTCCGGTGAGTTTCTATTGCGTGAGGTGTCAGGACTGGCCTTAACGTAAGCTGTGAAGTTTACCACCATGCGCATAGAAAAGGAAGCAAATGGAGCTCCTAAACCGGATTGCTGCTCGGCCTAAAATGGTTCACATCGATTGAAGGCACTGCAAAAACGCTGTCGGTACTTTTGGAGTGGAACGGCGTGACCGCAACACTCTAACCCAGTGGTTCCCCACCGGAGTGCCGCGGCACCTAAGGGTGCTATTTGCAATACTCATGGGTGCCAAAAATTCATACGTTTTTCAATATACCATTAAAGTATATTTTCAAAATGTCATCAAACCTTGAAGCAAATTGCTATGGGTTCGCCACTGGGTGCCGCAAATTATATTTTTCTTCCGTGAGGTGCCGAAAGCCAAATCCGAATTATGGAAAGGGCCTGTGTATAGGGCTCGGCTATTCATTCAAATGAGTGGCCTGTTTGTAGCAACCTAAACCAATTCCTTATAGAGAAGTTTTCTCCAGGAGGCCTTACCTAAACGCCATGGGGTACCAGCATTCTACTGTAATGCACCAACAACATTATGTGGGTCCAGCGACAGGGGGACACACACAGTCAATTTAGTGATCGTGGCTGGACGCTAAAATGATGATATATACAGAAGAGAATGCGAGGTGTTTATTTTTACTTTTCTTCCCATGATGCAGCGGTAGACCTCACGCTATAGTAGCACCATAATTAACAAAATTTACATAGATTGTTGGTCTTTAAGATTTTACATGGATATATTTTTGGGCTTGGCTTTGCAAACATTGATGTTATTAAACGACACCATGTTTTCAGAGATCGTTCAATTAAAAAGGAATACTTTTATTTATTTGAAAGGTTGTGTTAGGACTACTGCTACTATGTTCAGCTGCTATGGCTATATGGTGCCCTGAAACTAATCAGTCTGCAATGCTGTCAACTGTGGAAGAAGCGGAAAGCTTTTATCGGACGCAGCGTCGCTTTAGTTTGAGAAACAAATCGTAAGTTTTTATTAAGTCAGAAACATAACATATCTTCAAGATACTGTAGAAAGTAAAGTGCCTATATTTTCCTTTAACTCAAGGTAAGTTTGTTGGTTAAAAACGTGCGCGAAACAATAAACGACCCGTCCCCGTAATTTTACAATCAGCTGCTGAATCTTTTCTTTGATCGTTGCTGTCTGGAGCAGAGTAATGATGAAATACAGTGCGTTACTAAATGCATCTCTCTGACTCCTCTAAATACGTTACATTTTTAACGCCTCAGTGCGATGTAGAATTTTGTTCAAATTTCTGTATATTGATGAAGGGAATTAAAGAAAAATGCTGTCCTCCAATTTTGTGAAGAAGAAAAAGATAACAACGCCTTTGTCATCTATTTTTGAAAATTTCTGAGGGCAAAAATTTCTCAGCAATCTTTTTTTTGTAGAAAGACACTTATTCTGCATTTTTTAGCGTTTTCTAACTTTTTTTGTACACTACACCACTACTTCTATCCCGAAATAATAAACGTAAGAGAATTGTTATTCAGCCAATTCTTTTTCTTGCAAAATTATATGGCTTAAGAACTTGATTTTGCCCTGTTTTTATGGTGGTTCAGTCAATTATCTTTGGACAATTCGTGATCAACCTCATGAATGAGCACAAATGTTGTTTTCGATTGTCTTCTGTACACCAAGTCTTCATTTAGAACTTCGTTCTGAATAATTTTGAACTTTCATCGTTTGAAAAATGAAACATCAAGATTTGGCGTTTTGAAACTTCACAAACGTCCAGTGAAAGAAACCTTGTAAATTGTGTATAGTATCATCTGTGCCTTGTAATTTTTTTTATTTGAGAATTTGTGAACTTGATTCGGGAATCGCCTGCTACGAAAATCTTGGGTTTGTAAATGTCATTCTAGGCTGGAAAGGGTTCGAAAATCGGGCTACAAAAAACTGGAAAAGTTAAAGTTTACCTTAAGTTTAAGAAACGCAGTTCCAAGTGAAGTTTTTTTAATTTTAAAGTGTTCTTTGAGAATTTGAGGACAAATGTTCTTTTGGGTCTTTTGGATCACACTCTTCCTTAGCCTCGCTTTTCTACTTGGTGTTACAAAAGACAAAGAAAAAAGAAGCATATCCAGCTCCAACAAGATTTAGCAAAGGATCAGATTGCGTATGACATGATCGCAAAGTCAAAATAAGGCACATATGTGTTTGTAATCACCACCTCTGTTTGAAAGAAATTTTGCTAATAGTAAACCAAATTAACATTGATATACAGGATTCCGGAGGAAAACAACAACAGAGTGGATTTTGTTCCTCCTGCTTCAGATGAAGAAGACTGTGTTTTCGACGCTGAATCCAGCATCTAAACCAGTGATTGTCAACCTTTTAGCTGAGGGCGTCAAATCCTGACCTACGACATGCTTAGAAAGCCGCACTAAAGAAATTTTAACACAAGTCAATTGACACGATTTGTTTTATTGCAGAACGAAGTCTGTTACACATAATAGAGATATTACTGAAAGACTGCTGAGAGCCGTACATAGGGTGCGTGGGAGCCGCGTTTGAGAACCATTGACCCAAACCATGCAATCCATTATCATTGCGAACTGAAGTTTATAGCAGCAGCTGTTAAATTGAAAATCGTTAGAATCTTTTCTCCACAGATGCTCACCGACAAGATACCATTTTGTTTGAAGACCTTTGATAAACATATCTTAAAAAATACAACTAGTTTATAATACAAACTTGTATCAATTTATGCAGGAAGTGCATGATTCGCTTAAACAGTTGCAAGCGACAGTTTGATCGCCAAGTCGACGCTTCCAAGTTCTTTCACTAATACCATCAATCATTGCGCTTCATATGTTCGAATGTTTTATCTCTTCTCATTAAAACATAATCAAACTAACTATGTTTCTTAACAACCCTAGGAGTCAGTGTCGGATATTTTTGTCCAACTCCGACTCCAGAAGTCCAACTGGATCATTTTTTGCATCACACTCCTAAGTTGCGAATTCCTGTTGAAATGGTACCATTGCTCTTGAAACTTTTATTGAAACAGAGGTTTCTTGCCGTGCACCACGATTTCCATTGATTGTTAACTACTAGAAAATTGTTGACAGCCAAACTTCATACACGTTATATTCAGGAGTCGGAATCGGAAATTTTAGAAAGGTCAGAGTTGGTGTCGGAGTCGGAAATTTTGGAAAGGTCGCAGTCAGAGTCGGACATTTTACCTACGACTCCGCAACCCTGCATAGAAGTCTTTTATCAAAAGTCTTTTTTACATCTGAATTCATTTTCATGATAATATACTAAATGTATGTTTTTTTCTCGCGTAGCAAATAAGACCAATTCTACTGACAAAACCTATGAAGTAGTTGCACTAACCCAGATGCAGAGTCGAAAATCTACCTTTGAAAGCCAGAAACGAAACCCAACCGTTATCATGTCAGTTTCGCTGTCGAAGCTGACGAATGAAATTCGTTGCCAGTTTCTCATCACACATATTATGAGTTTCCAAATCTAAATCACTAGGTAAGATTAACAATGACAGTTTAACCGAGCGTTCAAAACTCGCATTTCACAAATCCATACTGCTATAGCATATACTAGGGTTGGCCGACCAGTCAGAGATCAAGAGCCACATTTCTTGCTGTATTACCGCAAAGAGTCACATCATACACATGAGCACACACGAAAATCACCACATCTCTTCCTCACTCACACACATGCATTTGATCAGCTAGAATTATTGTAAATATCACACACCAACATGGCAATGACAGAACTTTGCAAGCCATTTGTTGTTAAGCGTGTTATTCAGTGGGGCTTATGGTGATTACATAAAAGCAGCATGAAACCGTGCAAAGAGCCGCGGTTTGACCATCCCTGGCGTATACTCTTACACTTAATTTCATAAGACTGCGACTGTTGCGAACAAGTTTTTGAAAATTGGGCCTTGATTATTATCTGTTTTGATTACTCAAACTTTGTTCTAAATTTCTTTAACTTCCTGTTGACCAGTGCGTGATTTCGTTTCCCGTCAATTGAGGAAATGGTAAATGGGTATCAAAGTTAGAAAATGTTGACATTGCCCATAATTGTACCAACTGTGTTTCGTTGCTTCGCCTGTGCTATAGGTAAAAGCGCACTCCACGACGTAAAAGATATTTGCAATTATAGTCCGATCAGAAGCTTCCACATTCAACAGTGTTCATGCTCAGTGCCGGCACGGGACAGTTTTGCGCCTTGAGCAAGCTTCAATATTTACGCTCAGTTACACGTCACTCTAAAACATTCGGCACATGGAAACCAAGAAAAAGTGGATTATTCGCCCCCTGAAGGCTGTGCTCTAAGCGGCCACCCACTTGACCTAGTGGAAGGCCCGGCCCTACTCATACTGACGTAAAAGCTATAAGCTGGTTCCATCAAAAAGTCAAGGGGCGCAACCAGCTCTTCATTTCGGCGGGGAGGGGGCATTTTCATGAAATTTCACCCGTGGTATAACTTTTTCGCAAACGGTCGCAGAAAAAGTACTCTTCGCAACATTTCCGAACATGAGAACTTTTCAGTTTTAATTAAGATGCAGACCGAACGATCAGGACAGAGTAAAAATTAGTAGCCTAATGCAAACACCTGTTTCCGTACTTAACTAATGCAGTCATGGCTTTAGTGTGACAGATGTATAGGAATAGGCTACTAGTAAACCTGCCTACCTTTTCGTCTTGTTTTAGCAAATTCATCAAACCAATTATCTACATTTTTGGAACTTCAGTTGAATATATTTCCTGTGAGATAATTTCTGCAGACGATATTGCGAGTGGTAAAGTTGTCAGATACAAGAGACTGGTGTGAATGTTGGGATATATTTTAATCACTGATGCTATTGTTTCAATCGTTGATACGAAACTTCGTCTGCCAACTGAAACACTCTTGAAAGGAATGCAAGCAGGAATGCAACTTGAACTTTACTACGAATGATTGGCCCAGGCTCACCACCAGATGTTGGTGGGCCTCCCCGCTTTTACCAGGACTACCAAAACAACACCTAATGACTTTGAGGCCCTTGTGAAATTCGAATTGCCCTTGCAACAGTAGAGCTTGGTTGTGAAACCCCCAACAATGGTTTAAGCACTGAACACAAAATGCAAAAATTCTTAAACAGTAGCCTGTAGTAATGCCAGGCAAACGTAAAGCTAACGCAATGTGAAGATAATATGTTGTTTCTGTCACCAGACATAATCTACTGGCTACAAACTCGCTTCACTGGTGTGATAACAATATAGTATTTATTGTTGACGTTTCGAGAGTGTATCCAAACTCTCTTCCTCAGAAGATAGGCAAGAAACAACATCAAAGCGTACACACACACTGCTTTGTGCGTATCAGGTTTCGAACCGAGGTCAAAAATAATCAAAAGGTCATAGAAGAACAAGCGGTTTGACGTGGCCACGAACTTTTTTAATAACAACCAACATATCAAGATTTCTCTTACCGCTTTGAAAGTTTTAGCAGTTTGCACGGTTCAACAGTACCCTAATTATAAAGTTTTATGAGGCCAAATTGAGACCTGTCTCAGAAAAAGTGGTACACGAACGAAGGATCAAAGAATGCCTTAGAATAACAACGTTTAAAATATCTCCCAAATTTTTACAATTCCAGCATATTTTTGGTTAAATACCAATCATTTACGAAATTTTCGATCAGATGGTCTGTTTCAAGATAAATCTTGTAAGGAGATAATTAAACAGCAGGACAAAGAAAAATTCAAATAAGAATTTTCTTAAAAATGATCAAAATATGAAATTTCATCTTTATTATTTGAAAGTTTCTGCAAATGTCAAAGTTGCTATGCAATGTTTAAATGCCCCCAATGCCCAAGGCGAGTCGGATGGATCTGAACCCCACTATGTTAAGGGGGCCGACATACTGTACAGGAGATAGACCTACCTCCACTATTTTTTCGCATTTTTACTTTTTCCTTGTGAAGTACATCACCGGCAAAATTTTGCTCGCCGCCTCATCTTGTCGATAAAGCAAGCTTTTTTCTTGATACCAACATCTCTGAGACAAATTAATGACCACATGTGTTCAGTAAGTGTTCCCAGGATGCCTAGTTCTAAACATGAGCGTTGGAAGGGGGGCAGGGGCCAAGGGCGCCCTGCAGTTTGAAAATTTCAGCAAAAAAGGTTGTTTTTTTTAGTTTCGAGTGGGAAAAAACAAATTTCACCACTTTTGTCCCCCCTAGAAAAATTTTGGAAAAATTGCCTAGTGCCCCCCTGGACAAAATCCTTCCGATGTCCATGGTTCTAAATACATATTGCTTCCACAAAAGGTTAGGTCAGAGTCTAAGGATGCAAAATTTTACGAAAGGTATGATGAGAACATTTTATATTGATTTGTAAAACCAGCAGGAATTGAAAATTGGTATCAGTCTTGTTCAAGCAACCTGAGATTTGCTTCATAGACAACCATGTACGCTGGAAAAATTAAGATAAAATCTGCAATAAAAATCACGGCGAGTGTTGTCGCGCTTTCGCAGTTCCATCTCATTAGAAATTAACCACCGATGACGTAACACAATCGGCCACGGTGTAGGAAGTACCCGTAGATTGGGTCCCAGATAAAACATTATACGTTCCATTGCTCTTACTATTGAGCCATATTTTTGCTGCCACGCAGCTAATTTCAATTTGTAACGTTCGTTAAGTTTAAACAAAGAACAACTGCCCTAGATTTTATCGCCGGAACATACAAAAAACAGTTTTAATTCACGTTTCACGAAGCATGGGTTACTTGTGGGTTTCTGCAATCTATATGAGTAGATCGCACAGTAGCGTAGCCAACCCAAAAATTTGGGGCGGGCAAAATGTTTGATTTTAGGCGAATAACGCCATTTTGCTTGGGATAGCACCTCTCAAAGCACAAAATGACTACAGTATATGTTCTAAAATTTTTGGGGGGACCATGGCCCTCCCTGGTTACGCCTATGGGATCGTATCTGCAGTGTTCTGAAGATCAAGCCTTTCAAATGTAGTGCCGACTTGTACAACAACAAAAACTGCAATCTTACTTCATGAAATTCCGATGGTTTCTTTGGGATTTCTTCAGTACAGCAGACCTAGCCGAAACTCATTTAAGTGTGCCAAGTGTCATTGAGGGCCGAGCTTTTCCAGGGCTTAAGACTATAGCCTTAGTAGCCTAATGGTTAATTCGGCATTACTGTGAACCTCTAAGGGGTCTGTGAATGTGATTTAACTAAAGCAGTGGTTTTCAACCTGAGTTCGCAACCCCAAGAGTGATCTTGAACCATCTGTGGAGGTGTCGCGAGTAGATATTTTATGTACACAGCTGCATTACATTTGCATTGTTCGAGTTTTAGATTGGAGTGGTTGAGTTATAGTGGACTACTATAATGGGTCGAGGTACAAAAAAGTTTGAAAACCACTGAATTACAAGTTAGGTTTTGCAGACATTTGGATTACTACTACGATGATTAAAAACCTAATTTCGACTATTTATTGCAATGTTTCTTCTTAATGGGTATAACTCTTATTCGTATGTACTGGAGGTCCGTGATCCACAAACGTTTAAGAAAGGCTGATATAGAGGCTTTGCACAGCAAGATCGGGAAATTACAGTCGTTAGTAAACATGTTGCGCTCTCTTTTGTAATGGTGAAATATTTGAAGTATTTAGATTTGTTTCATCATTTATTGTGTGGACGCTTCGAAATAATGCGGTATAATTATAATGATTGGTACCGCCTGAGCATCTTCTAAGATGTGCTGAACGATTTATTTTGCCAGACTCACTGAATGAAGGAAATTTTTTTTTTTTTTTTTTTGGTGAGAAATTAGACGTTACCTAAATATAATTAGCAGTTCAAATTCTTCATGGAAAGTCACCGCAGATGAAGTTAAATGCGTCAGAATTCATGGGTAAGTAACACAAGGAACAAGTGATTCTAAATTTAGGTAACATCTAATCTCTCACCAAAAAAATTAAGCGCTCAACGAAAACCTCGCAGATCTCTTTCCACAACATTCTGCAACGAAGGAGGGATCGGCTAACATTTTGAGTACTCGAGATCAGTTGACCACGCACGGCAAATGACATTCAGAAAGACGGCTAATGTAACCAAGCCAGTGCAAGGGCCGTCCTTGTCTTGAGACAGCTAAACATGGAGCTACAGTCGGTTCACTGCAAAATGACCTTCTTTTTGATATTTTCCATCCACGTGAAACCGCAAATATTGAGGAGGCATCGCAGGTGAAAACTGCCCACATTTCTTTCTGAATGTACGTTCGACAAGTTTCGGAGCCAGATTTCAAACTTTGGGGTGGACAATCCGTTCTTAAGCGGAAAAGATTTTTGTTTCTATTATATGTTAAAAAAAAATTTTTCTGGGCACAAAATTTGGGGTAGTGCCGCGAATACCCCGTGGTTACGGGTCTGTCAAGAATTCCTTTCGAAATGCAGTCAATTAACGGTTTGAGAGAAAATACCAGTCAGCATTGGTTTAAGGTAGGCTTTCATCAGGGAAACGGAAAGCGCTTTCTCTGCAAAATTTTCGGTTGCCACTCTCTCTGGAGCCGGCAGTGAACAAGGTTTTTCGTGTAAAGCGCATCTTTACGATTTGAAACTAGACGTTCTCTGAGAAAAAAGTTCTCGAAATCGTCAGCGTCACTCTGGCTCAGAACCTCCATTGTGTCCAAGCTTCCACGATCAATTCCGCAACCGTCGGTCGTCTGGTTTTATTTTCTTTTGCTGCAAAGAATTTTCCAAATTGAAAATTTCCAAACATTCCGGTATCGGCCCAAGCCCGTAGTCAGTTTGGTTGAGCAAAATACATTTTTAGGGGGCAATACTTTTGTTTTTATTATGCCTAAAACAAATTGTCCTGGGCACTAAACGATTTGGAGGGAATGCCCTCGAATGACCCCCGTGGCTGCGGGCCTGTTTTTTTAACATTAGGGGTGACGTTGCCGTGCCAGACCGAGGACCGTGGCCAGGTTTTACGCTTTGGGGGGCACAAAAACATTGTTAGGGGGCAAAAAGATTGTTTGATTGCACAACAAAATTTCCCTGTTCACGGGCCTGGCCAGACACCGGTTTATATGCGTGTGGTTGCCAGTGAAACAATGTTTCGCACCAGAAACAGCACAAAGTTGATTTGCTTGTTGTCCATACTCTTGAAAACTGACTTATGCTGAATTTTGATTAGAGTAACTACATTGTGAAAACGACCAACTTGATTGGAAGCAACAATGAACAATGATTTGAATGAAAGCACCTTTGGAAATTACGAAACCACCAGTTTTCGGGTATGGTTCAATGTTGACACCAAGTACGCTGAAGCAGGTTTTTTATTGGTCAAGAACCGCGAACAGTACGAAAGAAATAACGATGATGACGCGTTTTTGAAAAAAAGACAGCTGGTAAAGTATGCATGGTTGAGAAAAAAAACTTGTGTGGAGAACAGCATGAAGAGCAATGCCGGCACCTTCCTTATGCAACTCACGACACATGAACCAACTTCAAGGTCGTGGTAGTTTTGTCGAGACACAGCCAAGTATGGTCGGTAAGCCTACCACGTTGTGTCCATGACACCCTTGCAGCAAATTTACCGCGACTTCCTTACAACGAACGAAGCGATAGCACCATACAAACCATCTCAAGATCATTAGCTACATCAGTGGTTCCCAACCGGGGTGCCGCGGCACCCTGGGGTGCCATTTGCAATACCCAGGGGTGCCGCGAGCTAACACGTTTTTTTACCATATCATTAAAAATACATTTTCAAACTGTCATCAAACCTCAAAGCAAATTGCTATGGGTGCCGTAAATTATTATTCTTTTCTGTAGGGTGCCGCAAGCCTAAAGGTTGGGAAACACTGAGCTACATCTTGGAACAGCAGTTGAATGTTTGTTTGGCGATAAACTCAAGAGTAAACAAACATGCGAGCAGGCAGTTGTTGTACCGTGGTGAGTTACTGCAACTTGCGCGGCTTCACCGTCTCAGGTCAAACTCCTGCAAACCACAAGGTAGTCATGAGTTCTGTTTCTCAGAGCACTGCCGAAATGAATATTAAGCAAGTCGGGTGACATCAACTGTAGCTGTAAGCGACATTCCACAAAACCGAATCAACGCAGCAACTTAATTTACGTATCACAGTATAAACTACAAGCACAAATCATAGCAATAAAATTTGAACAGCCCCTTAGCTGAAACAAGAAATATATGCACGAGGAGGGAGTATAAGCAGGTTGACGTATGCGCTATTTCTTATTATTACCGTCAAAGGCATATCATCAATCTACCATCTGGCTACACACGAAACATTGCTCGAAAGTGACTGTATCGTTGAAAAGTGCAGTACAAGCAGCTTCTCAAACAATTTTCTGTTATATTGTGATGTTTTTTGGTTAACTAGTAGAGATGCAGTCGACACCATTCGAAGCTGAAATCGGGGGGTAGTCTCAGGAGAGTCAAGAGTGGCATCAAAACAAGGCCTTCATACAATACAGGCAAAATTAGATGAAACAGGTTCGACATTGATTCAACCGAAGCGTAAAACGATCGCAAATACTTTGCAGAGTGAAACTTTCGGGTCGCCTGGTATTTGACGTGAATGGGAAAAAGCTTGGGGAGAACGTCACAGCGTTTCAGAGGCAGAGGAGGTAAAATAGAAGCAGAGGGTCTACTTTTTTTACAGAATAATTGAAGTGTGTTTGTTTTATTTACTTTGACAAAGAACTCTTCAAGTGCTGACACTAAAGTTTTGTGTACTTAGTAAAGAAGCAGTGCAACTGCCATAACACCATGGGGGGTACTTGAGTCATGGTCCCCATAATATATTATTTCCATAATTTTTTTGCCGATCTTACCAAAAGGTCGTACAACGGTTGAGCAAACATGGTGAAACAATAATATTATATTTATGTGATATGCACAATAACATGCATGTCACACAAAGTTTGTCCCCCCAAAGTTTTCTGGCAAACTCGGTCCCTGCCTGTATCTAATGGAAGGTAGTTCATTTGGGTGGCGATAGTTTGGTTGTAGAGTGTCCGCCTCTCCATTGAAAGGTTGGGTGTTCGACCCAAGGCAACTGAGTGAATCACCGAAGCGCTCCTTGGGCAAGAGGGTTCACCTCAACCGCCCAGGCAAAAGCACATTTCAGGCGTCGTCCTGCCCCCAATTGCCGTAACCAAAATCAAATTAATGGAAAGTAGTAATAGACTAACTACAGCACAAATTCCCACATAGCCCGATGTGTTAGAACAGTCCCCAGGCCAACTCGGTTCAGATCGACGTAGTTTTGAACTTTCATGCGTCTGTGTGCATTGACAGCAGGAGACGTGAGCTGCTTTGCTTAAGAACTTCAAACAACGTGATGAACGCCATGAGAGCAGATCTGCTTTCCAGCACTCACACACTGCCTGTCTCACATTTGCACATGTATGAATAAATTAATTACAGGGTTGGGAAACAATGGTAGACTTATACAGGAGCGTAACGAATTTAGATGGCGCCCGGGGCAAGAAGCAAGTTTGGCGCCCCCATGTTCGAACCTGAGCTCTTTCGGAAGCAAATCTGCTGTTGAGGAAAGTACTTGTGACATCGTTGATACTTTTCGGCGCCCCCCGCAGTGATAGGGCGCCCGGGAAATTGTGCCCCCTTTGCCTCCCTCGTTACGCCCCTGGACTTATAGCCTATGTTCAACCTGTACTCACATTCACTAAATTTGATGCGATAATCGTTATCTTTAGTTTATAAATATCGTTATTGAAGAAATCGTAACTAAATCACTCTCTCTCTCGATTCATAGAAAACTAAAGATGAGTCACACAAACCAGCGTTTGCGTTTAACTCAGTCCAGGTGGCCTGATCCTGCCATTCGTCGAAGTACACTTGCAACTTGCTTTGATAAACGACAAGCGTTAAACGTCATAACCCACAAGTTAGACGAGTGTTTGAAGGTTTAGAGCCATCCGGCTGCACACACTGCACGGGCTGCGCCGGCAAGTTGAAGAAGCGCTTGCCTGGCCGACGCCTCCATGCTGATACAGGTTCGAGAAAGTCAACGACCTTACTCCTTGCCAACCGAATCGACTTGCTATCAACCGACTCGAGCAACGGTCGTCAGCGAGCTGCCGCTCACATTAAGACATGGACGATCGCAAAACAGCGTTCGTCGATTACGTTTTTCGTGAGGAACGCCTGGACGACTGCGCGCTTTTCATATGACGCAATTCCCAGTCATCTTCATCACTTCCTTCCTCGTGGTCGGAGCCGCTCTCGTCGTCCGAAGACTTCGCTGCAGCGATCTTCACAGGCATCTTTCCTTTTCTTTTGCGGCCAGCACCTTTGTCTGGCGCCAGCTTTTCTCCTGCTATTCGCGTTTGAATTTCGTTGGGTTCTTCTTGTCCTGTGCTGTTTGCGTAACTGTTCCATAAGGAAGTGTCTACCGCCGCTTTCTTCACCACAATCACTGGTTGTAAGTTCCCGTTCGATACTTCCCAAGCATAGGACATGACGTCAGCAGGAGGAGAGGACTTCGCTTCCACAATATTTTCACGATTCTTGGCGACGTCGTCAGTTGCTTTATCACTGGAAGCCTGACTGGAATGTGTTTCAAACAAAAACTGTTTCAGGTTTGTCGTGGACGGTTTGTGAGCAGTGCCACGTTCTTGTTCACCGCTGTTACTGGACGACGCTGGCAGTGACGAAGTGCTGGCTGTGTGGGAGGCAGACGACCTGGAAGCTGGTTTAGTTGAATCAGGCAGGGATGTCAAAGCCCGAGACGAAGACGGCTGAAGAAGCGTCGAATCAACGCTCACTGAAGCAGCGTCAACTTTCAGCTGAGCGTGATTTACTTGTGAACTCGACCGAGCCTCGTCTGAGCGATCCACGTCACTGGAACCTGTCAAAACAAGCTTGCTCGTAAGTAAGCACCGCCCGCATGGTGACACGGTTTTGTTGCTGTGGTGAACTTTGCATGGCTGGGATCAAATCAAGCGACGAGGCGTGAAATGACAAACTAACAAAAAATCCCTAGCATGACGAAATAAATTATAAACTGAGTCGCAGTAGACAGTCCTAAGAATCGTTCAACTTGATTCGTTTTCGTATTCAGCGACAACAAACGAGTGCGTTACGGATGACTGCGTCAACCCGGGCATTTTCGTTAGCCAAGGTCAGCTTGCAACTTACTACAGGCTTCGTTCTCTGATGAAGCGTTAGTTTGCTGAGTAAAGCCTTGGCTCTTTATGACAAACAAAACATAACACCTAATCATGAAAATATGACATTTTTGAAATCGTTAGAAGCTAAACAGCCACGACAGGTATGTGGTTACAGATTCCAACAACTGTCACTCCAAACCATTTTCAGCGAAGGATCATGTGAGGTGCTTTCCAAGCCTGAATATACCTCCTGCGTTTAAACAATCGACAACCACGTCTGGTCATCTTTGCAAATGGAACCACCGAGTTTTAAAGAGTTGAGCCACTAGCCCTGAAGACACGAAAGTTTGATACAAGATCATCTGAATACAACAGCATTCATTCAATGCCTTCCAATAAGCCACGATAGGCTCATACGTACGAAGTAACTTATATAATCCACATTTAAAGCAGTCAGGTCGAAGTTTCAACGGACTTTTCACAGCATTCCGCTATAATTTGCTCACCAGCTGCTTGATTCGAGCTCTTGGCGGCGGCGGCAGCTTTTGTTGACGAGACCAGGTCAGCAAACGAGTTTCTGGCAAACGCTGACGATTCGGCAAGTCCGGGAAAAGCCGCCTGGTAATTACATGAAAATAAGTATTGACTTCACCAAACGCCCGTACCAACAACTGGCTCTATTTCACAATACGACTAAATTCTGGGAATTAATTGCTGCTTCGCAACTTTTCCTTGCTATCATGTCTGTAGTGTCAATGAAAAAATTTACTAGTTGCCTGTGTGATAACTACCAAGCGGAAAATGTCACAACACCTACTTTCTACAACCAATCTTTCCGACCATTCACAACGTTTTTTGCGAGTGCTAAATAAACTCACACGACGTCATTTCCTGACAACTACACTCACCGTCGGTTGAATGGTTCTGGGCGAGTCCCGCGTCTGCAAGATGTTTTGCAAAGCTTCAATGCAGTTGGGGAGGGTGAGACCGTTGCTGGCGAAATGGATGTTGAGCTGAATCATGAAATGGAAGTTTTTACTGTATATGACGTGATAAGATCGGGCGACACCGCAGCACAACGTTCAGCATGAAAGGAATACATTCGGTTGTAACATGATACACTTTTTCGATACTGGTTGTTTCTTTGTCGTACACGCTGAGGTAGAGGTGCCACTAGACGAGTTGAACAGCCTTCTAACGAAGGAGTCCGAGGGAACTTCAAGGGGTAGCAGGGGTCGAACTAAAGCTTGATGCCAGGTTCGTTTGAATGATAAACGTGGAAACATTTCACTTCGCGGACATCCGACTTCACACATGACTTCTTCATAATTATTTTTAACTGAAGTTGTGGATCAGTTTTACAGAAGTAAGAAGTTTGTAGAAATAATAAAACAACTAAAACGCTTTGGTTAATGCCAAGTAAATTCGCAACCTTCCATTTTCTGAACTTCGCGATATGGAAACTTTTTTATTTCTCAGCAAAGCGTGGATTTTGAAAACCATCATTTTTATGCTGCCATTTAAAAACGGGGAAGGGTTAAAACAAAGAGTTCTGAAAAACACAGCACATCTTATTTTGCACAGTTGCATTCCGTTCTGAATCGCTAATCAACTTTTCTCCGTGCAAGCCACGGAAAAATTGCGAAAATTCATGAAATCCATTTTTGGATACTTACTTTTCTCTCACACCACTCCATATCTTTCAAGCTCTTTTTGTACTCCTTCTCAGCCTGAAGTCGCATTTGATGTTGGTTGCGCTGGAGATGGAAAGCGAGCATACAAACCTTGTCGTCCCTGAGATTGCGATACGCAGGGAGGTTTTTCTGCGAACAAAATTTTCGTTTACACCAAATAATTTAGACTAAAATGACATGAAACGTTGGTTCAAAATCGCCAAACCCTTCATTTCCAACTACTATAGCATACCCGAGCTGCCGCGTGACCTCCGTAGAGTTGTGCTCCAACAAATTATGTGCGCACACTGATCTGCTTTGTAGAAGTCAGGGCAAATGTTTACAAAGTATTTTTAGCACAGGATCAGTGGCGTACACGCTGCAACACCTATTGCTCAACGCATGCTCAATAGTAGTTCGTTATTGGCTAATATAGTTTTTTGTAAGTTTTTTATTAAACCCAGACGACCAAAAAACTGGATGACTACTCCCTTTGAACTAGTTTGTTTTATTTAGGAAGCTTTAAAATAAGTACGTGCTTGCTATTAACACGGCAATATCAACAGCGATGCTGCAGTAGGCGTGCCCTGCAAGCGGCTGTATGTGTGCGGCTCAACTATTTTCCTTTCACTTCGAACGTGTTCAATCCCTTTATATTAAAATACGAGATGTTTGCCGAATCAAAGTTAACACGTAGACCAGACATTTAAAAAATCACGCAGGTAAACAAGAACATGTAACATTCCCTGTGCGTTTCTTGGAGCACGCTACAAAGGCTAACAGGCTGGGTCCGATTCCCGGTCGCGTCATAGCTTGTGGCCTGCCCAGCCTCGTACTCAGCATTAATGGGCAGATGCAAAGAAACGATTCGCGCGCGGTGCTGCCACTGACTCGCCATCCACTATGCAAGTAGTCACGTGATCCCGGCGCAAGCTGGTAGAGATGGGCGTTGCAGACCACTTGTGACATTTCAAAATCAGTACAAAATGCGAATATGATGACGCTGCACAATATGCTTCCATGTTACACTCACTCACAAAAAATTTCTGATCGGTTTACGAAACATTTTGTGTCTGAACGAATCTCATCGATTAAAAAAGTACATGCTGGCGAATCGTTCCAAAGGCCAGTTCATTCATTACACGCAAGTATCGAACTTTTTTTTCGAAACACTGAGTCAAAAGAATCACATCGAGTATGTCTGATGTCTATGATGTAGCTTGCCCCAAAGGGTTGGCTGTTTCAAAATTTGAAGAAAAGTCTGTCAGAAATAACACCCGGCAAAAATTTACAATCATGAAACACAAGTGAAGCGTCTTTGAATGAGATATTTTCAAACGAAAACACGAATGGTTTTCGCAAAACTTAACAGACGAACGACGCTGGTCAACCACGACTGACGCTCGGTGGTACGAAACGAACGATAGCAAGCGAAACTCTGGTTGCTTTAAGTCACTTCAACTTTTTCATGCAATGATTCTGAACTTTTTTAAAGCAATCATTGCCAGTCAACGTATTTTTTATCATGGGCACCAGGTTCAAACAAAAACGAACACGTCACGCCGCTGAAAGCAAACATGCATGACGTCATCTGCGTTGGCTGAAACATGCCATGCTGGTAGTTTATTAAACGAACCCGAACCGAGAAAAAATGATGCAGAAAAGCAAACGACCTAATCCTCAACGTACCACGATTTCAATTGACTTGACAATGTCTAGAGGTGGCAAGCTTTGCATCTTCTTGGTTGCTCTTTGCATTGCTTCAGAAGCCTGTACAAAACAAAACGTTGATAAGGTTACTTGCTGACCGAGGTAAGTCAATACGGCACAAGGCTATGTCAGTGTGGCTATCGCTACTGTTGTTTGTGTGAACTTCTGCCATTAGAATCTTTACAATCAGTTGCCTGATGCGCGAAACGCAACACTTACAAAAATGGAATGGCGGTCTTGAAACTGAGATTAGAATTTGGAGGAACGCCACAACAAGAGAGTAATTTAATTACTGGATGATAATTGCAACGTTACCGCGGCAACAAAATCATTGGCAAAAAGTAGAACTGTTCAAAACAAGATACGGTTGTCATAGCTGTGCAATGGTTCCGCATTATCTCTACACGCACTTCATATTCCTCACTTGTTAGACACCAAATCAAATCTATACTCTTGAAATAGTGCATCTACGAAATAGCGTTGTACCTTGGTTGCCCAGTTTGCAAGGTCACTGTAAAGACGCACGCGGCAACCAGGCTCAGCTTGTGCTGTGCGTTACCAAGTAAAGTGAACCAACATGGTTACGACATGACAGGGAGATGTGTTAAACTTTCATGTGACGACAGTTCTCAAAACTCTTGAACAACGACGCTGTAGTGCCCAGGCAAAGATGCAACGAAATGTTATACAGGGTGACCCAAAAAGATGTGTACCCATGAAAATTTCAATTGTGACTTTGATTAAAAAGCTATTTATTTCAAATTACAAACACACATTATTCAGTTTATGGAAGACCATTAACCAGAGTTTCAACTATTTCTGTCGATTTTTAGTCAATTTATGGCTTTCCCAAGATGTGTTCCAAATGTCCACCATTTCGTTGCAAGCAAGCCTGTACTCGTCTGGCAAAGTTGTTAATCACTTTTACACACTCCTCTTTCGGGATGGCTCTTATTTTTGCTGTGATGGCAGTTTTCAGTTCTTCAATTGTTTGTGGATTTCCCTGGTATACATTGTCTTTCAG
>Ga0210059_1004109_pt1 | contig 23435 bp, 15 predicted proteins | sample Ectturendosymbi2_FD_188042 | JGI IMG/M metagenome (GOLD analysis project Ga0210059, IMG submission 188042) | Ecteinascidia turbinata endosymbiont from Florida, USA - Sample 2 (SPAdes) (version 2) | ecosystem: Host-associated > Tunicates > Ascidians > Unclassified | place: Key West, Florida...
CGATGGCGTAGTCAGCCCAAATATTGGGGGAGTGGCAAAATGTTTGATTTTAGGCGAATAACACTATTTTGTTTGGAAAAACGCCTCTCTAAGCACAAAATGACTGCGTTCTAAAAATTTGGGGGCATAACCCCTTTGCCCCCTGGCTATGCCTATGCAGGCTACCCCAAAGTGACATCCCTTGCTACAAAAGTTTTGTGCATGTTTCGGACGACATACCTTTGTGAACAAGTGTTTTCTGTCATGAACATCGATAAAACAAAGCTGCGCTCAACGCTCACTTAAATGACATCCTGAAAGTTGTTTCTACACAGGATTTGACACCTGATATCGATACACTAGTGAAAGCGAAAAGGTACCAAGTTTCAGGCGTAGGCCTATATCGCTAACATATTTAATGTGAACTGCTTCTTTGCACTTGAAATATAGTTCTGCAGCAGTGGGGGTTTACTAAGGAAATATTTCAAGGCAATGAACTTTTGAACAGTGAGTGAATGCAATGTTAGTCAGCAGTTTCATTACAAACGTTTGATGGAACCAGGGATATCTAGAAACTCCAGGGATACCTAGGAGTTTCTAGATATCCCCGGACGGAACCATACTGTTTGTACATTGTCACAAGCGGTATGTTTTGCTTAAAAACATGCATTTTAAGAGTAGAAGAAAAATTCAAGTTTCCCCTAGTTTGCACAATGCGGTGTCAGTTCCGGATGGTCAGGATCACTGCACTTAGCTGCAGAAGAGCAGAGGTGTTCGAAACGGAAATTTGACAGAAACCAGTCCGGTTTTTCCGAAATATTTTGCTTCGGTTGATTTTTTAGTCATTGTGTTTTCGTTTCGGTTGGTTTCAAAGTCATCAATAATAAATCTTGTTAATATATCGTAAATTGAACAGACTTTTCTCAAGAAACGTCATGTTGTGGCAGAGTTTGGAAAGGTTGCTCCTTAAATTTGCTAATAATCATTTTCAGATAAGCTTGAAATTTTTGCATGAAAGTTATGAAAACAGTTGGAAGTTGGCATTACTTATAACAGGATGTTATGCAATGATTTCAGTGGCCCGGCCCGCTTCAGATTAAATATGCCTGAAGTGGCCCTGGAACTGATACGAGTTTGACACCCCTGCTCTAACCTGTCACTGATTGTCGAAAGCCGAGGCGTGCCGGGGCATGCCACGTTTTAATCCGATAAGCAAATATTCAGGCATCCTACCAAGATCACTTCACTTGAACATCATTCGATGACCATGTGGATGTTAGTATCAAAGCAAAACTCTCATCGACAACCTGCTAACTTCATCAGCCTCCTTTGCGTAGCATTCGCCTTTGAACGTTTATCGTGTTTTAACAAAAGCAAACAAGGAATTACTCATTACGGTTGCTTTAAGGTAAAGCGCGAGCCACTTTACTGTGAGTCAGTTTCACCCCGCTCTGTAACAAAATTAATATAACCGTATCATTTTTGCAGAGTAGCATTTTAACAAAATTTGTCTGACTTTTTACGTCATCGTTAACATTTCATATCTTACGACTTCTTTTAAAGAAAGTAGCAGCAATTGCAAAGTTATTTTCAATACTAATTTCATATTTTTAAGATAGCTCGCAACCTTTCTTTGGTCTCCACACCGCTCCAACTGTAGCGAAACGGTGTGTCACGCTTTAAGCAAATACACCACCTGTGCCCCAACTTGTAACAGACTGTGTTGCAAAAGGGCATGCCCAAACGTGTCAGTTTTTAATCTTATAAACAAACATGTACGTAACGGTCGCCGACTGACTTCCGTCGGTCGCGTCACCTGACAGAGGATGGTGTAACACTTTACGTTCACGTCACAATATATGCAGCGATCCATTGCAAAGGGGTTGTCTACGCGTGCCCCCTCGATTAAATCCTGCATTGTTGATTGCGGTTTCGTCACGGCTTCGTGATTATGCAGCAGAAAAAAGATAGATCGAAAAGTAAATTCACCACGAGCGTGAACACAAAAGATGGTGCAACATTTTGAAACTAGGCCAATATGAACAGTTAACTTCCACAGTTGACACCCTCGAGCATTCAGTTTTGTTTAACTAGTTGTCAGTAACGTCGATCTTCAGTTTAACAATGAGTGGGGAGTTTTGCTGTCACATCTGTGCAGAGTTTTTTGACAATGAAAGCGATCTTCAAAAGCACTTGACTACTGTGCACGGTCAACTGTCGCAGAAAGTACAATGCCCGAAATGTAACCGTGCCTTTTCGAGAAAAGATAACTTGAAAGCACATATCGAAAGCGTGCACCGTGAGGGTGCTTCAAAGTTTATCTGTCAGCTTTGTCAGAAGTCGTTTTTGAATGCCAGCACCACCCGTTCACGTGCGTTGTTGCAGGACCAACCAGCTGCGGAAAAACCGAGTTTGTGGCAAAATTTATTCAGCATTTGGCGCCTGGACTGCTGTAGAAACCACATTGGCATGCATAAAAAATTTGTAAATTGGAGCAGGCATTTGGCGTTTGAAGTATTATTTGGCAGTTTTTGGATTTTTTTAACAGGAGTAGCCTACTGCATGGTCATTTTGAGCACGTTTGTTGGGTACCGGTATTCCATACCATGAATAGCAGTAATGGAGTCTCGATACTTGATCTCAAGGCCAGTTTCGACAGTGGTGTAGGAGGCGGGGATGCAGGATGGTACAAGCGCACCCCCAAAAGTTTTGATTTGTCAAAAATCCGGGCAAAATCTCTGAAAATACGCAATCAGGCAAAATTTGGGCACAGATGTTTCGACACCTTCGTTCTGGTTGTGTGATGAATGAGACTGACTGTCGAAATACGTCTGATTTTGACTGTTTTCTTCTCCATAATACACACGAAGACCTTTTGTGACGTCCTAAAAGTCTTAATCATTTTTGAGACACAAATTTTTCGGGTAAGTTGGAGTAAATTCGGACAAAAATCCTTCGCACCCCCAAACATTTGCCTGCCTCTACACCTAGTAGTCTCGAGACCCATTTTTGGGAGTCTCAGTCTCGAAGGTTTCAGGTCTCGTCTCATTCTCGAAGGATACTTGCCGGCCTATAGTTAAGACCGGGCGCAAAATATCCTGTCTCAAACTATGTAAAATTTTGCATAATGTTGTGACAACTCTAAAATCTTGCGTGTCAATATAATCGATTGTTACCCCATCCAGGGTTGCGGAGTCGGAGGTAAAATATACGACTTCGAGTTCCCAAAATTTCTGACTGCGACCTTTCCAAAATTTCAGACTCCGACCCCTTCACATAAAGGGAATGAAATTTGGCTGTTAAAATCAATGGAAATCGTGGTACACAGCAAGATATCTCTGATTCAACAAAAGTTTCAAAAGAAATTGTACCATTTCAACAGGAATTCCCAATTTAGGAGTGTGATGTAAAAAATGATCCAACTGGGCATCCGGAATCGGACAAAAAATCCGACTCCGACTCCCAGTGTTGTTAGGAATCCGACTCCACCCAAAAACCGCCGACTCCTTTCGATTCCGACTCTGCAACCCTGACCCCAACACTTGATTTTTGTTGCTTTTAAATCAAATTTAATCGATATCCACCTTTAAATTGCCAAGATCAGGCAACGCAGTTGCAAAATTTTGCAACAAAAGTCAAAATTCTGAAATGTTGCGCGTTTGGATCGGTCTCAAACCCATTGTCTTGAGACTTTGAATACTGCAGTAAATTGGCTTAGTGAAACTTCTTCAACTGAACGTACTTTTTGTCTATTGTATCTGCACGTACGAAATAACATAAGCAAGTATGAAAACTGCTCAAAATTCGCAAATGTTTCAACTTCGAAGTGGTGATGACACATTTTCGACAATTTGTGGAAACATTTCGGCATAATTTCCAATTTTCGGGTCTCGGACTTTTTAAAGAAGTCTCGGTCTCGAAGTTTTAACCAGATCTCGGTCTCGAAGTTTAGGTCTCGATACGTCTCTGCTGTCTAGTCAGTGATTGGTGAAGCATGCAGGGTTTTTGAAAAATCGTAGAAGCAATTAACGTATAGCAGCATCAAGCGTGAAACCAAATATTACAACTACATGCAACAAAAGAAGCTGTTGCAGAAGTCATATTGCAAACATGTTATCAAACGCAGAAAAACATTACAATGTACAAACGTGTCTAATGCTGTGCGTGTGGTTTTTTGTTTTGTATTTTCAATGCACAAAATAGTCCGGCCGGCGGACACTGATAATGTCGCGAATTTGGCCCAACATCCGAAAAGGGGGACTGCTGCATTAAAGCAATGACTTTCACAAAACAGGAAGCTAGTTTTTGAGCTGCCTGAAAATTCAATCAACATTTTTGCAACACATCAAGTTGTATTGATCGCATCACAATTAGATTTAAAAGAGCTATTGGTTTTAACAACACTGTGAGAGTCATAAACTGAAAATGCTTTTCGAGAACTTTGAGCAGAACCATGTCTGAGCATTGGCTAGCAATGCAAGCAATGCAGCTGTATAGCACGTCTCTCGATTCCGGAATTCTCTCAACTCGGTGTCAAGGCGTGGAAGTTAGTCTCTCACGTCACACTGAAGTTCCCCGGTTTCGCGACCAAAAGGATCTTCAAGAACCTGCAAATTTGCAAAATGGCGCATAAATGCTGTGAGTGTTGCAGAACGTTGTAAGCAAACTCAAGAGGAAATCTAAAAAAGTTCAACTATTAATGCTTTGCTGACAACGAGAATAGTTGATATTCCTAATAGTCAATATGACTCCATTTGAAAGATGGTGTTTGGTAGATTATATTGTTTTGCAGAATTTCGAATTTTCACTCTGGCCCAAATATAACAAATTTTTTAGAAACTTAAAGAAAAGTCAGTGCTGTCGATATTATTGCTGAACTACCTAAAATTTACAACTGTGCACTGATCTCCATAACAAAGTCTCCAAATCTTTTTTCAGAAGAATTGGCAGCACACTTCAACAGGTTTTTACGACGAATTTTAATACGGAATTTGGACTAGCATGCTATTTCGGCTCATAATGTATTGCTCCTTGCTTTGATGCATTGGTTGGCCACCTGTGATGATGATGTGTTCATGTGTTACGTTGGCGAAATGTGCAAGCCAATGTCGCATAACTGATTTCTGTTTCTGTACTGTAAAGTAGCAATGGTTACCAATTTAATAATCTGTTTCATCCAGCAGCCTAAATGAATAATCAATAATAATTAATAATTACCCTTTCTTCACAAATTTTCTTTCTTTCAAAGGGCTAGTGACTAACATAAAAATTACAATCTGCAAAATTAAACTAAAAAAATCACAAATGACTTTGAAACCAGGTTTCAAGATTCACGTATCGTTTTTCGAGACGTATTTTGCTGTTCTGTGTCTCATTGTTTTTCAAATAATTTTCGATCCTGTGACGAAATGCAATTTCATTATTCGTGTTTCGATCGAACAAAACAATTACTGAAAAAGCCGGATTCTTATTTGTTTCAAACTTGAAAGAGTGAGACAGGCATCAACATTTTTGTGACACAACAATCTCTTCCTCTCACCGTTATTTGGAAGCATCCAGAACTCCAACCTCTGGTGTTAGCGACAGCCATCGTTTTGTGACAAAACACAACGCTTGTGATGCAGAGGACCATGCTCAAAATCGCCGGAAATACTTCAAGCGTGATTGCGTATGCTTCATTTCCCAGGAAGAGCTACACACCAATCACAGGATCTATGTTAATAAATATGTTTGCGATTTCGCAGTTACGTACCGTAATTTAGTACTTTTTTGCAAGTTTTGTTGCTGCTGTGGTTTTAGAATAACTCTGCTCCTCATAAAAGTTAGCAGGCATGAGCTTTTTCAGGATTAATTCATTCCTTTTATTCATATATTGGATATATTCATTAACCAAGCATTTGCAATAAAACACTGTTTGGACAGTTTAGAATAAAATTTTTACGCTCATTAACAAAGTCGCTGGAAACATAATATTTCCATTGAAACATTTCCAAACACAATAATTAAATGAGAATGTGGGCAGGCTATCATACATGCAGCAACAGTACAAGTGCTTTTTGTGTCGATTTGTTTCCTTAAGAACGTTGGGAAGCGTCGTTTCATCACTTTTTAAAGATAGCATGGTTCTTCCTGAACACAGCAATTAAGCACTTTATAAGATAAAGTTGATTGTTCTTTTTTCAGTTGCCATGATGTTTCTAAATATCTGGTTATCTGAAAGGAAGGGGAGGCAAAAATGTTGCAACTTGAGGTAATTTGCAATACCTTTTCTAGAAATATTGAACTGTAAAATAACAAAAGAGCCGCTTTAACCTCAAGAAATACGATAACAGAAATCTTATACAAAATACTGCGGTAAATCCGGTGATCAATAGCAAAGCTATAAATCGCACTTATAACTTTGCAAGTCAGTGTCGAAACTAAGTTGTATTTTAATTATAGCTTCTTGCAGACACAGAGACCGTGTGCGAGATGACCTGTTGAAAATTTATCTGTTTGAAGAAGCGTTGAACATGCTGAATGATTTGACTTTGTCACGTTTGTGGAAACTTATCGTTTGTAGAAACAGAAATGATTTTTTTAAAACGTTAGCTCTCTCGAAACCGAATATATCGCCCTGATTGTAGTCAAGTTGGCTGCAGCTCGATAACAAGGTAAATAAAACGTGATGGCAGATAAAACCAACAAGGCTGATAATAAAGTCCAAAGTCCAAACCTCAACAGCTTTGATGAGCTGTAGTATAAATGGCGTTTGTATGTAATTTGTAACTTTTTTATTAGAGACTGCTATTTGAACATCCGTAATTGAATTTATGAATCCCAAACACGTCCTTTTATAAAGTTTCTGGCACATAGCGTTGCAACCATGTGCTACTGGTTTCACATTTCTCCTCAACAAATCTGGAGTCGCTTGGACGTCTTTACCTCATGCGGTGTTTTAGTGTAGTTATAATTTAATTCATAGGACCTATTCTTCCAATCTAACGCATCGTTGACATTTTCCGAAACTAAAGCCGATATCACTGTTTTTCCTCAATGTGAGAAATTAGACATACGTTATTTGACCATACGTTCATCATGCTTTGAAGCTGATTCCTACGAGTTTATTTTTAAACCTTCGATTTGAACAACTTTTCAAGTGGAACAGTTGGTCGAGCACGCGCTAACAAAGCGTTCGATTCCCGGTCCGCTCATAGCGAAAACATGGAAACCGGTGCTTGCGGTCTGTCCAGCCTCCGGTGGGTGGGTGCAAGGTAACGGGGTTCACACGAGGTCCTTCACTCGCCATTAATGCAACATCTACCGTGAAAATAGCCGCGTGTCCCGGAGAAAATAAACGGAGATGATGACGCAGACCACTCCTGAAAAGAGTGCAAAGGCCAAATATAAATGAAACTGAACTATTTGAACAGTCTGCGTCAGAACTCAAATGTTTTCCTTGAGAGGCAAACTCCCCCTATGACTTTATCCACCCCGTGGAAAAACGCATTTAGTTTTTCGGCAAAAGCAAGAGATGTTGACGTACGAAGCGAGAAAGGTGTGGATCGATGTTCACAGTTCACACTTCGATCATGTAACTCTCACCATGAAATGGGTCATCCTTTGGTCCGTTGCTAGTCGTACTGCTTGCAGTATTAACAAAGCGAAAGACATCACACTTCCGATTAAGCTGGAAATTGCATGGAAGGTCACCTGCGGCAAAACAGCACCGTTACAAATTTGCTAAATTGGAACGTTAAAACAACTTATCACAGCGTACTGCAGTTGGAAAAATATTCGATGGCAAAACGAACAAATGATACTGCTGTCGCCAGTAGCAATGATGTAGTTAAAAGTGTTGACTGATGAAAGGGTTTGTATGTTCAACAGATTTAGGCATGCTTTGGTGACGAAGATGCCAAGAAGACCACTCTATGATGAGAGAAGGTTCTTAAAATTGTTACGTTGTTGATGCATCCATTTACTTTCATACATTTGACTCAGACTTGTTTTGAATGATTCCGAGGTATTGGATCAATAAAGTACAAAATATTTAAGCTTGGCTGCTACCTGAAGGACATGAGACTTGACCTAGAAATAATAAACCTGATTGACTAACTAGCTCTGGTTTGCTCGGATCTTATTTTTCAACTCCCAACAGATGAGAATACTGTAGCCAGTGGTGTAGGCAGAAAATTTTCATGGGGTTGGTTTCATTTAGTGGTATATGGTGGTCATTTGCATTTGGTGTGCGCTGTTTGTGACGTCACAATTTGACTTCATATTCATGATTCCAAACCAACATTTTCGCGAAATTTGTTGACACAATCTACATGTTCTTCTACACGCACTCCCTTAATTTATGTGTCATTGCACTGAATATAAACTAGCAGCGCTCCAGCAGGTTACGATATCGGAGGAAAATATACTGAACGCTACAATACAGCAGTTCATAATTGCAAAAATATTAGGCTGCGCGTAACAGGGGAGTAAAACATTCTCATCACTGCGTCAGAGCAATTTACAACTGCAAAATCAAGCTGCGCCAATCTCTTGTTGAATAAGAGCAGTGGAACATGGAAAGTGTGCGGCTGGACTGTCTAACGCTCACCACGATTTGCAAGATCGAATCTTGCTAAACTACACAAGAATTGAAAATGCGGATAAAGTACGCAAGAAAACTTTCGATTTTTTGTATGGAAGTCCAGCAAATTTTTAATTTTCCTTTTTCCCTGCTGAGACGTAATCAAACGCCTGAATGCTTCTGTGTTAACAACTGCTGTTTCTGAGCTCGTGCAACAGTTTTATCATGCTACAGAAACTGGTAATGTAGCCAATGCGGTTAGCACTTGCCCTGCTCAGCCATAGCAGACAAAATGAAGACAATTTTTCGGATAAAGTGAACTATCGGCGCTATCGCGGAACACTCTTAAACATGCGTAGTGGACGAAACGTCTGCAAAAAGTGGCGAGATGGTTTGTGGATGCAGACGATAACCCAAATTCACACCAAAACCTAATTAGTACTTTTTGGCCCATTTACAGTGTTCCTTGAAATTTGCATGCAAATTCATTCCGTGGTATTTGCATTAAGTCAACAAATTAACAAGCAAAAAGTATGCGAAAACAATTAATCTCCTGCGAAATATCAAGCTCAAGGGGGGTTAACCCCAACCCCCCTCTTGCGTACGCCCTTGACTGTAGCTGGGATAACTTAAATATTGCAGTTTACATGCCGTAACTCGTAACCGTCTTACTTTCGGAGCACCTTACTTACTCCACTTATTCTTGTCATGTGGATTAAGCTTGCGTTTACCAGCATTGAATAAGTTTGCATGTATATATTTTACGTCATCGTTAGCTGATTTTAAGGAACAACTCAAAACAACGGTCTATTCCCGTTAACGGATTAGATTCACTTTATTTTGTTTTTGTGAAACCGTCTTCCACACTCAACATCGAACAATGCGTCTAAGTTACTAACGAAGTCGATCTCAACAAATGCTTCTTCGGTAATAATCACAGTACCAAACATCTCATAGCAAAGCTTCTTCCACATCCAATGCCCGATATACCACAAGTCAAGATCTGTAAAAGTGATGAACATTACTGCTCTGCTGATTGGGACCAGCCTTTAAAGTACATCTTAAAAAACGTTCGAAAGCAATACGTTACCAGCTGTGTATTGCATGTTGGAAGCAATAGTTTATGAAAGCAACACGCCTTATATTTTTATGGCTCAGGTTCAAATTCGATTCATTTTAATTTAAAGCTTCATGGATTAAGTTTGAAGTAATTTGAAGACAAAAAACAGACTTACAATTCCTCCCCACCAGAAAAAAGCACCGTTGGGTAAATGAGCAGTTGCTCCTCCGTAGGTAATGGCAAGCAAAATTTGTCCCAGCTGAAAAAATGCTTCTTGTGTTAGGCTTTTGCCATATTTACGCAAGAACATCAAACGTCTTCGTCATGTGGCATAACACGAGTCCAAGAGACCTCGGCCACGTTGCGCAAGTGTACAGCAAAAACAGAATATTAGCAACGCTTGAAAGAAATTCCAAACGTGTAGCATTTCAATTACTTTACTGACCAACTGGTCAGTTTTGGAGCGGAACCTCAGCAAGGCACGGTTAACTACACTTAAATGTACAGTATTTAGAGTCGAGCTTGAACATTGGCGTTTTTATCTGAAACGATGCTTCTCCAGAAAAAAGCAATTCAAATAAAAGTGTTACTGCTTGAATGACTTTTTTTATGGATGCAAAAACTTTCAACACTTCCTTGATAAAAATAGGGTGCAACGTGATGTTGTTGCAGTTCGTGGAGTATCATAGAGTCAAGACCCGGAAAGAAAAAAACTGTTGAGTGAAGCACTTGGAGTTTTGACAAGTTTTTTTTCTATGGCTTGAGCCGTAGTTTGAAGATCTCAAAGGTTGTCACTCGTCTGGAATCTACGAACTGTTGAATGATGCAATACCGAAGCTGGTTAACGCACAGTGAATTTGCTTCCATTTATAAAATGAAGTAAAATGAAAACTTTGCTAACTTTCTGATTAAATCGATATGCCCTAGACCAGTGGCTCTTAACCTTTTGTACATATCCTACCCATTATTCAAATAAGATTATCAGATTTACTCCCAATACACTCAATGTTGCTCATTTAAAAAAAGGAAATAACAAACTTTTACAATTTAGAATGATTTTTAATAATTTACAATTTGCTGCAATTTATGATTCTGTGAATTTACTTCCTTGGAAGATGAAATTTACCCCAGGGGTAAATTTACTCCAGGTTAATAACCAATGCCCTGGACACTTAGAAAGGTGTATGGTTGTAAGCATATCATGACAAGATCTAAAGAATTCTGCCACCGCAACGAAATCCAAATACTGCCAACACGGAAATGCATGAAAACTGTTCATTATTGTTTTTGAAAAATCAAAACTTTTCTTACTCCAATCCCAAACAAAACGGTCTTGTAATATTGAAGCGCAGAATTGAAGACCGACCGACGCGGCACTGTCGCTGGTTCCGGTACTTCGTTGTCCTTTGCCATTTTTTATCCAATTTTCAAAAGATGTGAATTATAGTTGTTCACTCTCTCTTGACTGTTGCTGCAGATATGCTCTAAACTGCAGCGTTCACGGCGTAACAAGCAAAAAAATCCTTAACGAAGAAACACAATCGCATTCCCATTAGATGTAATTCTTGCCAATGCTACAAAAATTGATATTGTTTTAAAATATAAATCTATGTTGCTTGAAACATTTGAAATTGAAAGCATTATTAAAACCTATTTATTTAAAAAATATAGCATAACATTTTGCTGACGTAAATTTCAGGCGATGTGGCTTTTGGTTCCTCCTGTTGCTTTCAGCAGAAATATTACTTGATTTTTAGAAGCTTTTCATGCTTCATAAATTTACACTTGTAAGCCGAAACCGATGTGCTACCACAGTGGCGAGTCCAGGGGGAACAGTTTAGGGCAACTGCCCCCCAAAACGTCTGTGGCGTTCCGTTGAATGGCGCCCCTTTGATATAAATTCGGCCCCTTTTGGAGACCATTGAAGTGGAAACAAAGATTGAAACATACTCTAAACCAGTGGTCTCCAAACGTTTTTGCAGAGGGCCATATAAGCAATTACACAACAGTTAGATGGCCGGACATCTTACGTTATGTGATTGTTTCGGGATATGTTACATTTTTCCAAATCAACAAGTTTTTCGTAAATATATTATTTTTTCATTATTTACAAAATGGCTTCGCGGGCAGGATTTGGTCAGCTGGCCTTGGTTTGGAGATCCTGCTCTAAACCACAGGCAGGGTTGCCAGATGAAACTTTTAATAAAAAGTCAAACAATGCAAGAAAGAGGACAGAAAAAGCCAAACCTATTGTTTCAAGGCCAGAAAAAAGCCAAACTTTATTTGTGGTATTGCTATTCTTTTGTCTCAAAAAACATCTAAGTTACAACAATATCATCAGAAGTTTTCTTCGAAATTGGGATTAAACCTTGGTTCATTTTGTACTAGAACCCAGTGGTGCCACAGTTTGCATACTGATCCAACGGCAGCTTTCTGCATGAAAATAGCCCATTCACTACTGTACTTACGATCAGGATCATAAGAGCCTTTCCACTTCCACAACGTCATTGTCGCATTTCTATCGCGCAGACGGGCGTGCAACGTGTCTGCAAGCGTTGAACTTGCTCAGTGCTTACAACACACAGCACAGTGCGCACATTTCCAGTGATTACGCGAAAAATGCATTTCGAATCTAGCATCCTTCACATCTTACTAACATCAGAAAGCGGGCGTCGGTCTACCATAGCATTTGTCACGAAAATTTGCAATTGAGTATCACGGAAAAAAATGAAGTAGTAATAGTTTCCTTCAAAGGAAACTTTTTCAGCGTAAAAAGTCCAAAAAAGAGCCAAAGGGCCAACCGAACTTTTTAAGGCCAACGAACTTGAGATGAGGCCAAAAGGCCAAATAAAATTTTCGAAGCCAAACAACTTGAAACGGAGGCCAGAGTTCTGAAATTTGGCCTAAAAACGGCCAACCTGGCAACCCTGATCACAGGTTCAATTTTTCAGTCGCGCCCTTTTTGGCGTTAGTCACTGATACCTGCGCCTCACCTAACCTCAAACACAAGAAAACAAAACCATAATTCACATGCAATTACCCTGCGCAATGGGAAGTATGCAATTGTTTTTTGAAACCAGTAGTTTTATTCGAGGTTTGTTGACGACAACGCACATCCAATGGGCGTCGGCAGGGAGGGGGCAAATCTCCCGCTGGATCTTGAAATTTTCAGCAAAAAAGGTTATTTTCTTAGTTTCGAGAGGGAAAAACCAACTTTTGCCACTTTCCCCCCCCCCCGGCAAAAATCCTTCCGAAGCCCATGCGCACATCGCAAATCGGCTTCACATTCCAGCTTGCTCCGACATTTTGTCTTGTCCTCTTTGTTTTTATTATGGCGCGCCGTATATAGTGAAATGATAATAAATTTGCTAAAGATAAAAACAATGCATTTAGTACTTGTCACTGCCGTACTCGCGCCCCTCTTGCGAATCTTTCACGCCCCCCAGTTTAAGAACCCAGGCACTAAATAATGTTGTACACTTCGTTGAATTCAGGATTTACGTGTTGCACTTTTACCCGGCCTTTATCGAATGGTATCAACAATGCTATTCTTTCGTAATAATGCTACTTTCAATTATTTCTTTCACGCGGAAGAACTGCCCAGCTTTGAATCAGGTAATTACAAACTCAATCGCTTTTTCTAACATAGCACATTTCGATTTGGCGCTGGATTGTGCAAATTAGTCTGTTTTTGTTACAAAATATTTTTAATGCCTGGTGGCAGCATTGAAAGGAAAAGCAGTAGTCAGTGGCGGACCCAGCCAGTGAGGTTAGGGGGGCCGATTTCAGTAATATTTGGTAAAGTCTCATAACAGTTTCGCTACTGTGATGAAGTATACTTCTCAACACTGCTGTGACAAAACAATGGACAACAAACTGACGTTATATCGCGAGTGCTGTTTTCTGAATTGTAAAAAATCATGGTGAATAATGTTACTTTCGTAGGTTTTAGGGGGGCGATTGCCCCAATCGCCCCCCCTGGATTTGCCCCTGGCAGTAGTGAAAATAGGAATGTAATATACTATAGAAAACTCATAACGGACGCAACATCCAGCACAGTGGTTCCCAACCTTTTTCCAATCACGACAACTCTGGGACCAGTACTGCCACAGCGTACCGCCTTGATCTAGGAAAACTCATTCAACCAAATGTCATTCGATCAAAAGTTTAGAAAAGTAGACTTGACACAAAAACGACTTGTTCAAAATGGCGGTGAGAAAGGTAATGACCATTGTTAAAACCAATAATAAAAGTACACATAAATGCAAAAAGTTATAAACAGAACACGATAATTAAAGGCAAAAGCTGTGAAAACATTTTTTTGTGAAGAAAAACATAAAGTATAGGCCCACTCGCTTATCATCATGAAGGCCTTCGCGTACCACAAGTGGTGCTTGTACCACAGTTTGCGAACCACTGTTCTAGCAAACTAATAGGGGGCTTCTGCCGGCAGCTGGTCATGTACTGGACAGATTTCTTAGAGGTAATCGTCACCTTGCTCAGGTGGTGCACCTAAAATGTGAAGGAACTGTTGAACGTAACTAGTGTCATTCCTAAACTGATAAGATATAGTATCTGGTGCTGCAATTACTGGGACAATCCGGCTCTTTCCTAGTTTACTTTGAAACAGTAGCTGTGTTATCAGCGCTGGATTTTCAATGTATATCAAGAAATTACACAAGTCTTTTTTTTAAACCTGGATTAGTGGGATTGATGTTTTTTTCTTCACATCAGGAGCAGTGGTGTAACTAACTAGAGCCGGGGTTCTCAACCTTTTTTCTCCCGTTTATCCCTTGCCAACTTCCTAACATGAAATTGCCCCCTGTTTTTTGTTTACTCACTAGCGCTGTAGAAAAAACAAAGTGTTGTAACTTCAGTATCATTAATTTATCCTAGGATAGGTAAAATTTATCCCCAGGGGGTAAATTTACCCCCGGTTGAGAACCACTGAACTAGAGGTTTGAGCCATGGGGAAAACGTCGCTTATGGGCGCCCAGTTTCCGCCGTAAGGGGCCAACTGGCCAAAACTCAGAAAAGAATTGAGAAATGATAGTGACTCCTGATGTGGATGTCTATACTGAAACCTGAAACCGCAGGAAAGCCCTCCGAAAAACGCAAAAAAAGCAACAACCTACTGAAAACCAAAAGAATACTAAATACCGAAATATAAGTTAAACTGGAGACCCGGTATTAACATTTGGCTTTCCACGGTGGCGGTTCGCACCCCTTCCCCCTCAGTTACGCCACTGATCAGGAATCCACTGCCCAAGAATGTGAAGCAGTATTAAACACTTGATTAAAATTCTACCGATATCACTGTCGTTAAATGTAATTTAGAGTAATATGGCCAAGTGTGAATCTACCATGCGATTATGAGATTGGTTTTCACAATAGCCAGCAGAGATATCTGGAATAGGAGTAATGTCATAGATAACACCTTTTATTTATTTTTGTTTTTGAATTGTCGCTTCAACAATAAATATTCTTTCCATGTACATGTAACTGAACAAGCTTTGTGTGGAAACGTGACTGTCGGTTACCTAGCAAAGTAATAGGCAAAAAAACTAGTATTTACCTGCTGTATTTCCTCGCGTCTACTCCTACCGTGGGACTTGATCTGTCTCTGGTTGGAGTAAGAAACGTTCTACTTTTAACCAGGTCAGGAATACGTTTCAGACATTGTTTTTGCGATCTAGCTACGGATAGCCAAGACAGTGTCAAACACTAGTGGCACAGCATGCAGTAGGGATTATCTTTTGTAGATATAAGATATTGTTTGCGACACCAACAGTGTTTTATTTACTGCGCAGCTTGTGAAAAATTAGGGCCCATTGGTTTTTGAGCCGCTTCAAACGTTTTGTGAATTTACGATGTAAGGGGCAGTTTGTGGTGATTTCCTGAAAGATAGCGCAGTCCAAGCAACAAAAATAGCCACTTTCTTGGTCTACAAAAGGTAACCATTTTTTTGTTATACCCAACAATTGTCATTGTGAACCTGGGTATTCAAACAAGTGAACACTTTTTGGCGCTTCTGTTTGAGACTGACTGCCCACCCAAACGTCTGGTCTGTATCATGCGTGGCGGAACCTTTTTCAAAATGGGGGGGGGCACAAGTAATCGTCAAAAATATATAGAAAATCTATGTGGTTTAAATTGGCAACTGTGACGTCACAAGCATTGAAATATGACGATAATAACTTTTGTCAGCATGTTTAAGCAATTTTATGCAATGTTTTATAAGCTCTCATCGCCCCCTATCTACACCACACTTTGTTTATCTACGCTACACTGACTTGAGCACATAAATATACTGTAACTGCGACTGGTTGTTCTTAGTCTTCTATAAAATTCATTCACAAGTAAGTACACAAATGCATCATGCACAATACTAAGGGAATGTCCATGAATCAGAGGGGCTTTCAAAATGATGATGAGGTAACGAAAATGTATGAAAAGTGACAATGCCGAATGAGAAGAGCCTGAGTTAACAACTTAGTGAAATGGGACCGTGGTAGTGGCACCAATATACACAGCAAGCAAGCTCGCGTTCTCCAGTATAAATCGGATACAACGATTCCGGCTATGTCCGACGAGCCCGTGTGCCGGAATTGCCACTGGGCTGTTAAAAACACCAAGAACACAGCTTAAAAAACAGGCAAAAATGACACAGTATTGATACCTGTCTTTAACACATTCAAAATCACAACTTTTCCACATCTAGAACACAGAACTAACATGTAACATGACTGAATACTCATTCTAAAACTGCATTAGACACCAGAATGCAAACACAAGACAAAGCATGTGTAGCAAGTTGTCTGTAGGAATGCCAATTGTGTTGCCAATGCAAATATACAATACAGCTATATAGCAGTGATGGAGTCTCGAGACTTGGTCTCGGTCTCGAAGGCCACAGGTCTCGGTCACAAGCCTATTGTTTTGAGACTTTGGATATCGAAAGGACATGACTAACTCGTATAAGTCAACGAGTTTTTCTCTATTGTATTTGAAGGTAAGAAACAATGAAAACAGATCGGAAAAATGAAGTCTCGTTCTCGAATTTCAAGTCTCGGACTCGGAAGTTTTTATGAAGTCTCGGTCTCGAAGTTTTGACGAAGTCTCGGTCTCGGTCTTGAAGATTACGCTCTCGACTATCTCACTGCTATTTAGTATTGCCAATGCAAAAAAAAAACACAACTGAAATTAATCTGTCACATATTTCATGTGGCGTATAAGATTCAGCAAAATTTCATCACTTAGAATGGTGTTAAAACGCTTGAAATTACACCAATTTTTTATGGTGTGGCACGAACTTTTTCCTTCACACAAGCATGCAAAATTACACCATCTGGAAACACCGTTAGACAACACCAGTGCGGGAAGCAAGTCCGATCAGGGCGACCAGATTGTGCACGGTGTGTTCTGCCAAACATTTACGAAATTCGCTGCCAAATTACAATTAATATATTACAGTAGAATTTGCCTAATTGGTCACCACAAGGGGAGTAGAAAATAGTGACGAATTAGGCGAAGTGACGAATTTTGCAAACAGGTGAAAACCCTATCACAGAAGCTGGTATACTTCACCATAGTACCTCGTATGCATAGTGCTCTTATTTGCAGTAAAATACAAGTTTATGACGTTATGGTTGAATACAGCAATTAATTCCTCTACTCTATCTGGACTCCTCCGTTTCATCAAGCACCTTTTAAATCTTTAGCAAACTGCAAAGATTTCCCGAGTTTTTCAACGGGGAGTCTGGTCGCGCTTCGCACCTCGTATATATATTCGATGAACAAATGGCGAGGTGCAAATAATTCTTAGATAACGATCCTTAATTTGTTTGAATTCCCACACGTACTAGCTGCTTAGACACCAAAAGCAAAACTGCAAATGACGTATTAACCGAACAAAACGCTTCTCATGGATAGAAAGAGGTGACAAATTGAGCGAATTGACGAATTAGACGATGGCGAATTAGACCAACAGAAATTAACACACAAGATAGGAATTCTGCCGGGACCGACGAAAAAGTAACGAATTAAGCGAATTGACGAATTAAACGATGACGAATTAGACGAGTACCATTGTACAAATAATATTGCCAAAAAACTGCCAAAATTCTGCAAAAGTTTTTTCCATTAAACGATTTGCTTTAACAATGGACCCAATACTAATTGCGTTATTTAGGCTTATTTAGGCAAAATTCGAAATTTAAAGTGGGGGGCCAGGCCCCCCCAGAAAAAAATAGGGGGTCCTAGGCTCATGCGCCCCCCCAGTTCTGCCACCTATGGTCTGTATCCGCCACTGGTCTGCCAACTGGTTTCTACAAACAAGCGTAATTTTTCCCGCCAGGCATAGGTCGCACTGCCACTGCCATCAAATGATTTTCCGAAGGTGTCATTGGCTAAATCTTTAACCACTCATCGGTGAAATACATTGTTTTGTCTCTTTAAACATAAAAATAAAGCATCATCACTTACTGTTGCGCTGTTTCACGTTCAAGCTGTTGTAGCGAAAACGTCTGATCTACAGAATAAATTTCAACAAAATCACCAAGTGACATACATTGTACCACTGTCAAAGAGATTTGAATATGGACTGATGATGCGTTGGTAAACGCAAAACTAGTTTCCCCGTCAATAAACTGTGACTGATTTACTTGCCGCCATCTTTGTGGCCTTTAACTATGAAAAATAGATACGCTTGCAAGTTTTCATCGTCGCAGAAGAATGAAAGCAGAAAGCAGGCACATTTCTCAGAAGCTTGCCGCAAGGCTAAAGTTTGCTTACTGTCAAAGAGTATAGGCTTGTTTTATCTTTTTCCAACTTATAGTTACTTTTCCTACTTTAAGCATAACCTTCACATTTGTCCCAAGTTCATCCTCTTTACTATACTTTTATGAAACTAAACGACTATTCTGTGTTTTCTTAAAGTTCATTCTCTAATGAGGTACTGCAACTGATACGAAGCAGAGATGAAGCTGTTTTGTTTTAAGCGGTTAAATAATTTTTGACGCAAAACTTCATGCTGTGAAACTTGTAAAAAGTAGATTACGAGCGACATTACATAGTAAGTTTTAAATAATCAGCTTCCATGTAAGTTCAACTGGATAAAACGCATTCATTGACCTGTGTACGTCTTCGCTACAACTGCTTTTTCGTATCGAAAATCTAATGTGATCAAGAAAATTACACAGAAACTCGTGAACAAAGCTTGTTGCTAGCAGAACCTTGATCGTTCAAAGTCAGTCTATCTGGTTGCAAGACAAGTACGCCATGAAAGATTGGAACGTTAATGGCGAAGTCAGAAGTGCAGGTTCGTAACCAAATATTTGTTTACAATCTTTTCTTGCAAGGAAGTAATTGACTCAATAGCATAGCGGAAGGCACCCAAAAATAGGTTTCTGACTATTGGATGCAATCGTCTTTCCCTCTCAAGGCAGCAGTGCTATACTTTGCACATATCGCAGTTGACAGAAACCACATGGTGTCTTAAAGGAGTTTTCCTCTGGAAGAGAGGTCCCCAAAATGCCATCGTGTTCGACTAAAGGTAAAATGGCCCAGCATAGCTTTTGCCTCATGAGGCGAAATAGACACTATCTTACAAATAAGTAATAAAATATACAAATGGCACAAGCATGAGAGCAAAGAGTAATTGCGAAGATTATTTATTGCACGAACAGCAGTTATGGAATCCATCCAAAAATGTATTCCAACAGGTTGAACATTAAACAGAGCTGCTGCATGTCAGTTAACAATATTTGAACAACAAATTACCAGAGGTACTCTAAACTGAAAACGAGAACAGTATTGTTATTAATCCTGGGCGGATCCAGGGGAGGTGATCGCCCCAATCGCCCCCTCTAAGACCTACGAAATTAACTTTGTTCACCATGATCTTTTACAATTCGGAAAACAGCATTCGCTATAAGGCCATTTTGTCGTCCATTGCTTTGTCACAGCAGTGGTGTGAAGTAAAACAGGGCTACCATACCGTCCTTGATTTAAGAATTATTCTCATTTTGCAGTACTATGACTCAGAAAATATTATTGTCCTTATTTCTAAGAAATGTCCTAAGATGCGATTTGCATCGTTTTTTTCTTGTACTCGTATTCTGTACCCTAACACCGTGGTTTCTAAGAGTGAGCGTCTCGACGCCCTGGTGCGCCGTTTTAACTTTTCAAGGGCGTCGCACAAAAGTAAACTCAGTGCAGTTTTATTCATTGAGCTATTAACAATTGCAGTTTTGTCACTTCACCAAATAACTGTTATTGTTCAAGTACAATAATGCTGACAGTAGATAACTTGTTATGATCTCATGGTTGTAACTTTAGTTATTCTTCACTAATGAATGCATCGCATAATTTTAATTAACTTTACTTCAAACAAATGAAAGCTACAGCAGTCAGTTCTAAAATAATCAACACATTTTCAAGAATGCGTCGCTGCCACAGTGTACCACTATGACATGAAAAGCACATATTTCAAGTCCGAATGAACCTCATGGCATTGCCATGTCAAAAGAAACTAGTTCAAGCCATGGGCGTCGGAAGGATTTTTTCAAGGGGGGGGGGGGGGCACTAGGGGATTTTTCCACAATTTTTCTAGGGGTGGGGTCAAAAGTGGTGAAATTTGTTTTTTCCCACGCGAAACCAACGAAACAGTCTTTCGTTGCTAAAATTTTCAAAATGGGGCTTGACTCCCCATGCCTCCTCCTTCCGACGCCCATGGTGCCAGCATGTGCTGCGGTCAGAAAGCCCGGCGGGAAGCGCGCGAGAGCTGAAATCTTTTAAGAGAGAAGGCATTATGGCAGCTTTTGCAAAAAGGTCGTACCGCTGTTACCTGAACGTGATGACGTCATCGAGACACAAACCAGACAGAGGTTGCGTGGTCAAATCGTAGCGGAACGCGCTAGATTTGAGCTTGCCTGGTGCTTTAATTTCTTGAAAACCCATAAGCATGACGCTTGCCGCGTGAAACTACAAATCGGACAGCATATTTTTTCTTCGGCAGTTTGCTGCGAAAGGAGCAGGGTTTTAAGGTGAATAACAGTTTATTGGTAAAACGGGACGACATTTTTGTTTGCTTCACAGACATTCTGAAAGATGCGCTGTTCCACATTCTGTTATAATGTTTTTGATTAAATGAAGTGCATCTGGTCTGTATTTGTTTCATACGCGATTAGCATGGTTGAGTTTTATTACGTACAGCTGCTTTACAACGAAAAAATCAAAGCAGTGAAGTCTGCATTAGAAATGTTTTTAACGTTAGCACTTCAGATGTGAATGGCAGCTCAGGGGAAAAATCAATCGACGCACTGTTATTTTCTTTTTTTCAACTACATGTTTGCTCAGATACAATGCATGGTGCATATCACAGGGGTTAGTAAAATAACACAATATTACAGAAATCCTGAAACATAACGAACCACTTAATATGTGTTAATTAATACAGGTAGGTAGGCAGTACTAAACAGGAACAAATGGAGACCCTAAACGAAAAGTGCCCAAGTCACACTTTTGGGTTAACTGAATTAGACAACGGAACCTTTTCTCTAAGGCTTACTTAATATACTCTCCAAAAATCTGGCATCAAAAAGTGCCTAAAGGGTAATATGTGCACTCGCATTCTGCCTCATCCTGTATTTCACACGAGTAACAAATTAAAAAGTTTAGGCATTTTGTAGCTCTGAGGCGTTTTGTGACTCAGGGCTATTCGTTTGGGGGTCTTCAAATCCGAAACAACGGACCAACAACTACTACTGCTTTTGGTCATAGTGCCTCGAGTGTGCCTCGCATCAACCTGGTATTTATTGTTTAAACGTCTTTACAGCCACACGCAATGGAATAAAACTTTAAGCACTAGCAAGGAAAACACAGATACATGAAACGACACAAGCATAGATATGCAACGCTGGCAAAGATCACACGCATAGATGGCGCCAACACTGCCAACATCATGCTCATCACCGCTGCGTAGATAATGTTATGAACGTAGTGATGTATAGCGAGGGTTTTTCAAGGTGCTTCAGGGACCCGATTCGGGTTCCTAGAATTGAAAATCGGGTCCCTAGAATCAGAGAAAATCATCATCGGGTCCCTAGATACATAAAAAATCGGGTCCCTAGAATCAGGGAAATCGTGTCCCTACAGGTCCATACCAGGTACCTGATACTTTAATTAAAAAAACCCTGGCATAGCGTTTTTACTCACAAGCAACGCAGCAGACTTTAAGTATACATAGCAGTAGCAAGGAACACACACACGCATGAAAGAAAACGAGCATATACATGTTTCAGCAATAACAAGACCACACACATATAGATGGCGCTAACACGGTTGCTTTCAAGGAACACAGACATGGATAAGTGCACTAGCAAAGAGCACACGCATAGTTGGCGTTAAATGCTTACTATGCAGAGGTGGTCGGAGTCGTTTTTTAACTCCTGCTCCTGTTTCAAAAAAAGTGACCCCAGGTCCTGCTCCTTCTCCGGGGCTCATTAAAAATTTACACCCCGACTCCTGTTTACACTCCGAAATCTTGAAACCAAGGAATAGAATGATATGTTGTTCTCGCCTGAACAAAAAGTCTTGTTTAACTCTTTCCATTGGAGTGCTTTAGGCACGATCACAATGAAACAATTGGGCCAACTGCTAGTTTTTCACTTATTAGCCCGCAGAAATAAAGCGTCACTGGCTAAGCAACATTGAGTACACTCTACACCACCTTATTCGCACAATTAAATTATCTCCCTTATATTGCATTCTTGCAAGAAAAAACTGGCAAGTTTAGAAATAGCCTGAAGTAAACCGCAGTTTGCTGGCTTGATAAAAACTACACTGCTGTTGTTGCATTTTAAAGATAAGCTACATACACTCTTGTCAGGTAAATTGCACAAAAATACCACATTGGGAATATCGCTTGAAACAAGACACAGCACTTGTATCCGTAAAATGAAAACAAACTATTTCTGTGATAGCCTACAGCAGTTGAGCATTGGCTACGTGCCAACAGCCGGAACGGAGCCGGTCAGTTTGTTACACTCCCTTATCATCCTTAGCAGCCTGCACTGAATCTTTCTCTGTCTAATTTAACCTCGAGAATAGAGCCACGACATCAATCTAACAATTAGCCTTTCAAAGTAAACTTCAATTTAAAATCTGTCATCCGGCTCCTGTAAAACTGAAAATTTCACTTATGTTCTATATTTGACACCGGTCCGAGTCCACTCCGGCTCCGTGATCACCTCTGTTACTGAGATGTTTGGCACAGCTGCATAGTGCTGTGCGATGTTCCACGTAGTCCGATTCATACAATATAAGGGAGAGTGGGTGGCTGCGAAGGATCAGGGCATTTTGGTTTGCAAAACTCCAGTTCCACAAGGCAAAGCTGCTTACAGTGTAAAGCAGGGGTGGCCAACAAGTCGATGGCGATCGACCGGCCGAGTGTCAGTTGGTCGATCGCGCCTGATTTTGCATTGAATTGACAAGATACCTAAAAAAAAAACTTTTTAATCAATATTCCAGAAAGTACATAAAAATTATCCATCAATTGGTTGATTGCGTAGATTCGTTGGTGCCTCTTGTGATGGCTGACCAGTTACTATAGGCTACCACAGCAGATACCACTACATGGCCCATGCCGTCGCTTTCGCGGCGATCAGAACGACGAAGACACGGGAACATTTTGCGGAAAGTTCTTGTACAACGCAATTGCGAGTACAGACAATGCACAACACAAGAATTGTCCTTCCAGTGGCATCGACGATCGCCCGGGCAGAGATTTGTTTAGGGTGTTGAAGAGATCGCCCATTTCTCAACCGCACACAC
>Ga0210059_1004110_pt1 | contig 23432 bp, 10 predicted proteins | sample Ectturendosymbi2_FD_188042 | JGI IMG/M metagenome (GOLD analysis project Ga0210059, IMG submission 188042) | Ecteinascidia turbinata endosymbiont from Florida, USA - Sample 2 (SPAdes) (version 2) | ecosystem: Host-associated > Tunicates > Ascidians > Unclassified | place: Key West, Florida...
ATCCTTCAGGGCATTTCCTGTTTTTAAAATCGTATTTGGTAATATTAATTTGGCTCCAGGGCATCTCAAAAAACGTGTAAAGTCACAGCATTCTACTCATCAAAATAAGTCAAAGACATTAATTGAATCATCTCTAGATAGTCATTGGCGGTAACTTAATCGTTTGAGAATATTGTGGCATAAAAGATATCGATGAAGTACTTGCTTTCCTGAAAATGGCTCTTGTCGTTATGCCCAGAAAACATCCGTACATCGAGTTGGAGACTGTAGTTCTTCCCTGTCTTAAAATTAAAATTAACATTGACAGTCTGCACGGAGGAAAAAAACGTTCACAAAGTAAGAAAAATTCCACTATCAGATAACAGAGCCAAAGACATATACCTTCACAATTCAGAAGATTTGTTAAAACAACTTTTTGACAAGCTGAAGAAAGTTCAGTTGTTTGGTATTCAGCGCGATGAAACAATAGATGTTTCAGACGAGGGGCAGTTGATTCTATATTGCAGGTTTGCCGATGAGGAAACAAAACCATTGTCGAGTAATACTTGTGCTGTGTAAAAATTTGTGCAACTGCTCAAAACATCTTCGCCAAATTGAATCAGCTCTTTGAGGAACATGGGTTTGATTGGATAAAGTGTAATTAATCACTTGCTGCCAATGGAGCAGCAGCCATGCAAGGTTCTACTAATGGAGTTGTCCAAAAAATCAAAAAAGTTTCCCTTGACTGTGCTTCAATTCATGGCATGATTCATCGAGAAGAACTTATACTTAAGACATTACTTCAAGAAAACATCCAGCGTTCAGGTCAGGAGATTGTTCTTGAAGAAGTCAAAAAGTTGTGAATTTCATCTGCTCACGCTCAAAAAACCATCGAATGTTTTCAGAAGTGTGCAACGACGTGGAAGCAGACGTAATGAGGTTATATATCATGCTGAGGCGCAATTATCCAGAGAAAAATTTTAGAGCGGGTGTTTCAATTGCGGCAAAAGTTGCGGGTTTTCCTTGCTCAAAAAGAACACCCAATGTCCATTAATTCTCACGGCAATTTTTGGCTTTATTTGAATCTGAATTCTTTGCTATGGATCGTGTAGCCCTTTACGGATGAAGGGTTTGACTTGGGCTATACGCCTGTAGCAACAACAGCGCAGAAAATGGCACTGACACGACACACAAAATTCAATGAAAGCCGGTCTTGCAGCTTGCGAAGTTGTACAACACCCAGTATGAATAAAAAAACATATGTCATTTATTAAGAATGCTGCCGCTGAATTTCACCCATCTGTTGTGAAAACGAAGTTTTAACCCTGTTTCACGCGCCTCTCTCATAAGAGGATCAACATCCTTGATTGAGTTTGCCTTTCCATTTTATTTCGACAAGAGCAGAAAATCCTTAAATAGGAGGGATGTTGGCATGCGAACAAAAGCAGAAATCACGTCTTGACTGGACTTTCGGTGTTCAGGAATGCTGATAAGTGATATGCAAAAATCGGCCAAGACAGCGACTTTTGCGTCGAAAAATCATTTTTTTTTAAACTTTTACAGAACTTGATTTTAGTACAAGGCAAGGGTGTACAGGTTATCGAGCAAATTTAAAAGTGTGTACCAATACAAAAAAGGTTGACAACCACTGGTTTATGCTACTGGGCAGTAATAAATAACCGCGCTTTGACAGACGGCAACACGTTCTGTAGAACAAAGTATTTGTGGCAAACGCTACTGTAATTTCCCCTAGTTTCTTTTAAGGTGTGTTCTGCTGTTTTAGTTAATATTGCGTGACTAGAGAAAATTCTTTGATTTCGGAAGAGCAGCGCTGGTTTCAGCGATTGACGATAAAGTTGTAGCTTGAAACATATGTAGTTGTAACTTCCATATTAGGTATTGTAAAGAATCAAACCAACTTGCTCGGCTAAAAATCTTCCGTTTCGTTCCTATGATTCGCCTCGTGCATTATCTCGATCTGAAAAAATTACGAGTTTGGTGACTTCTAGTTGCATTTTGTACTGTTGTATAAAGGACGGCTCAGCTTCCGTTCTGATGTATGAGTTAGGATTCCACTTCGAAAACAGCGCGTAGACTTTGTAAGCTTTCCTCAATAGCATATACTACGCTCTTCAGAAGTCCAGAGCCAGAAGTTTTCAAGTGCTGTATCTCTTCGCGCGTTGTTACGTTTCAAAGAATCACAACCTAGATTTCGCTTCTCAAGTACACCTACGTTGCACAAGCATGGATCAAAAGCAAATGTTTGTGTAGCCTCGAATGAGAGGTCTGAATATCGTTGTTGTAAAATGGTCGGTCAATCTTCGGCAACAGCAAATTTACGTAGCAACAACAGAGCGCAACGCTGCTGCCTCCGACTTGGAAACTAGAAGACTGCGCTGTAGTTCTCATTAAAATAGATAATTTCCAGAAATTTCTAGGGCAATAAAATATTTGGCACGATATAAAAGGTTTTATGATTTTCATCTCTTTCTGCCAAGTCCGATCAGGAATGTGTGACCTGACACGAGGAGAGAGTGACACTGCCGATCAGTTGATCGCCAAGCGGAACTTGCGTGACTAATCCTTGTGTGTTTCTTGTTACTGCCATGTATGCTAAGTCTACAACGTTGCGTATGGCAATGAAGACGTTAAATGTACGGTACATTAAGTTCAATTCAACGAATTAAGCCTTAATCCCCCGGTGCAAAGCAGTTTCAGTCTCAGGCGCTGCTCATTCCCGACGAGGGCTGGGATCACAACGAAGTTGAAATCAGTTTGTATACTGTGCTCGCGGAATGGTAGCCATTCTATCAGGCATCCGTTGGTTGTGCTTTAAAGGTATCATGGCCACAGTAGAATACGCAGCATTTTCCTTCTGTAGAAATAGCGCGCAAATTCGCTTTTTTATGAAAATTAATTACCGCCTGTTGCTTGTAAAAGTACGCATGTAGTCAAGCTTGTGTTGCAACTTATGTCACGTGCCATGCAGCCCACAGGCATCGGCTTGAATGAAGAACTTCGCTAATGCTTCCTGCGCTCGCTTAGGTGAATTATACATCACGCGCTCCGTGGTTTCGTTCCACGTTTAAGACTGACTGCGTTCGTCCTGATGATTTTCTGCGCTATTGTAGGGTACCAGTATAACCAGCTCGTTTCATTTTTGTCATGGTTCAATGCGTTCTTATCGTAGCTGATGTCTGTGTACATTAAGCAGCAGCAGAACAGGACGTCAGCATCATCCAGCATCCGTCGAACTGCATGACACTGAGTGTCACGGGGAAGCATACACAAGTACAAATAAATGATTATATTGTTTAGTGCCCATGCTTGCAACAGGTTTTGTTGAATTAGCAGTGGATAGAATAAGGCAAAAAACGTTTTGTGAAATGATGGACGGAGGCAATCTTCCGCCACTTTCGACAAGTAGAATTGTCAGCACATCTGTAGTAGCACCCCTAGCCTTGCCCTGTGGTTTCTTCTGATGTGATTTGCTAAAATTACTGCACATGTGAACGCTTATGATGAGAAAGTTTTCGGAATTTACCTGCTGCTTTCTTACCGGTATGAGGTTTCTTCCCCAGGCGGCAAAGTGACTTGTTTCTTCTCTACTGCCTAATGGCACGTCATTGTACGCCGTTGCTGTGAGTGTAATTTGCATATACTTGTTCACTACTGAAGATACAGGTTAGCTTAAAGAAACAATCCAAACGAACAGCGTGCTGCAAGGGTTGATTTAAAGGCCCAATCGGCTTTGAACCGAGCAAAAGCCCGCGTTGTTTGTCAGCACGTTCATTGTGGTTGCAGTTTGTTTGTCCAGTCACTAGTCAGAAAAGGCTACTTGTTTGTTCATACCAAAAGGCAGACCTTTGTGGTTGCAGTTAGTTTCGACAGACACTGGTTATCACAGACCTATGCATTGCGGAAACTTTGAATGCTACGAGGAACAAACCGTTCACTCCGTGGAGCAGCCTTGCGCACCGAGAAGTGATGTGCTTCTTGATGAAGAAGTTGGGCCGGGTTTGCTGAAACCAATAATGGTCGGTTGGAAGCTGAACTTTTATCATCCTTATCGAACAATTATTCGAATAGAGCTTCTTGATACTTTGCGACCGTCTAATGCAGGGGTGTCAACTCACAATACACTATGGGACAAATTCAGGGCCGGATTTAGCTAATGTGAGGCCCTAGGGCCTAGGCTAATCCGCTTGTGAGGCCCGGTCTCCCACTGTTACCAGGGAAAAATGGAAAATTGTTTGTCATTTTGCGCAAAGCCGAAAATGATATGGACCCTCTCCAAGAACGCTCAGTATACAATTTCTAAATCTTTACTAGAGTGCCGCGCGATCACTGCGTTTGTTGGTGCTTTCGACGTAAAAGCGTTCAATGACGCGGACTTGTGGAAATCGTGCTTGGCTAGCAGAAACAGGATTGTTAATTTCCACAGGCGAAACAAACGAAAACGTCGCGGTTAAATATTTGGCCAAACACATAACCAACGTGTTTTATAAAGTTTCTCTTCTATGTTTTCGTATCAGTGCTCAACAGTAACATCCAAAATAAACAATTTCCTAAAGCAAAACACGCTGGACATATGTGTGACGATATATAAAGGCGTTAGAGCACAAGGGAGTAAGGACCACGTCGTTTACCACGGCTGTGAAAATCTCGCACACATGCCTTGATCACAGGGTCGTTGTAAAAAAAAACCGACCCAAAAAACCCACCTGGGTTTTACAAAAGCTCACTTAAGAAAACCCAATAAAACTAATCAAAAAACTCACTCGCTATTTTTCCTTTGAAAAAATCTACTAACAAGTAAAAAATAAAATAGGCAGGACACTTGCACAGTTAATTTTGAATTTTGTTTAATCAAACGAAAGGAACAGCAACGAAATTTGAAGGGCTTGAAAAAAAGAAGAATAATCGAACAGTTTGTAATGGTTATCTTCTTCAGCTCTGCACAATCAGTATATTTTAATGAATTTTTCTGTCTTATGTGCAGCTATAAACTTCTGATTTGGACGGTACGAAATCGTATGTTGCAAAAACACTCTATAGATCAGGGGTCACCACTTTGGTGCCCGCTGGCACCAGGTCGCCCGCAAGGACCAAGTAGGTCACCCGCGGGCATAGGCGTAGCCAGGGGGACCAAGGGGCACGGCCCCAAATTTCTAGCATTTTTTGTCGTTTTGTGCTTTGTGAGGCGTTGTCCCAAACAAAATACTGTTGCTCGCTGAAAAGCAAAACATTTGGCCCCAAAAAAATTTCTGAGTGGCTACGCTACTGCCCGCGGGCATGTTCTAAAAATTACATTAGCATGATCAGTGTCTTCACATTGCGGATTATCTTAATTATTAATACTAAAATAATTTAAGGTAAATTGAGCAACATTTTTATTTCAGAAGTGTGTATCAAACTGGTAGCTCTTTGCATTAATCGGAGTGCGAGAAGCAGCTCTCAGCTTCAGGAAGGTTGGTGATCCCTGCTATAGATGCTAAACTAGCAGGGCATACACACAGACTTGACGGGAAACTGCAGTGTATGCGTGGAAATAGTTTTTCTGTGTTTGCTGTGTGTATGCTTGCCGAGCCTTACCACTTAACAACACATTTTATTACCCTCAATTTTGAATGGCATAATAGGCAATTTTGAATGGCATAATACGTTATTACTGTGTAATTCTGAAAATAGTGATATTGCATGATGCAACAAAAAGAATTCAGAATAAGGCTTTTCCGTTTTCCTTAAAAAAGAAAAAATCTTGTTTCTATTAAAAAAAACAAAAAAACGTTTTTTTTTAAAAAAAAAACAAAAAAACGAGGTGGGTTGTTTTATTGAAAAAAACGGGTTTTTCTCAACCCTGCTTAATCATGAACAAAAGTTGCTGCTCTTTGCAAAATACGTCAAGTAAAACGCATCCAAATGGTTGCAACTGCTAGATTAATGGTTCGCGTGTTTGTTACCCTTTCCGTTTGCGAAGAATTGAACCCAACGAAACCCTTGCACAAAAGGATTTGAGGATTAAATTTCCCGTATGCTGTCATTATTGAAATACGTGGTATTAAGAAATAAAAAGCTACAATAATCGAATCTAGTAAGTCTGAACATTGCACAATAAACAGTTAAAAAGGTTTTGTCCTGGCCTTCATAACAAAATCATCAAGGACTTCATCAAAATTTGTTTGCCAAGTTCATCACTTCAAATGTACAAAATGCTCAGTGTGGACAAACTCTTGGCGCATTGTGATCCATTACTTCATTTTTAATTCTTGTAAATCTTTAAAAGGCTTTTCTCCTGACCAGTTAGTGACCATCAAGCTAAGAGATGGATTCCCAGGGTTGGAAAATCAAGAATCACTGATCTGAGGCCTCAGAGCTCAGACCCAAACGCGTTTCTATCATTATCTTGCTATTTCCTTGCTCTTTGTCATCTTGCGGTAGAGTTCTGTAGTTACCATTTCGCAAGGTGATTTTGCTTGTTGTTCAAGTTCACATGATTTCGCTTACCATGTCCTGAATTGAGCAGTATAAACTTCCACAAGTACTCAATGGCAAATATGATTTTGTTGAAGAAAATTAAAATGGAAAAAAATCACAACTAAAGATAATAAACGAGTTGTACGTCATGAATGCGCAACAAAACTACTGTATTGCTCAGAAGCACTGTGATTATTAATTGTTACACATTGATTTACAACAGTGATATCCTACTCTGGATCAAACTTCCCAAAAATTAAATCTACAGAAATATTTTAGTTTCAGGGTCAGGCAAAGTCAGTGGTTCTCACTCTTATTAGAAGGTAGGATAATATGTGGATTTACTATTATTTGGATTTACTATTATTTTGTTGTAGGGAATTTTTATGATTTTATTAAGTGCTAACCCCAGTGGCGTACGCAGAAAACTTTCATGGGGGGGTTTCATTCAGTGGCGTATGGTGGTCATTTGTATATATTGTGCGCTGTTTATGACGTCACAGTTTGACGTCATAGTCATGTTTCCAAACCAATGTTTTGACGAAATTGGTTGACATAATATGCATAATTTGCATGTAAATTCATTCCGTGATTTTTGCATTAAGTCGACAAATTAACAAGCAAAAAGTATGCGGAAAAATTAATCTCCTTTGCGCAGGTAAATAAGTTTTTGTAAAATATCAAGCTCAAGGTTTTTTTAACCCCAACCCCCCTTGCGTACGCCCTTGGCTAACCCTACACCTACCTCTGTTCTGCAGTATAACCTTAAGCTTTGGTCAGGTGCATTATCATGCACGAACAACCAGAAGCTATTTCGCCTGATTCACACGTAACAATCAGTATTATTCAGTAAACAGAGCCAACGGAGCTGTGCGTATGACGACGCTATCAACGTGCGGCTTGTTCCAACGGATCATGCTGGCATTCATGGAAACCTGTTGGAAGACCCTGGCGTTATCCACACGAGATCTGATCAAGTGAATAAAACTAAATTTCATGAATAATTCAGACATAAATTGTTGACGAATGTTTAACGAACTGATCTTATACCGGCATTTGACTCTACGCGTAACACAGTCTGCTAGAGGGCCACTTAAATCTTGAGGTCTAGGTTTAGGCCTACTAAGCGTATTGGCAAATCCGACTAATTTAAAACTTGTTCAAAACCGCGAGCCAACATTGATATTATTGAAAATAAATTCCTCCAGATATATTGATGAATCCTTTCGTATGGACCCAAATGCTAGTGTGACGTCACAAATGCAACAGGGTACTGTCCTGATTGCTTTAAGTTTTAGAGCAGGGGTTACCAACCATTCTCTGACCATGTATACCTCTTCGGCAGTTCGGCAGGTGAGCTTGTACCCATAAAGTTTCCTATGATAAAAAGGCTGTGTAAAATAACAAAAATGTACTGAATTTTCAATAGAACTTTAGGTAGACTCAATTTTTATGTCTCAAAGTTAATTTGTTGCTGCTGTACAATAAACGTACCCCTTGAGATAAACAAATGTACCCCCAGATTGGGAGCCCCTGTTTTAGAGCATAGGTCCCCAACCTTTTTTGAAGCTGACACCCCTTCATAGAATTAAAGTGACGTTCGCACCCACTCGTTTTAAAAAAAGCGTAGAAATTACAGAAACAGTTCGATTTTGCAGTATTTTCATCTTTTAAATTACTGCTCGTAATACACAGCATTATAGTGACAACGCAACAGAAAACACCCAGTCGTACTGTGTAACTTTCATACCTTACTGCTCATTAAAAAAACCTATTGACTTTTTCGCTGCTGCTCCTTGGAAATTATCCGCTTGTACCTTGGAACACAACTACTCAGAGCTACGCGCAAATCGTTCGAGGGGTTCAAACAATCCCGATACTTGTTTTTCAAATAAAGTAGAGAGGAAAATCGAGATTCGGTAAATGTGTTGCTGCAAAGGGCACTAGAATAAACAGGGCTTTTGTACACAATTTCTGGTAACTTCACATGATTGATCACCAGAAACGTTCGTGTTCTACACAATCAAACAACAATCTCGCCATAATTGCGCCACAAACATTTGAACGTCACAAGATGCTCACAATCGCACCACCGGCTGTCTTTTGCGTGGCAACCGCAACTTGAAGCAGAAATAGCAATGCACCCATTTAGTAATTTAAATTGTTAAATTAGTAACGTTAGCTGGAATAATTAGGCTGGATTTTTTTGAGTAATAGCATTTGCAATCTCATAAATCTCTGTCCTTACATCCAATAACATACAAACTCTCACCCTCGAAAATCGCATTTCGGACCCCCATGGCTTCGGGAACCCCCGGTTGGGAACCACTGTTTTAGAGGTACATGCGCTATACAATATCGGCGGGCTAGCTCTAGTAATCGTGTGGTATTACACCGCGGGCCAAATCTAATTACACTGCGAGCTGAATTTTGCCCGCGGCCCAGAGTTTGACACCTATGGTCTAATGCAGGGAGGCACAAACTGACGTCGCCTGCGGCCTTCGATAAAACTTATGCGCCCGTGAACACGTAATTTGAAATACAGTATCTATTATGGCTTTGTTTAGTTTAAAGATGAACAAACGGATGTGTGGAAGCACGCTAGGCTCAGTGTGTGGAAGCAGAACAGAAACAATGCAAAAAAACAAGTACAGGTTTCTTGAACTTACTGGCGACCTTAATTAATAAAAATAAGCACAATACGGCTAGCAATAGCGGAAAGGTTGTGCATCCCTGGTCTTTGCTCGCGAGCGTTCTAATGATTTTCGGCCACTTCAGTGATGTTGCACCGATATAACTTGGAATTATCGCTGCTGCGTTCGTTGACTGGAATTCGCATGGCGATGCAGTAAGTTTATGTTGTTCAAACGCACGTGTTCTGCACAAAAAGTCACAAACGTGAAAGCATGAAGTTTACCCCAATCAAACAAGAGTCTGCTAAGTCACGGTCACGCATCCTGAAAACACTGTTTTCGAAACAAAGCAGACCACACAGAACGACAGATCGTTGTTTTGAAACCTCGAAATGATGTTGAAACGACACATGCAGAAGAAGCTGTTGTCCGAGCACAGTTACTCGTACTTGTTTTCAAAATGCCTTTGATTGCGATAACCTTCGCAAAACAACAGATACGTCGAACAGGGTCTTAAACACGCGACCCGCATGTGGCCCACGATGCCGTTTGGGGAATTTTCAAATGTAATTAACATTTACGTTACTTAGTTCATTCACCAGCGTTTATAAGTGATTGGTTAGCGAGTGAACAAGGCCCTTTTAAACGAACGCAGAGACGGTTAGAAATAATTTGTCTGCAACTCATGATACCTTTCGCAGGAAATAAGATGTAAAACCTGTTTCTGGCAGGTTCAGGTACCGTCATTGTCACATCAACGTGATGCGCAGTATTGCCAGTCAAGTTCACATTCAGGTCATTCGAAACACTCACTGAGCGCTGTGCAGAATCATTGTCAGTAGCTGGATGAAACATTCCCCCAGCAGGTCTACCTGTGAAACCTGGAGTGTGGGCAACTGGTTATGAAGCTGCGTGTTGGAATTTGCGTCACTTTCATGCAAAATATTCAAGTCCCCGAACTATTTGCGACTGGGCTCTTCTGCTTGACCGTTTTCACTCCCAGGAGTTTCCAGCAAAGTGCCTTTAACGTCTTGCAAGTACCTTGTTTCCACGGCGGTGCGCAGTTCGTGGAACACTGTCAATTACATGTTTGGATGCAACCACACTATTTGCGTCGCCTGATTCTAACGAATCGGTTGAGAAGGCTGTTTCCCAATCTGAATCTTGAGTAGAACGTCAGTCAAATTTTTGCAATCTGCTCTCTCGGTGCTTGTCGCCGAGCGTCCACAACATCTGCAGAATTGCTCAGAGCGGCGGGCGCTTCAACAGCACTACCCTTGTCCAACTGCGCTGCACTACCCGTTTGTGCAACGTGACAGAAACCAAACTAAGAAATGCTGCCAGCGCGATGGCACTCTGCAATCACGAATAGTCCTGCCTGCCGAAAGAATCCTTTCACAGCTTAAGAATCAGACAGTAAGATCTTACCAGAGTATACAATATATTTCGCTTACGAAGTAGGCATAATCAGCTCTGTTTACAGTAAACCAAACCTGGCAAAATTCTGATGACGAAGTCAACATCATTAGCGAGATGTAACTGCGCAAGACGATACTAAAGCGTAATATATTAAGTACCAGCGAAATGCTGCGACTTGTATAGCTCTCACGTTTTTCTTCAGAAATACTTGCTGTTCCGAAAGGCAGAGTTTTAGCGTAGCCATTGCAGTGGAAAACGTTGCAAACGTTGGCTACCAAATAATACAGCGATATATAACGTATTCGTATAAAGAACATCGCGTTACGTCAGAGGATATTAAATCATTTGATGCAACACACGTTGATCGCCACCACTGCGCGGATGGACACAAGAGAAAAGCGGAACTTCGTGCGGTGTGGAAACGCTTCACATGTGGCTTCGCTTCGCTTTGCTGCGCTGCGAAAGCAAGGTCGACAGACAGCGGGCAACAAAGCGTTCTTCGAAGTGATACGGCGAACGGTACAGGTCGAACGCGGAGATGGGTGTTAAGGCTTCGGACAAGCACCTGATTCGTTGCTGCTGGTTCTTATTTCTCACTGGTTTACTTTCGGCAAAACTCAAATGACCTGCGAAGCAGGATCGTTGGGTTGTGCATGGGAGAGACTTAATGCTGCGATCTTCGTTAAGAACGGCTGCTGTCTGATGAGAAAGGCAACCATTCAGTCGAAAATGACACCGTCTGCTGTTGTCATTTTTTTTCTAATAGGTAAACAATGCAGCCTTTTAGTTCAGACGAGGGGTGCACAACCTGCTTGCGGCTTTCGATAAAAATTAATGCGGCCGTGAACATGTAATTAAAATATAAGGTATGGAAGCCGTGCATTAACAAAAACGCTTTGTCTATTGTACGAGGATTTTGTTTAGTAAAAAGACGGCTGAACAGACTTGTGGAAGCAGTCTTGGCTCAGTGTGTGGAAGACGAATGTAAGCAATACAAAAAATAAAAATACCTTGGAGTCACTGGCGACCGTAATTCATAAAAATAAGCGTAATGCGGCCGACAATAGCGAAGAGGTTGTGCTTCCCTGGTCTAAACCCTCGTGGTCTTCGACTTTAGGCCAGTTGTTCCATTGGAGTTGAAGAGTTAGTTTGCGGGTCAGACGTTGCGCCTGAAGTATTTTTGAGATCAGTTCGTTGCCCATACCGGTCAGTTCCAGTTGGTGACGACTTGAAAATTAGGTCAGCTTTTTGATATTCGGCTTGAGGCGCTGCAGCTCGCACGGTGATTAACATGGAAGCCTAATTGCAGTCCCAAGCAGCTATTCGTGTCGTGCTGTCCTAGTTCATCGACCCTGCTCGTAGGACTTCGATCCCGATCGGCTGAGCGACAACTGCTGGTGCGATGACTTTTTGGCGTGCTTCCGCAGAGAATGCCAATTTAGAGAAGGCCTTGCCACCTCGTGCTGGTCAGGGACCGCCAGCAGTAAACCGACGCAGCGGCGATTACATTGCATGCTGACTGCAGCCTGAGCTGCCTTGGACAGACCAGACCCGCTGCAGACCGCCGGAGTTGCACCGTTCTCCGCGGTCTTAGCACAGTGTGCAGGTGTACTCGTGATTTTTCGAGATTGTTCTCATTTACTTAACCAATATGACATACGCTATTGCGACGCGGTACTTTCTTTACTTATGAGGATCCGCGTAGCTTCCGCTGGTTTTTCGAAGACTAGACATTATTGTTTGAGCTTTGAAGAAGGCAAGGTTAGATAATTGTGCTTGGTTCGCAAAAAAGAAGTGCGTTGAGCATGTTTTAGTATTAAATATTACTAAATTGTTTCACCGACAAAACAGTCAGCTAATATCAAGGGAGTCTGAGTCGCCTTAAAGATTACGTGTACCATTAAGTTGTACTGCTTGGCGAGTAAGGCAGCCAGATATCACGTGTGATATGTGCCGCCTCATCTAAGGTAACGAAGGCTAATAACTTAAATTTGTCAGCTTGACAGGTAGTAGCAGTGTCAGAATTCCTGTTAGCAAGCATCAGTACTACATTCACATGTAGAGTAAACCTACATTTGTGCAATCGTTCATTCAAGTTTCCATTGTGTAGATCTCGCTTTGAAACTGAGCACTAAAGAAGAGCGTATGGTAAACTTCCACGAATGACTGACCTAAACATGTTGCGTAATGCGATCTTGCCGTGAGGCGTAGTGCAGTGCAGATGTGAAACAGGGTGGCGTTGGAGCTGTTGGTTTTTGGCTCTGATAATAGTAGCTTTATGGACTTGTTACGGTAGTCTGCGCACTTTCTCTGATCTTGCTTTAGTTAGTCTTTTTCGTCATTTCAAATAAAAGCTTTTGCTTACAAATTTGTTGGAGTGAAGATGGGTCGCTGACACGAAATCGATTTCCTAGCAAAGCAATTTGCAATCAGGTTCGACTGTGCCCCCCTTGTGGTGTCTTGGTGCTGAAAGGCGCCAAGCTGTTTCAGAGTGCCGCGAAATAACTTTTTGTCGTCATTTCACGCTCCAGCGTTTCTCGTTGTTCGCAGAAATAGCCTCGGCGTCTTGTAAATTTTAGTTCAAAGATCCTTTTTGCACAATGCTCATTACATAAAACATTAACCCACGGCTTATTATACCAAGCAGGCCTGGAAAACTCGCACTGGTTTCATACCAGTGATGAAGTCACATTACATTGTTGCAATTATGCTTGCAATAAGTTTTCTCAATCCATAAGATCATCAGTCCACACCATGATTTACCAAATACTGTATCTGCAAACCTTTATGGAAAGTTTGTTCCCTGTGAAGTGGACTTAAAATGCATTTCTCGTGCATGGAAACCATATGTTTTGAACATAGGAACATGGGAAACATTGTTTTTATGGAAGGTGGGAAACCTTTGCTGCAAAGTATACTTATGACTATTTATAGTATTTGGATTTCTTCATGTCAAGTGCAATTTTATCGTCTGGAATCTGGCAGAGTTTTGCGAATAAAATAAAGGTCACGAAAGGGGACAATTCACTTTTTCCAAAATTCCAAAAAATTCCTCATGCTCTTCCAAGTGCAACCCATGCTCTTCCAAGTGCAGCATGATTCTATCATTTCCTGTGGCTGATGAGCTGCCTGTGCACCACGAAGCTTGATGTGGACCATTATGTGCTCGTTGTGTACCAAAAATTAGCGTTTAACCTGTTTTTTTTTTAAGGAAAATGTTAGGTACCTGGTATGGATCTGTAGGGACCGATTTCTCTGATTCTAGGGACCTGATTTTCTCTGATTTTAGGGACCCGATGATACTTTTCTTTGATTCTAGGGGCCCGAATCGGGTCCCTAAAACGCCTTAAAAAAACCCTGGTTTAACTAACGTGATGAGATACACCAAATCCGTACTAAATAGCAAACATCAACAAATCTCCCCAAGCTCAAATTTAATGCTAATAAGTCAAAAAAATGCAAACTTTAATTATTTTGAATACAGTACGTATATTGCAATGACAAACTGACCAACTCCTTAAACATAAGATATTTAACAATCCTGTCATTAGTACAAAGATGGAATGGAGCACCGAGGATAAGTGACCAGCAGCTGGTTACATGCAAAACCGCACTAATGTGGATAAGAAGCGCAAACAAGGTCACTTGTTGCGCATTGTGAAAAATAGTTGATGATTGTAGTTGCATAAAAGCATAAGAAGCATTCGATTGTGTTTGCCTAAAAATATGAAATGTATTTCCTCGTGTTTCCATAAAACCGATATTCTGTGAAAGAGTGCGTTATGTCTTGAATGGAATGCAATTATTTTATTCTTGTTGTCTGCAGGTGGCTGTCTGTAACGTTCGTGTGTTGACATTTTCTGTCTGTCTGTCGTTACAACAGCGATAATGAACGAACACGAAAGGTTTATGTCGAAGCTCAGCGGCCACAAGGTACTTTTGAATGCTTAAGGCCAGTGGTTGCTCAGTCTTACTGTTTCATTTTCAGAGCCAGGTTTCTAAGCTGATTTTGCTTCGAAAGCCGTACAAACAAGCTAAAGCAGTGATTGGTCTCCCTGCGCAGCCACTTGTCAAGAGTACGTGAATTTCAAGCCCAAAGATTTGATTTTGAAATAAATATTTATTTGGGGGTTTAAAATTCAACAAAATACCGTCCAAATTCGTAGCGAACAGCGTCTCTTGAAGGAGCGAAAACGGAGCGTTTTCTGTTCCGAGTCGGTACCATGCTTCATATTCCTTAATTTTATGTTTATCACTGTTGCCGCTAAAGGTGCAAGAAACTGTTTTTACCTTAGTTTCTGTAACTGTCTTCTTGAAAAACGTCTTGATGCTCCGGGTTCATACAGTGACCCTTAAAATTGAGGTTAGGTTTTAGATTGTAGATCGGCTATGCGCGCGTTTGATAAAACTTGAAGTGTTGTAGTGTAAGAAATGTCTGAAGGATCTGTAACCAGTGGCGTAACTGACAAGGGGGCGAGCCGCCCCCCTTGGCGAGCTAAATGTAAAAACTGGGCTTTCTTTAGCTGAAATTTTGATATTCAGGATTTTTTTGGTTTTCAGTAAGTTGTTGTTTTTTGCGTTTTTCGAGGTATTTTCGTTTTTTTATCTAGTATAGACATCCACGACATCTGGATTCACTATCATTTCTTAACTTTTTTCTGAGTGTTGGCTGGTGGCCCCCTTACCGTGGCCCCTTCAACTACGTTTTTCCCCCTCTGACTCAAATCTCGAGTTACGCCACTGTCTGTAACAGACGCTGTAATCGCAATGCCAAAGGATGTCACAAGGTAACCTTTTGCGGTATTTGCTCAACGAACAGGAATATATATTGGTCAAAGTCCAGAACCCGACCATCCACAACACTCATGACGAAGGTCGTTTCACTACGTACGAAGTCTCGCTGCAGGTAAGCCTTCCAATATGAAAAAATACGCCTGTAGTTGTTGTGGCAGCATACTCGACGCTTTTGTTTCTTCTTCTTTCGTATACACTAGACATGAGCACACGTTGGTCAGAACTTTCATTTAACAAGACATTCTAAAAGAGTATTGTCCACCTCATAGATGTGACACGGTGGCTTAAAATTGATGCAGTCATGCAGGATGTGGTGTACGGTCTGCACCTTGCTAGTTACCACACTCAAATCTGAACTGCACAGGACCATTGTTTTCTTGTTGGCCGTAAATCGTCCAACGTCAGTCCTCATGCGTTTGAGCTGAACTCCGACATTTCTGGAGAGGTTCCAGCCTGGTGGTTGTGCACATTTTTGCTGTTTCACATTTTTATGGGGAAGTGGGTGCTGTCACTATGTTAATGCGCGCAGAGTTAAAAGTTGATCTGGCCACAGTGGTCAATGCTCACCAGTGAAGACCATGTACACACGACATGCATATTTATGATTGGATACAATACGTCCCTGGACTAATATACAGTACGTCCCTAGACCTGGACTAAAGCGTTATTGGTAGGTAGGACGTATAATTCAAATAAACAAACTCCTATCGTGGCAGCAGAGAGGCTAAATAAATCAACCACGTACCGAGCGAACGCATGAATAATGAGACTTGTAAATGTTTTGTAGTCACCGACAAAGCATTGCAGTTGTGCAGTAGAAGTAACAATTAGTGAGCGTAGCTTGAATGTGCAAGACACACTCAAGCCTACTCCGAGATTACTGGATAGAGGTTGACGTCACTTCTACCAAGACTGTTGTCCTTTCTGTAGATGATTTCCTCTCATTTCTTACCCGTAAGTGTGGCTTTTGTCCCATATTTCTCCCCTCAGTTTTTAGCAGAGGGTGGTACGCCTTTTTATCCTAATCTGCTAAATTCTCTTGCTGACGTTATTTTCGTAAGTGGCTTGTAAATGCGCGTGAACGGTGTGTTTTTGTTCAGGAATTTTTGCCATCTTGGATTTGTACAACTTTATTTTTAGCACTGCGAGAGTATAAATTTTCTTACGTCAGCTTCCGCCCAGCGCTCAAAATTTCAGGCCCATTTCCAGTACCACTGTTCCGGATGTACGCCGTCTGCAACTGCAAAAAAGTTCTTTAGGCAGCTCGGAAGCTATTAGAGCAGTGGTTCTTAACCTTTCCAATTCCGGGGACCGCTGTTTTAAAGATATTGGCTTGGAGACCCCTCGTCTGCGCAATCTACGGAGGAGAATGATGAAAGAGCAAACACTTGTGATAAGGCGAATAAGTTGTTAACTATGCTGTTCATTACACTTGTAGCATTTCTTGTGGGGACCCCGTTAAGAACCACTGTATTAGAGCATTTTTACCATCTTTTATTAATTTGAAAAGCGAAGATGCCATTCCTGGACAGCAGCACCTGTCTTCGATTGTACTTTAAAATTGTTTAGATTTTCCCTTGCCTGTGTAGAGCTCTTGGGGATAAAGTCAGCGCGGGTATCTAAATGTACCGACCTGCAAAGCTCGTCAAGCCGCATTTGTAACTCACGAAAGATCAGTGATGTACGCCACGATCATTCAGTTCCGTAAAGCTACAGCAGGAATAACGCAATAAAACTGTAGTTAACGACGCTTGGGACCAACTTGTCTTTGCTTTACTGTGACGCAAACAATGGCGGTCTCAAACACGCTGTCTGCCCATCATGACTTCCAGTAATTGTAGAAGTACTGCAAGGATCTATATCAAGCTTATTTCATGCCCTGCAAAACTTGATTAGTTTTGCTGCCGGTTTTCAAAGTGTGCTTTACATCACCCACGAAAACTGTGCTTTGCGACAGGAAATGTTTTTAAAGTTGCGATTTTTTTGTGAAGTTGTGCCTGCCCTAATAAATGCTTTTTTGTTGTTTTCAATGTTTATTTGATTGATGTTCTGAACCCATGTTAATTAACACGATTTCAAATCGACAAACAGTTCCATGCGCATACTGATCGACAATAGCTCAACGTGCATACATGGTTTATGATGTTGGCAGACCAACAGTCCTTCGTTCGCTTTGAAGCAGTCAGTGGTGGAACGGCGTTATTCCGACTTCACGTGGCTGCGGAGATGTCTGACAAGAACTACGGATGTGTAAGTCTTTTGACTTAACGTGAAAAGCTGTCAAATTTTGACAGCCCCGACTCAAGACGTTTTGCCAGGTTTTGGTTGTTTGTGCAGTCAACACAATTGCTAGCGTTGACGCGCACACACATTCGATTAGGGAATCCAGCTGTGTCTTTTTTTCACCTTTTTGCTGTATCGAAAGAGAGCACTTTGCCAAAATTCAGTTTAGACTTTTGTCTACAATCGACCATGAATGCCTCTGAGTGCACGGGCAGTCAGGACCGTTTGAGCTCGACTGCTGTAGAATCAGATTTTCCTCAGTTGTTCGACCTGCTGACCTCTGACAGTGCTATGGCGGGCATTGCCGCTGGCTGTGCTTCTGCAGAACGACCAACAGCAATGAACTTGCGCGTGCTGTCGTCGCGAGACAGAGCAACGTGCTCTGCTGAATGTCAATAACGTGCATGAGGCAGTATCTGGTGCACCGCTTGCTGACGAGCAGCGAAGCAGAGCCTTGTCGAAGAACCTTGCCCACGTTGATCGGATTTCGCCAGCGAGTGGATTGATCGGTTTGACGACATTTTTATTAAACAAGCATTGCAAAAGCATCTACAGGTACGGCGAAAAAACAAATGAAAAATTTCGCTCGGAGTTTTCGTTCCAACTTTTTTCGATTTGCGGCCACGGTTTCTTAATCTATCCCAGTAAAAATCAACGCAAACGGTTGCTGCCAATCGGTTAGGTACACGATAATGTTTCTTTCCAGCGATCCTTGCTGGCTTCTGCACAAAATTTGCGCAACCCGTTTTTGGGAGAACCAAAGCGCTTCTGCAGTTCGTGACGCTGTTCATGTGACCGCTGTTTGCGTAACGGGCTCGCCTGTTTCGAAATGCAGCTGGCAAGCAATGTGCAATACTTGCTGCGTCAGTGAGCTTCTCTCTGAAACTGCACTGTAAAAAATAATAAACATAAAGTCTTTTGATACACTTTAACAAGAGGGCACATCACACTTTTACGAAGATTTTTTTTGTGCTAGGTAACAAACCTTTTTGTGGAGAGTATCAGATTTGTTCATATCAACTATGAAGTTCCAGTGTAGTCTTCGAAACGCAAATTCTAGTCTTTTTTAAAACAGTCTAGGTGAAGATTCGAAAACAAGGGTTCCAATTTTCGCAACTACAATGTTTAGAGCTGGTTAAACCAGCAGAAAAACGCTTCCTTTTTCTGCGCTTGACTTTGGCAACGCATTCCTCAAGTTGCAGTGCAAAAGACTCTACGCGATTTGGTAAAACCAGCAACTGTCTCAAAAAATTTTGGATATTCTAAAACCAGTCTTGAAATAATAACGATCATGTCCTTTTGGCTAATTTCTGAACGATGATGTGACACGTACGTTGACAGCCTCTTCATCATATCTTTTCTTTAGGTACATTTGAAAGGCCGCTGTTGCCTGAAAGCATCTGAAGTATCAGCACAACAACCTTTGTCCATGGTCTGGCGTGCGACCGGGTCCAGGGCCAGCCACAGCCGGCCAAAAAACTTATTTTATCAGAGTCCTACGATCCTGCGCTCGAATTTGTTGCGTCAGGGTTTTTTCTCGCTTGAACTAAAAACAAAGGGCTTTAGGAAGAAAGGAGTGAAAGCCTGGAAATTCCGTACGGCAGTTGACTTTTTTCACTAAAATAAATAAGCAACCATACTACTTTCTGTCGTTTGCCATTCTCAGCTCACTTCTTAATTCAATAAAATGAGATTATTTCGCGTAATTAGGCAAGTGACCGGCACAGAGTACGATGACGCACAAGCAATTAAATACTCCGGACGTTCTTATCCAGGAAATGTTGCAAAGTTGATGTATTGGAATGGTTTCTCCATTAGTCATATGCTGTTGAATTGCTCTCTGCATGAACGAATGGTACGAACTGAGCAAAGCTCGATTTTACCCACAAAACCACGAGCCTGACGCAGTGGTTTAGAAGCAGTGAGCCCAACCCAATTAATTTTACCGATCAGATGATAAAGCAATACCTGCCGATGAGAGCGTAAGAAAAGTTAGCATCAAGTCAAAACGTCATGTCTGAAAACAAGTGAAAATTGGTGAAAACAGCAGAATAACGGTGACGCATTCGCGTTAATGTCATACCTTTGTTGGAGGTGAACAAAATGCAAACTGCATTGTTCACGTGATGATCATCGCGTTTCGGGGGCTATTTATGGTGAAGCATCATGACAAGTAAAACCCGGTGTCAAGCGAAATTTCTGATCTATTAATTATTGTTTGTCAGTTATTTTTCTTCTCAGAGCGATGGAATAGTTTGGCGTTTACGTTTTTGATGTGTTTTGTGTAAATTAAAACTTTTTGCTTAGATGTCAGATACCCACAACAAGTTACAGTACGGGAATAACTATAACCACTGAAAAATATTGGACTTAGTCTTAGATCTCAATTATTTTTCTTGTTCTAACCCAAACCCTAACCCGACGCACTTATCTAAACACCCAACCCTAAGCCCTAATCATCAGTTATCTCAGCGCATTTTATATGTAGGACATTCCTCTGTGCGTGTGCACGTGGTGTGAAGTCAGAAATTTTGCTTGACACCGGAAACCAGCGAGGTAATATACTTGCAACAAGTCATAAGTGACTCAGCTCTCTTGCCCGCGCCACGCGTCTAGGAGAAAAACAGCAATGCATTTGCGTGAAGTCCGCACTTTGCACTTCACGCCTTGCGAGTGACAAGTGACGGGCGAAGCGAGTTTGAAACATTTATTTTTCTTAAATCGCTCAGAACCAGTACAGCAGGATTGGACCCAACTGCTTTAGGGCATTTTAATGCCTTTATTGCATTGTGATGGAAAGCTACCACGGACACCGATGCAAGTTGTTACAGTAGGGACCTTTTCCCTGTTCGAATCGGACTACGTGCAGTAAAACCCGTTGTTCGCTTGTGTGGCCGCCGGCTGTTAACACACCGACGATGTTGGCGACATTGTTTTGCGCTGATATCCGCGTAAAAATGTTTGCGTGCCAGTCCGTGCAGGTTGACGTCGTGTGCAGCGTTAACGAGTTTTTATATTCACGAGTGGAGTTTTTCAATTCCGTGCGCGGGATCTAAGCTGGCTAGGCATGATGCTGGGAAAAACATGCTGTTCCAGGTGTAAGTTGTCCTGTCTTGTCGCATTGCCACCACGCGGAGAAAGTTACTATAAAAACTGTAATGCTCAAAGCGGTATATCAAAAGCAAGCAGGCTGCTGCTTCTGAAGTTAGCTCGAAAAACCGGCAGGCGGGTTCTCTTGTCCAGTGCCCACCCAGCCTTTGTATTTAAATCGCTGTCAAGACTCTTTTTCATCACTGAAAGCCTTGTCAAGGCTGTGTGGATGTAGAGGACAACGTTGCGCTGAACGATCTCGCCAGCAAACAATCACGATTCTGAAAACTCCAGGAAAGGCTTTCGCGCACTCAGAAACGTTTGGAATGGTTCTGACAGGACTTCGCAGTGCGCGGCTATCAATCAAGCTCGCTTTCACGATTCCCTCTCTGCTCGGGTCACCCGAAAGCGCTGTTTTTGACCCAAACCCATGACCCGTAAGCCCAGGTTGTTCGGGCCGGGAAAAATTTCCTCAAGACCTAGATTTTGTAGAAGAAAAGTTGGTTTCCCTTTCGAAACTAGCGCACAAAGATTTTCAATAAACGGCTAGTTTCTGCGCAGGGAAAAAGGATGTTTGTTCAACCACTGTTGGCCAGGCTTCTATTGGGTCAAACAGTACAATACGAGTGGTATTATTTCGTCACAACGAACTTTTGTTTGTCTCCAGAAAAACGCAGTTCGACAAACGCACATACTTTCATTTCATTGCAAGGACCCCCACCTTACAATTTCAGAACCTACCTTTTGCCGAGTAAAGGTGCTTGAGAAGCACTTAGTCTAGCTAGACCAGCGCTCTTCAGCCGGTGTGCACGGTGCACCCTGGGGTGCACCAAATTATGCGTGGGGTGCACCACTGCAAAAAGATTCACAAGGGTGCGTCACAAACTTGTCACACTTGTCAACAGATACTTTTTACATAACTTTCTGTTACCAAAAATGAACCATTTAACCAACCAATGACTTTCAGGTTTTAACTTAGACTTTGCACATTAGTGTGGTGCGTACGCATCAGACCATGTTAAGCAAATTTTTGTAATTAATTGATTTATTTGTGATTCATAAGCGACAGACAATGAGCCATAATCAATTGAATTGTGTAGCTGAGTTACTGAATTAGTGTACTTGCTTCTTCAGGCCAGGGTACTCACAGACATGGGCGCAGCTAGGTGGGGAACACGGGGGATGTGTCAGCAAATAGGGTGCATGAGTTCGTCAATACATCTTTAAGGGTGCACCATAGTAAGAAAGGTTGAAGAGCACTGAGCTAGAGCACTTTCCTTGGGCCCACCCCAAACCGTCGCATGTCCGTGGTTAGAAAGCGGGCATATTTAACGGCAACAAGCAAGTAGGGCCAGCAGCATTTTGCCGCGCGACGCCTCGCAGTTTTGATCTGGGCTAATTGCAACATTCGTAAATGAAACATTGATGACAGTATGTTTAACAAATGCGCAGATGAGAAGTGCCGTATGTTTCTGCGTATTTTACGCATGTAAGGTTAATGGCTGCACTAGCGCTTACATGCTGACATACCACAGAAATTCTCTGGCTAGTCATGATAGGAACGTGTGAGGTTGCTCTATCTGCTGCTGGTGCCGTAATGGCGTAATTTACACACCCGTCTTTACAAGCGCACTGGTGCCGACATTGAGTTAGGCATCCCCTGTCGAAGAGTGACCATTGGTGCCACTCGATTTTCTCTCTTTGCGGGCTGCGGCTGCCCGAAACACGCCACAAATGACATTTTGCAAAGAGTTTGTGCTGAGACGTACGATTGGTTGTGGTATTGCGGCTTATTTAAACGTTCTCTGTTGGTTTTCTTTTGCTTTTGTTTTTGCATCCACTGTCAAGACACTGGCTCTTGCAGGTCTGTCGCCCTTTTTATGCCGCAGTAGATAGATGTTAATTGTTTGCTTTGAAGTTGACTCTATTTTATGTACTGTCGTTGAAACTTCATATTCCTTCGTAAGCCTCACTAACGGTTCTTGGATCAATGAATTGTTCGTCGGGATTCGTTTGAATAGAATTAGATTTTTGACCTTATTCGCGTTGTTTAAATTAGTTTTCTACCAAATTCACGGATTGAGGTCCTGCGAATGGCGCTTTGCTGCGCCTGCTCTTAGTTGAGAGACTTCAAAGCCCACGAACAAGTCGACTTTACTGAATTTAGGTCAGCAGACAAAAAAACCCTGATGATGCTCAAAGCAGCAGGCCCTTTTGAGACTGAACAAAACTGATTGTCTCAATTATATGCGCAACAGTGATTACAAGCGTTCTTCGATTAGGGGCTATTAGCCCGCAAGCAAGCACGTTGCTGATGTTGTGCGGTTGTTGCATTGCGGCAGTCACATGAATTTTTGATTCTGTTTGTTTGCGCACGAGCGTTTTTCGAACAGCTGCCGGACGTATCTGATTGTTCAGTATAGCTCTTCTCTTTTCCGATCCAATTCATGGCAGTATTGAAAGTGCTGCATTTTGTCTCCCGTCATGTGGTGTCTTATCATCTGGGATATTATGAAAGAGTACTGAATGCACTTCCAAGTAATGAAAGTAAACTTTTCAATCTTTCTCGTAGATTATTTGAATTAAACAATCACGAATGTGCCAATCACAATCTTTCAGTGCATGCCAACGTTTCTGAAGCATTCAGTAAATTTTTCAGTGAGAAGGCTAGCAACGTGAGGACAACACTAAAATGGATTAATCAGGCTTCTAACACAATCGATCCATTGTGTCGCGACAAATCTTTTGCTGGACTTC
>Ga0210059_1004112_pt1 | contig 23432 bp, 14 predicted proteins | sample Ectturendosymbi2_FD_188042 | JGI IMG/M metagenome (GOLD analysis project Ga0210059, IMG submission 188042) | Ecteinascidia turbinata endosymbiont from Florida, USA - Sample 2 (SPAdes) (version 2) | ecosystem: Host-associated > Tunicates > Ascidians > Unclassified | place: Key West, Florida...
TGCCTTAACTCGCTGACAAATGTCACAATTGTCTAGCATTGATTTAACCTTCTTTCGCAGTTTGGGCCAGTACACTAATCTTCGTAACCGCTGATAAGTTTGCTTCCAGCTGAAGTGTCCCCAATCATGATCCATTTTGATTAGGGTTTCTATGATACTTTCATCTGGTATCCAGATTAATGGTCGTTGTCTAGGATTCATTGTCAGGACCCACACTCTATTCCTCTCGTCCCATTCGGCAATGGACGGGAGATTATTAACTAACTGAGACTGTGCCGACCGTATGTTTTGTAACCATTCATTATTTAGAAACTTTGCAAATTTGTCTATAGGTGCAAAGAATTGTGTAGCCTCCTTATCGTCATCTTCCCGAACCTCGTCACTAGCCTGGTTAACTTCGACTTCAGGGATTTGACGAAGCTTAATTCGACTAAGGTGGTCCGCAATTTCATTATCTACCCCGTCTACATGTTGTATATCCAGATCAAATTCCGACAAGTACAACAACCGTAGTTTGCGGAAGCGCAACTTGCAATTCTTTGAATTGATTATGTTCACCAGTGGTTTATGGTCAACATACACGGTACAATGATTTCCGTCCAATAAGTAGTGAAAGTGTTTCACACTCCCTTCTAAAGCTAACAGTTCTTTATCTACAGCTCCGTAGGATTGTTGTGCATCGTTTAGCGATTTACTGAAAAACCCTAAGGGTCTCACTTCCTTTTTATCCGTTAACTGATACAGTATCCCCCCTATTGCGAAATCTGAGCCATCTGTCGCTAAATACAAAGGCTTTGTTCTGTCATACGTACTCACTGCCACTGCCTTCATCACCATATCACGGACCTTCACAAAATCCTGTATAAGCTTGTACGTCCACTTCACCTTAGTCTTATTGCTCATACGTCGTGGTACCCCTGCTCCTACTTGATTTAATCGGCGCTGGTACTCTGCAATTCCTGGTAGGAAAGGTCTTGTGAAATTCACTATACCTAAGAATTTTCGCATTTCCCTTACAGTCATTGGCAAAGGCATTTTCTGGATAGCCTCTATGTGTTTATACGCGCAATGAACCTTGTGTCGACTAATCCATTTCCCCAGAAACTTCATGCTGTCCTTTCCTAATTCACATTTCTTTAAATTTGTCGTTAAATGAAATCTCGCCATATAGTAAACCAAGTAGTATATGGCTCTTTTGTGCTCTTCCTCGTCATCGTTTACCAAGAGTATATCGTCAATATATACCAGAAAGTTCTGTGGTATTTCTGGAAGACCTCTCTTAATTCTATCTTGATTATACCAGTAGTTGGCTAACCCCACTACAAAACCGCTGGACATCGAGAAGACGCCCGGGGAATTTATCCAACCCATAGGCAATTTTCTAAATCTATACCCCCCTGGGTCGGTGGCGATACCCAGCAGAGGACGTGATTCTTCATCTACGTCCACGTGGTAAAAACCTTTGGTCAAATCCAACTTTGACATGATTCCTCCCCTGCTTGCGTGGTTGGGTAACTGATCAGTTCTGGGCAGGCTCGCATCTTTCGGTATCGTTTTCTTATTCAGTGTCCTAAAGTCCACTACCATTCTTTGGGGTGCGTTGGGGTCCGCACGTGCCACCATGAAGGATGAACTCTGGCAAACGGTTTCACCCTTTTCGAGAATCCCTTTATCTTCTGCATCTTTCAAAAACCTAGCCTGTTCTTCCGCCGACTTTTCAGACAACTGGTACTGCGGTGCAAAGAACATTGTCGCTCCTTCCACTAATTCCACCTTACATTTATATGGGAGTCTCGAGTCTTCTCGCAAATTCTGTTTTTCCATCTGTAATCGTGGAAATAAGTTCCACAATCTTCCAAACCATTCTTGGTTTATTACATCCTTTTGTTGCGGTTCCGGGGGACACTTTGGCGTGGGAAGTGTATCTAGATACGCCTTTGCTTCTTCTTCGCTTAATGCTTCTTCCCTTTCAGCTTCTCTAGGCAGTTCTGCATAGGCTTGGTTTACTTCATTCTGGAACTTATTTATTTTCTCTCTGAGTGGTGACGTATCACCTTCCTTTTGTAGGCACGGTAGGAAGTGCTTTAATATCGCTGTCACCCCTATCAGGTTATACTTCAACGTGCGATGAGGCATTACTAGAAACGTCAACTTTACTCGTTTCGTTTTTAGGGGAACTTCTATATCTATCTCCCCCAATGATTTCAGCGTGTCACTTCCTTCTTTTATGTTTGAAACAGCCACCTTACGAGTCGAATTTATTTTATTAAACTCATCGGGTGTCAATACTGATGCATCAATCATATTTCGGTTAGCTCCCGTATCTAACAGGAATATTCTGTTATACCTTGGATCCTCAACAAACACATAACTGGATCTTTCTTGTAATTCAGGAGAGATTTGAAGAAAATTTGCTTCAGCATTCAAATCCTCTAATTTAGTCCTAAAAAATCCATTCTTGGCATGTTCATTTCTTGTACAGTTGGCGCCGATTGGCCCATGAAGGCCATCGCTTGCTCATAGGGCATAGGTGCCCTTGTAGTTTCTGACTGCCATCTTTCATTCGGGCCCATCCCCTTTGCAAAATTTGCCTCGGCATGTTCTGCTGGTAGGGCAGGTCTCTCATCCTCATCCATTTTTTGCATCGGTTCAGTCCACGCTGCCTTAGGTTTTCCCTCTCTTATTATTTGCTGTCGTATCTTTTCTGCATGTTCTCGGGCTCCCTCTGGCGCGCTGCCGTATGGGTTGGGCGTGCGATAATTCTGGCTGAACCGTTCACTATTTCCTCCATTATTCCAGGCTCCTCTTCCATTTTGATTGCCATTATTAAACCTCTGATTCCAACCTCCTCTATTTTGATATCCACCGCGAGCTTGGTTCCATCCCCCACGCGACTGGTTCCAACCTCCACGTGACTGGTTCCAGCCTCCACGTGACTGGTTCCAGCCTCCACGCGACTGGTTCCAGCCTCCACGTCCTCTTGACGCAGTTCGTTTGGGGCATTCTCGTCTGAAATGTCCTTCCTCATGACAATAAAAGCACTTCAATGGTTCTTTCGTTTCTTTTTGTGGTTCTGCAGTTTTCTTATCTACTATCTGTGCTTGTAATGCCAGGATTACGTCATTTAGTTTCTTGTCGTACTTTTTCATATTCATCTGAGACTTCTTAACTCTGGGAACTTCCTGTGCCACCGCTGCCATAGGTATTTCTTCGCTGCAGTCATCTTCACTATCACTACTGGACTCTTCTTCATGCATATAAATTTCTGGTATTTCTCTCTCTCCTGCGCTATTTTTCACCGACTCCCAGATATCAGTTATTGCCTGTCGCCAAAATTCCGGTCGCTTTTGGGTTATTTTTAATCGTAATGATATATCTAATTTGTTCGCTATGGCTGCCTCCAGTTCTTCACAGAGAGCCGGTTCCGCAATTACTTGATCCCACGTCAGTTGTACTCCGTCCATGATGCTCGTTAACTTATCTGCAGGGTTCGTTCGCCAATCCCAACGCATTTCTTTTAACTGTCGTGCAAATTGAGCCCTTCTTTGTCGTGGCGTCAACTGATATTTAGTTTTTATCCATTGAAAAAATTCCTTTAATACGTCCTTCTGCCGTTCTGGGTTTCCTGCTGCTTGTACCAATATATTCGTAGCTTTTGCGCTCACTTCTGGGTTCCTTTCCAATTGTGGTATGAGTGCTTGCAGCGCCAACGTTTCCTCTCCTTCTTTTCCCTTACACATAAGTTGCTCCATTAAGGTAGCCCATGTTACCTCTTGTCCCGCCAACAACGGCGTCATCAGTCGTTTCATATCTTGTATCCTCAACCTTTTTGTTCCTGGTTCATTTTCGTCTTGCATTCTTCTTCGGGGTAACAATGGGTATTCTGCTTCTGATTTCTCTTCCTCTGTGTCACTTATCTCACTACTCTTTCTTAAAGGTGGGTATAGCTTCTTATAACCTCCAGATATTTCCTCGGGTTTTATGGGGCTTGGTTCCTTTCTTCCCCAATCCTCGGATTTTCCTTTGTGTTCAGAAGGGTGTTGGCTTGACTCCTGGCTAAATCCAGTGGCTGATCGTTCCACTCCGCTCTGTAAGTATCGCTCAATACTATAATCTCGTCGCAAATTCTCATACTCACCCTTTGCTATCACGGCTCGCATACGTGCCTCATTTGCTGCCTCTTCATTTTGTTGCCTTATTTGTTCTTCCTCTCGTGTAATCCCATCTTTTTTTGTTTCTATAACCATTTGCCAATTATGTCTCCTGGCTTCACGCGCTCGTGCCTCAGCTTCTGCTTCAGCGTATTTTTCTCGTGCAACCCCTAATTCTGCCTCTGTTACATTGGCCTCCGCTTTCGGTTGATACGTCGGTGGTGGATCTACAACATCTAACCAGTCCGGTGCGCTAGGTGAAACTATCCTTTCTCTTTCTTTTACCGCTTCGGTTATGTTCGCTTCTGCTTCCTCTTTCTTATCCAGGAGTGTGGTGGTTACTTGTCGCGCTACCTCAAGTAGCGAATTATCCTTGCTCTTCTTTTGCGACTTCATCAGAGCCTTAGCACATTTTTTGAGGTTTTTGTGTTTCTGTCCTAACTTCCCCACTTCCCCGGCAAGGGCCAGCTCTTGAGTTTTTGCCACTACTTTATGTCGATGCACCGACTCCACGAGTCCAGCAATTTTTTCTGCAGTTTGGTGTGCGTCTAGTGCTTGATCGCACAGACTATCACTTTTGCTTTCTTGTTCCTTTTTCATCTTTTATGCTTTTTTGTCTCCTACACATTTTCATATTAAAATTATTATTATTTTTTTATGTTTATACTTCTTATTCTATAAGTTTTACACCTTTATCTATCTTTTCTTGCCCCGTATTATCTTCCCATTCCTTCAGGTATTGGGGCGTATAACTAGCACGCACATATCTGATTTCATCGGGCATTGTCCACAACACATAGGCATACACCTCTATTTTGGTTGCCATATCCGTTATCCGAGGTGGTGGTATTTGTAATGCCGTATTCATCGCCTTTCCCACCTTTTCATAGAAATTCTCAGCTAACAACGATCCACGCTGATAAGTGGCATAAGCCGCAAAGAACGAGTGTTTCCATTCATCCACTAATTGGGCTATTTGTCTCTCATTCAGCTTTGGTCTTTCAGCAAACATGGGTAGTCCTTGCTTAGGCGCTTTTAATTTCGTTCCAGTTCCGCTTCCAGGTTCCAGTTTTTGCATCATTTTATGAAAGCGCTGGCTATTTTCCAGATACCAAATTGAGATTGCCCATAAATTCGGATTACCAGTTTTTAAGCCTATTGCCATGGCATCCTTCTTCACTTCTTGGGCAGCATCTAACCATACTCCTTTCATTGCTGGCGAAAATAAGGCTGCATATTTGTGTTCCACCATACTTACTAACCGTCCTACATCTACCATTCCTTGAGTCATATCTAATGTGATTTCTCCTCGCCTGGACCGGATTATATCGATGGTACTAGGTCTTACTGCCATTACTAGTTGCCCTGCCATTGACATCGGGTATATTTTCCACACCCTAAATGTATCTTCTTCCAATGCATATGCTTTCATTAACTGGACCAATGGCGCACTTACATAAGTTTTCTTTCTACCTGTCCCTATTTTATAAGGACACCGTTGCTCGGTGAATAATCCTTGAAGGGCGGTAATGGCCGAGAAGTAAGATTCTTTTAGATGTCCTATCAATATCGTCTCTTTTAACGCCTCTGATTGAGTCACTGGTAAGGTTTCTAACACTAAAGCATATAACAACAATATCTCTCTCGGTTGCCACTGTATCAGATGGTTAATATCTACAAAGTCAGTGTTGGCCACCGAGAAGTTTTCTTTTAACCATTCCACTACAGATTGCACCACTAGTGCTACATTCATACGTTCCATTTCTATCCATTGTTGCGAGTAATAATTAGTTAATGATAACATGTTTCGTTACTCTTAATTCCTGTAAATCATAATACAATCATTTAATATTGATGTGTCTTTTGTGTGTCGCCTCCTACTTATACATGGTTTTCTCCACAGCTTGGTTGACTGTGATAGAGGCGCACTCCCCACTGTTTGCGACCAGCACGATGTATGCATATTTCACCATCAAACAAATGCCGCGCCTTCGTTGCATGTTGTCTACTTCTTACAGCTTCGTCTACAATTTAATGAGTTCGTCAGGTCCTTATTATTTTTCTATTTTCCCGTTGACCCAAAACCTTTACTTCCTCGTTCCGTATCACTCAACTTTGTTACTCTCCGTAATGTGAACATGGGTTTTGGTATGAGTAACAACTGTCCTATTCGTTGTCCTTTCTTTATTAAACAGTGGTTTGGTCCATGATTCATTAGAACCATTCCTACTTCGCCTCTGTAGTCACTATCTATTAAACCTAACTGCCCCACTATTCCTTTGGCTTTCATTAGGCCCGAGCGTCCCATTATTAGAGTACACCATCCCTCCGGAGGTTCTAAAGCCAACTCTAGATTTACTCTGGCCCACTTTCCTTGTGGTATCCAATAATCCTCTGGGATGAATACATCTAGACCTGCGGATCCCGAGGTCATTCGTACAGGCATTTTAGCCTCGGCACTCAACAGCTTTATTTTTAACTCCATTTTACTTTACTTCTCGTAATCTGCAAATATATCCATTCCCATTCATATATTACCTTTACTATACTCGATATGTCCGCACGGTCGATTGTATATTACGTCCGCATTCCGGGCACTTGTGAGTGTGCTTGCCACATTCCTCACACAAGCGTATATGCCCACACGGCAATGTTAACACTACGGCTCGATCTTTTTTACATCGTTTACAGGTCATTAAATCGTGTAATTGGGCCCCTTCATTCCAGAATTGTCCCCCTTTCCACGGGAAGGTTTCCTCATCTTCGCTGTTTATTTCCGCCTTTTCTGGTTCTTCTAGTAGGTCATCTATTAAGGTGCGTAGCTTGGCATATCCCTTTTTATATAATTCCAGTCTTTTTTCCACCACTTGCATCACTTGCTCTTTGGCAAAACCCATCTTCAGCGCTTCCTGAACCACATTAGATGTGTCCAATTCCTTTTGGGCTTCTTGTTTCAGTTTAACTATTTCTTGTTGAGGGTCAATAATTATGGGTGCTACGTCAATAGGCCTTGACGGTCTTTGTGATCGCAACAACGGATTATCTCGCCGATGGTCAGGAAAACGTTGAGTGACCTGGTGAACGTAATCCGGTCCTTTATTTTGCAGCACGAATTCGCATGTCGGGTACCACTTAGTATGTTCAAACCACGGGTCATCATGATATCCCCAGTTTCCTAGTCCTCCACCACAGTACCAACACCCTACCTTATCTCTGACTCCTAAATAATATAGTCCTGCATCTGCCATGTCTGCCATTGTGGCCCGTATATTATTTCGTGCCCATTCCGTCGCATGGTCTTCAAAGGTTGTTAGACGACTAGCTCTTGATCTTAAATGCGGCTTATGGGGGTTTGCGCATGGGAATAACTGTTCCAGTTCTACATTAGTATATGGTTGATTTGTAGCCTCCGCTCCAGCTCCCCTAACAATGGGCATGTCTATCGGATCTTCCGGCAGTGAATTTTCCACAATTGCCATTTCCTGACTATGGTTGCCTTGTTCCCGCGACCGATATTTTCTTATTTCATTCAATATGGGTATATTGTATTCTGGATCATTCTCGTTAAATCGACAGTTTATTTCGTGCCATTTTGCATCCTTCGGATTATCCTCTTGGTTCCAATTTCTTACTTGCCGACCGCAACTACTGCATTTAGTCTGATCTTCATAGCCCGTATAGAAAAAACCTGCTTTCGCTAGCTTCCAGGGATTCAATTTAGCTGCGGCTGGATACTTTTCAAAGGTTGCTAAGCGGTTTGCTTCCTTTTTCCGATCCCCTGGGATTATATATACACTCCTCTGTCCTGGTGGATCGAACCCACCACATATATATCCATCAGATTTTATAGAAGCCATTTTACATTTTCTAGTTCCTGTGAACAAGGTTATACTTTAACAATTGCATTCGGTATTCTTGCTGTAAACTTAAGCTTTCCTCGACATCCGCGATTCCGTGAGCCCTGTGAATCACCGTCACTCGTGCTTAGGGGAACATAAATCCTCCGCGGCGTCTTACGACAGCCGGCGGCCATCATCGACAACCTTTTATGACTGTCTAGGTCGACTGTACCTTCACCTTCTTGTACTACGGAGGGTTGCAAGTGACCATGCCTCACCGAGCCCCACGGACCACGTCGCCTATTATAGTCTTGAAAGGTCATTTTGCGTGGTTTTTAACGTTCTCTTCGTTATCGACCGTTTGGGTGGCGACTTCATTGTTACCAATCGTTTGACCAAATACATCACAACCACCAGGGCTATAACCGCTGCCCCATAACCTAGTATCTTTTTCAAAGGCGACTCAACTACGTTTTCTACTTCCGTGAGCACTCCTTTTCCTACTTTTTCCAACGCTGGTATGGGTTTTCTCATTACTTCCTCGAATGCTTTGCGCATCTTTTCACCGCTTTGCAACACTGTTCTGTTCGCATATTCAGGCACATACCTTATTCTAATTACCCTAGGACTTGATGCATTCAACCACCCTGTTAGGTTGTGGTCTCTTTGTAACTGGTTTTTTACACTTTTCTCTATTTGACGTAACCGCTTTATGTTTCCGTCTGATTCGCTTAATATTTCCTTGCATGTTAAGTTGTAAAGTTGCTGATTTATCATGTCTTTATCCATCTTATATAAGGGTTTTAACTGTTGTTCCAACGCTTGTAATCGCATTATCCCATTATTCAATTGCCATGAATAAGCCAACCCGGACGTCAAGAAGTCCCTGTCAGCTGTGGTTAGCCCTTTTACTATGGTTTTTAGGAGAAAGATTTGGGCATCACTTTCGGCTCGATTCGCTGTCGCCTCCCTCAAGTGTGCCTTTGCTAATACCACCAGCGTTCGTTGATTATTAGAGATCTGCTCTTGCAGCACCGCATCTTCTACTGCTTGTGTTTTTATAGTTTGCAACAACAATTGTACGGTGGCTTCCTCAGATTCTGATAACTTTTCGATTTTAGAATTTAGATCCTGTATTTGTCGGCTTAGATTTCCTATGGCATTATCTGCCTGGCGAAAACGTTCATTATTAGCAACGGCCCTGGTATTCATATCATCGTTTAATTCCTGTTCTACCCCTTGTATACCTTCATAGCCTGCATAATCTACTGCTCCTTGTACAGCGAAAGCAGTGACTATTGCCGCTGCGGCAAAAAACTGTCGCTTAACACGCGTTACTTGAGATCGGGACGGAAAGAAGACCACTGATTGGTTATGATCTGGCAGCTCAGATTTATTGTTATAAGGATCATAAAAGCTCTCCGCGTATCTCACTTTCGTTTCAAGGTCTACCATCCGCTTATGGCACTTGGCCTCCTGTCGTTTTTTCTGGCATTTATCTCCCCACATCGCAGGGTAGCCTACTAATGGGTGAAACTGTATTTCCTGTATTCTATTGACTCGTTTAATATTTTTTCCTTGCTTTCCATCACCTTTAGAGTGTAATACAACCAACCCCTGTCGAGGCTTTGATAGATGTAAGGGCAATGCCTGTCTTGTCGGCGGGGTTCTCAGACTACTCATCCACACAAAAGATGGCCCTACTGAATCGGGTCTTTCCACACCCGGAACAAAAGTACACGCAAAACGCCCGCCATTATTTGGCTTATTCATTAATATTGGCCCTAGAGTCTTCCATGACTGTGCATATCCCGATAGCGAATACGGGATGGATAATGTGTTTTGCTCATTTGCTTTCTGTCCAAACCCTAATTTAACTTGTTTATTTAATATCTCCATGGAACAGGTTACCGTAACCGAAGCATGATCCGCTAAATAAAACATTACCGCGTTCAGAATATAATTTACATAATCAGGAGGTGTCGCACCTTCGCCATGCGTCTGACCCGTTTTTAACCATCTATTTTGCGGATGCAGGTTGGGGTCGGTGGCTCTTCTTGAACTCAAATGAAACAGATAATGATAGTTTTCCCAAAAGAAATCCTTGAAACCTTTAGGATAATTCTTTGTCAAATTTACTAACGTTACTACCCTATAATCCAAATGCCTTTGAAATAAGAGCTTCTCCGGTGGTCGTGGCGTTTTTAACCTGAGTAGTGGCCACCCGTAAACATCGCGTTCTTTTGGGAAATTATATTGCCAAAAATATTTCGGTGGCACACTGAACCGGGCCCGATGGGTTATCCCCATCCACAATGTCCAGTCGTCTAGTATCCTTATCCACCCATTAGATGTTGCTTCTTTAATTTTTACAAAGCAATGACACTCTGGCACATACTGTCGGTAGTCATTTTGATATGTCCCTTCAGGTCCAAAACGGGCTTTTGCGTGAGTGGTAGTATTCACCCCTACTAAGCCGTATCGAGGGTGCGCGTATATCTGATCCACTTTAGTTGTAATATTGCTTCCTGCCACTTTTCCTAGTGGTACTGTGTGTACGGGCCCTGGTTGGGCTAACCTACAATATCCTTGTTGCAGAAAATTGGGTTCTCTTTTCTGAGTAAGATATATTCCTTTTATTTTCAATTCCCCTAGTCCTACAGTTTTACTGGTGGGTCGCGCAAAATAAGGTTTTCGTGCCCAACTCCAACAAGAACCGTTCTTATAGCCATTCTTATGTGCACATACACAGGGTGTGTGTGTTCCTTCATAAGGACAAGGAGCACCATTGATGCACATTACGTCCTCTAGCATTAAAGCCAATATATACCATGTTATTATTTCATTAATTATCACCATCATTCCCTTGTTGCCTGTGCACACAACACATCTTATTTATTACCTTTATTCTAATCGCTTGAGGTTCCCACAGTTTCGTGAGGAGAAATTGTCGTTCTCACTTTTTGTCTTGCAACCATATACCAAGAACAGTCGTCCTTACAACAGGTTGTTAAACACCATCCTCCTTCTGCGAACTCGGGCAACACTAATGTTCGTCCAATGGCCACAGGCTTGGCACCTGGACACCCTTGTTTTTGCCATTCCCGCATCAACTCGGTAGCTAACTCTATCACCGTCGAGTGCTTCCCCCATACCACAGAGTGTATCGTCACCAGGGTTATTGCTAATTTATGTATAACCGAGTGTGGTATTGTCAGCAATTCTATTATTTTATCAGCATCCAAACTTTGCCACTTTTCCTCTCCTGCCTCAATAATATGTCGCAACCAATTGTTTTCTAATCCTGGTAATAGTAGAAACGTGTGTGATACTCGATGGGGCCATTGCTTCCCCAGCTCTTTGATTTCTCTCTTCAGGTGCGCACGCACTTTGTGCACATTAAATTCTTCAGTTACACCGTTTTCCCTACTTTCATACATATCTACTCTATTTAGTTCTGAAAGAAGAATTTCTTATAACTTATTACCTCCTTTCTTAGCTCTTGGCTTCATTGCGGGAATTATCAACTCTCCCCACCGGATTTCTTGTGTCCTAGCCACTTTAGTTACCAGATATCTTCTTGTTTTTTTCCCACTAACGGTCCTTAGGATCAGGGGCGCACAGTGATTTTCCATTACTATCAAAGTTTCTCCTACTTGTATGGGTCCCTCTCTCGGTTCCCCTTGTCTTTTCCACTCCTTGATAATTCTCCTGGCAACCGCACCTATTCCCTCAATTTCTCCTTGTTTCTTTAAATCATCAAGTCCCATTTGTCGCACAATACGATGTATCGGTGGATGTAATATGGTTAAGGTCAAAAGATTTTTCTTTTGTAACAAGTAACCCCCTTTTGTCCCAAAGTGTCGTTCCCACGCTTTCATCCACTCTACCTCCAGGGCTGGCAGTAGTAAAAATTTAGCAGATATTCCCCTCATAAGTCCAGGCTCTAGCTTCATTAGTTCTTTTTTTACATGCATCCGAATTCTCCTACTCTTTCCTTCCACGGTCTCAATTACCTTGTCACTCATTTTGCTTACCCTATTTACTTTTTGTCTCTGTAATACATAAGTTACACATTACGCATTCATTTACCTCTACTCCTATGGTTCATTCCGACCGCGCCTGTTACCTTGGCGTCGTTGGACCGCGACATATCTCCAAAATACTCGATTATTTCTCTCTTTTTAAGATACCCAACTGTCCGCTTCATGTGCTCACACTCAGGTGAGGCCAAAATGTGCTCCACAAATACATTATTCACCATACTCGTCGGTGCCATTTTAATTCCACAATACCAACATCGTGGCTTTTCCTTTCCAGTTGGGAGATAATATCCCGCGGTTACCCACTGATTTGCCACCTTTCCTCCATTAAACGTGTCCTTTCGTGCTCCTCTCGTTCTCATGGCGGGATTAAACGGATTGGCCAATGGGTATTCTATAACATGACCAGCGCTATGCCATAACATTCGGTTGGGTACAAAGTCCCTTAACTGTTCATGTTGCTTAATTCTTCTATTTAGTACATCGCACCAGGGATAGCACCGCGCATGACATTCGCGCAGTTCTATCTCGCTCAATGGCATTCTCAACTGTCCATTACACCCTATACATTGAATTAAATTTTCGTAGTTTGTGTAATACCAGCCTTCAGCCGATGCCCAACAAATTGAGCCCCATTCGGGCTTTCTTGCGAAGGTTGCCTTTCTACCTCCTAATGATTCTAACTCAAAATCTTCGCACCATTTTTCGCTCATGAATTTTTCCATTTTTATCTCGCCTCCACAGAGCCGTAATAAAAAGGCCCTCGGGTGCGTTTAAGAACTCCACTCCCGTTACTTGGTCGTTTTTCGTCTTAAAAAAATATCCCCGTTCGTTCAGTATTTTTTTATCGCTCCTACAGTATAGCGCTAAGCAGACAGTAAGGTATTCTTCCACCGTCAGACCATCAAAGTCTATCAGGCCGGTGGGGATTATGCACTGTTGCAGTTTCTCCGTTAAATCCTCTTCCTTTTCAATTGCCAAATACAAGTATTCTAACGTTAACATAATTACCTCCTAAACCTGCAATACATTAAGGCATACTCTTACTTATATTATTTAGCACATATTACTCATATCAGCAACACGGAAGCAATTCCGATATGGATATGCCTTATCCAAATAATTTTTTACTACGTCATATTTTGCCCCAATGCATTGGGCCAGCTCCTTGATATCAGCTGATTGCACCAATTGGCTGTCGTTTAACTGTTCATGTATATAGCTTTGTATTAAAGGAGAACTCCACAGAGTCTTCTCCGTTATTTGCACATCTTCTTCTCCGTCATCAGATTCACGCTTTAACTCTTTCGGGACTTCCTTTCCTATCTCCAAATTTGCTCCCTCTATAATCTTCTCGCAAGTTTCAATTATTTCCGTCAAAACTGTTTCTTCCATGGCAGTATTTTCCATGTTTCACCAGATTTCAGTATAATTTTTAAACACTCCTAGTGCTGCAAGTACAACGCAATGACCATCAATCACCGCCATTTTCTCTCGTTGCATCACATTCCCACTTGACAAGCATCCTTCCTTCTACTTCTTACTTAGTCTAGCTCCTACCCCTAATTTGTTAACATACGCATAATTGTTTCCCTGATTAGTCAACGACTCTCCCTTGGCTTGTCATGACCGCGCTTTGGTCACCGCCACTCTTATCTCTTGGGTACACCGAGTCGCAAGTTTCCTATGAGCACACCAATATTTCCTTGCCCTGCTTTCGCAAGGTTTTTCTAACTTTCTGGCTCACGCGCCTTATGAGCGCGCTTTGTCAATTTACACCCTAACTTTAATTGCACGGGTTGCATTCAACCCCATATATGGGTGTTATGTTTGTGTGCATGTTCCAACAACGCGCATGCCAAATTGCAGGCTTTAACGCCAGCGCAATTCTTCGTAGCCGATCAGGAAGTCAGACTCAGTGGTTCCCTTTTCTGTAGGCTAGCACCCACTCGAAGAGCCTCCACTGTTAAGCTTTGGAAAGCATAAACAATCCGCCACATAGTCACCTCTGATCCGCCACACACGGGACAGGGTAGGGTGACCCTCTTTTATGTTGTTGGTTTTCCCTTAGGCATTGTCGAGTAGGACCACTCAAGCCACATGTGGTGAACAGCTGTACTAGTGAACAACCCTATTGTCTCTGTAGAGTTGCACCTACTTGTGCTCCTTATCCTTACAAAGTCCTACACCCCTACACTCTTAAGCAGAGCACTATGAAAGACATTAGAGTGTTACCGTCCGCAACTTTATACTATATCTTATTTCAAGATCTTACACCTTTTTGGGTGATGACCAACTTATGCCATCAACATTGGCTTGACTACGTGACAAAGTCAGAGGTAGACATCACCGCGCAAAGGTCCGTTTACTGACCGCAGGTTCCTCAATTTGCAATCGCAAACGTTGGCTCTCCCTTGGCCACAAGTAAACATCCCCAACTATTCATTGGCTTGACTCCGTAACATAAGTCAGAGGGAGACATCACCGCGCTTACTTACTAATCACTCGCCAAATCAACCACCATTTCCTTAAGGTTGACCAGTAATGTCTTTCGAGTGCACCAAAGCCATTAATTACTCGTGTGAACACTACATACTTCAAACGGTTCTTAATCACACCCTATTTATATTGCCTACATATACAACTATTCACTATTCACCTTACTGTACTTAGCTTTGGGCCGGCATCGCCAGCCTTGGTTCCTTCCAACGTGGTTCAATTCGTGTAGTCGGATGATTATAATCCATGGGTTCGTCAGATTAACAACACACTTACCAACATGTTTCTCTATTTACTCCTTACTATTCACGGTGTAGATACTCTCATACTTTAGCACTAATTACCTTAAATTCTAACATAATTTTCATGTCAAGCTAATATCTAGGTGACTAGAACTTATGTGCAACAAGAATTTTCAAAAAATCTTAAGTACTTTGTCTTTTATAGCCATATCCGTTTCGACTCCGGTTTTATGACGTCATCAAGCCTTTTACCCCCCTAGGACCCTGACCTCTGGTCCTAAAATTATCAAAATCACAGTAATAGGGTTCAATTAGCCCACTACACCAGTTTCTAAAAGAAAATTTTCAAATTTGTGAAAAATAAAAATTTTTGCCCCCCTAACTTTATTGTGCCCCCCCAGGCCCTCACAGGCCCTGGTGGGTGACCACACCTAGTGGAACTTACTTAAAATTGTACTTTTAACCACTTTAACGTAAAAAATTCCTAAAATTATCTCTATACGCGAAATGCGCCCAACTCCTAGTGGACAAAAAACGTTTTTAGTTCCTATCTCTTTGCATGCATTTCAGACTAAAACCCCCCAACTCGGGCCCATGCATTTCAAATACGAAAAAAATTTTCTTGGCCCAAGTTAAAGTCCAAGTCTCTGGCCATCTGTTCATAACATCACAACCGGCCTAAGGCCCATGGTTCCAGTGTAGCAGGTCCCTAAAAGGGCCAAGGTTCCGAAAATTTTCAAAAAATTTTCTAAGTCCAAATTCCCTTTCAGAATACATTCCCAGAAGCTCACCGGCAGCTTAGGTCGTAGGTTCGAGCCTTCACCATCACACATCTGTCATCATTGTTGTATTATTTTTAGCGCCTCGAGCCCCACGTTGGGCGCCAATTTTGTGGACGGAAGTGTTTGGCGAATTCGAAAAACTAGCTCAGAGATCATTCCCAAACGACCCCGCACAAAACATGCTACCATAGAGGTTATCTAACTCTTCTAACTCTAAGTCTGGCATTAGTAAGTTAACGTGGGCTCTCGAGGCTCGAGTCCCATAAAGACTACAGTGCGAAAACATGCAGTCGATACCACTGACCGTTGCTGCCAGCAGCAGGACCCCATGCCCTTGTAAACATATTCCGTTTATTATAACAAACGCATACGCATTGGATTCCAACAATATTGTTACACAATAGACATTGCGAACGGCGTATCAAAACATCAATCATGCGTAACAGAAATGAATGGCCAATGATGACTCGAACCTACACCCCCCATATTTCGGGTTTTTATCTAAAAATACTCTAAGTCCGAAAACAAGAAAAATTTGGCAAGGACTTTGTCCCTATTTTTGATATTTTTCAAGAAATGCGTGAAGTCCTCTGTGGGTCTTTATTTGACCAGGGCTTCGCCGTCTCGTGTCTTTATAAAAGTTAAAGTCCCATCTCGTTTAACGTGGTGATGGAACTTTTCCCTATGATGCCGCCGCCGTTGGCCGTAATTAGGCGGACGCGACCTCAAATGCAAATGCCGTGCTGTTGACTCGATAACCCCGAGGTCTACACTACCCTTCCGCCGTGCTCACCGTTTAAGACGGCTTATCAGGCTTCCAAGCAGCCAGCACTAGAAGACAAGGTCTTCAGACTGGTTTGTTACACGCACCATCGGGTCGGGTCTCTGTGTTTTCCCTATGAATGCCACCGCCATTGGCCGTAATTTGGCGGACGTGGCCTCAAATTCTGTCGCCGTTAACTATCTGGGCAGTTCTTAGTTGGCTACAAGGCGGTTTTAGCTGCCGGCTAATTCCCCCAAGTTCGCCCGTTGCCTGCCAAAGTCAGACTGCCTCACTCAGCTCTTCCCGTGAGTATTTAAGCATTTTTGAGGTACATTTTGTATAATGTTTCGCAATCTGATTTCTTGGTTTGTTTAATGTAGGTGCCTTTTTCTATTACTTAGGTTGTATGTACATTTCTTCAGTAAATCTTTGATCATTTGTACTTACATACAAAACAACAGTGTATGTCATGCCTCTGACGCATGATCAGCCTGTGGTTTATGGGTACATTTTTACTTGTTCATACATTTCATACTTGTAGGTACAGTTTTACCGTTCGTACATTTTGTATAGCATACAATTTGTTCATATTGTTATAGGTTGCTGTATACACATTTGTATATTGTCTTTTCAGCTTAGTTAGCGTTTTCTCTTTCTCTTTTCTTTTCTTCTTGCGAGCTAGTGAACACCTCCATGATTTCTTGTGCCGCTTCTTGTTCTTTCTGGCGGTTTACCAGGTTAGCTCTTTGTACAGCGCTACGTATTTTATCAGCTGTTAATGTGTTGTAGGTTTCTTCTTCTTGCCAAACATAGAGAGTTGGTTCGCTAATTATTGTCATCAGGATTGGCTTATTCACATAAATCCTCTGTCCATTGTGGCCCACTTTTGCTTGGTAAGCCTGACCACTTACTTCAAACCTTATGGTGACGGCCTCACGTTTCGGCATTTTGTGCATTATCCAATTTGCGATGCAACTGAATTCATCTTCCTTGCTCATATCTTTGATTGGTTTACTTAATTTGATAGCGTCATTAAAACCAACCCAGTAGAATGTTTTCTTAAAGGTTGCATTATTCTTGTAACAGTCTTGAAGCATCTGTAGAATCTCCATGACTTATGCTTTCTACTGAGGCTATTAGTTAAATGCCATTGCACTTTCGCTTTAACTGCCGGCGGAGCCGTTTAAACGTCATCGCGTGTTTCCGGCTTCTTCTAGACTTCCCTTCATTCATTACGATTAGCCTGTGGTTAAATCTGATGGTTGCCTACCTTTAGTTCTTGCCCCGCTAGAAGTTTCTCTTTTTAGCCAATGTGGTTTAATACCGACGCATTCCCGGTACGCATGATTCGTATACAAATACAATCCTTGTAATAATTTACACTTTTCACATCATGCAAGCAGTTCAGTTGTCAGCGGATGTTTTCATTTCTATTCTTCATTTATAGTGATAGAGTTTTCGTCTTCTGTTGTGTCTCCTTCTTTTATCCACACCATTTCATTTGGGGTTATTCCGCTGTCTGCGTTTACTGCCAGACTATCTTCGGACGATACACTTAAGGACATGTTGGAGTCAGGAATGACTACAACATCACTCCCTCCTTTGGTTAACACTGCCTCCTTCATATCCTCTTCTCTTTGGCCTTGTTGTAATATCCAATCCATAATAGCTTCCATTTTTTCTTTCATCATGGCGTGTTTTGACAAGAATAATTTTAGTAGTTCATGGTTCAGTTCTTCGGCCAACCTTGTTGTTTTTTTGTCAACAATGGTCATTCTTATTTTGGGTCCTTCCATGATTTCTTCCGCCATGTGCCTTATTTTTTCTTTCATCGGATGTTCGTCTTCTAGGTATTCTAGCATTCTTGGTAGATCAGGCTGTTTCTGTTTTGCTTCTTGGTATAGTGCCTTCATTACTTGTCGTAATTTTGATTTTTCGCTCGTGTTCTGACTTTGTTGGTTAATGCTTCTTACCAATTGTTGTCGGTTGTAATCCCACTTATCAATCTGGCCTGTATTGATATTTGCCGTTCGTATTTGGAAGAAACCTCTGTATTTTTCGCAATTGTTGCAGTTGCAACATACTTTCATGCAGTAGTGGCATTTAGTTTCCTTGCCACTGTACATCACATCTGGTCTTACGCAGATGGGGGTGCGGCATAGGTGATCTAAGTCCACCTGGTCGACACTGATTATCGGCACATTATTGTTCTGTTCCGGGGCTCCCGATGCGGTAAACGTGGGCTTCTGTACTTCTAAACCCGACTCAATGTAGAACAGATCAGCCAATTTTTTCCATTCAAGTGACGTTTGTGGCTGGGGTAAGTCTTTTGGGCAATAAAGGAACGCCGTAGGTTTTAGTGACGTGTTGTGGTCTTCTCTCCACTGTCCATTCCAATGTGTTATTCGTACCATTATTGCGAAGTCCTCATCAGTGTGTCCTTTTGTCAATTTTATAGGATAGGGGGTGCTTAAACGGGTTTCCTTACAAATTTCTTGGAACACCGCTAAAAGCATGTTATGTTTTTGTTGAATATTAGCATCGTTTTTCTGGGCTCTCGCTAAGTTTTCATCTCCTATTTTTCGTAATTCTTGCATTAAGCAGGATTGTTGAGATCCTAGTTCATCAATAATCGTCACATGTCTTCGCGTTTGTGTTTTTCTGTTTTCTTCATCCAGATAACTAGTCCAGCCAAAAATGGCTATTGTCGCGCATGATATCACCGCCAACAAGATTCCATTCATTACTAAATTCACGTTTTGTATGTTGAGGGCTTGATTCATCACCACACTTCTTCGGATGCGTTTTATTTGATTCTTTGCTTCTTTAGTCATTTGTTCAGTGCGTTGTGGTGACGCGCTCGTGGTTTCCTGCAAAAGAAACTCGCTTTTTTAAGTTATTGTTCAGCTTTCGCTGTCTCTTGAGCACTCCGCGTGCCACCTGCAATTGCCTCTTTCCTTTTAACCTTTTTATATCCTTTCTTATCTTCCACCCCATTCCTAGGGTTAAGATGATCCCTACTATAATTCCTATAGTGGTTAATGCCAGACTCAATCCTTTCATGGCCTTATGGCTTTTGACAGCTAGTTTGTGGTCTTCTGTTACCTTAATCATTTTTTTACTTTTAAATTCTCCCTTATTTGTATTTATGATTTTCATTGTTGCACTTGTAGGGATAATGCCTGATTGCGGCCATTTCGTTTGTAAGTTCATTGGTAAGGTTTTTATTTGTGGGATTTGATTTTCTTTACTTTTTACTTCGTCGATTATTTCCACAGCATTTTCTTCCGGTGTTTTCTGCGCGTACCTATCACTTAGTTCTTGTAAAGTGATTGTTTCCGTAGTTTCGCGAGTTATTACCAGTATTGGGTCTTTTCCCCTAGTTGATAGTGTTACCCCCTGGGTGGTAGTGGTTTTATTTCTTATGCCTGTTTTAGACGTTTCTGAATCACTTATTGTAATCGTCGGATGGACCGGACTGGGTGGTTGTGTGACGGGGAACAGTAATTGCTGTTTACTTCCGTTGTCATATTTATATAATTCTTTTACTATGACTTCCCCTCTCGCTATCTTTATTTGATATACCTTTCCTAGTTTTAATTTTATTGCATTTAGGTGGGGCAGCATTAATTCTATTCTTTTATAAAGATAATAAGCCTTTATTGCCTTTCTTTCTTGTTCAAGCAACATATTCATTGTAAACTCATTTCTTCTGAATATGTTCTGTAAATTACCTAACCATTCCCTAATTTCGTTTACCTTTCGGGACCACCTTGATTCGCCTTGCGTAACCATGTATCTGTCTTTGTAGCGTGCGAATTGTAAGCGCAGGTCGTTTATTCTGCCTGCCATTCGCCTCATAGCGTCAGTTGCGTCCACTACTCTTTTCATTTTCCGAACCATTATTCTATATCTTTTGTTTCTTATGGTTCGTATCCATTGTTCGAAGGTTGATAAGTTCTGAGCTAGGGCATCTGCTAGCCTAGCAGTGGGCCTTATGGCTGTTAGTGTTAAATTCCTACTAAATATTTCCTCCGTTTGAATGACTGGCTTCGTTAAATTGGGTCCAAAACATACTTCGCCTTGTGGGATATGGGCCTGGTTTTCCCAAGGATCCAATGAGAGTCCTACTCGTTGGAAGACCGTTATTTGATCTCCCACGGCGAATTGGCACTCGCTGGCTTTAGCAGGGTTGGGGCACCCTTCATTATACTGCGGAATAGTCATGCATACGTCAGGTTCTCTATCCTGTAACATCTTCAGTATTCGATATTGCTGTGCACCCCCTAATAAGTTTGCCCTTGAATTCTTTATATGACTCGTATAAGCATCTCTGTCACACATTACTTCATTTCGCTGTACCATCATGCGGGTTCGTCCCACGCTCCATCGGGGCGACAAAAAGAATGTTTTGTGGTATCGCACCATCAAGTTGTTCGGTACTATTGCCTGAATTACTGTAGGCATACGTCTAAGCGTTCCATGTCTGACGCTGAGCTTCAGGAGAACTTTCCTGGTTATCTCGGCGTCCGTGAATCGCCAATTTAACGCGTAATTCATTATTCGCTGGTCATAATTTTCTCCCGCAATCGGGTTGGTTACTTCAAATCGTCCTAACGGTAGTATTAAATCGAACCCTTCGTCGCTAACATTAGCCATGTAGGAGTATTTTAATGGATAGCAAATTTCCTCCGTCCACTGAACACTTCGATTATACGTTATTCCCCACATTTCTTCTGTCGCAATGTTACATGGGTCTCCCCTGGTTTGATTCCGCCAAGTCTCATCCACATTATTGGCATATATTGCTAATACTTTCCATTCGACCCATGTATAACTCTCATACATTAGCATCATGATGTAGTCTATTACTCTTAAGGGTGTCTCGATGTTATGCCTTCTTACTTTCACCACTTCGTGTTCGTATTTGATTTGACTTACTGGATCTTTTATTATCAGGGTGTTTATTCCCCATCTTAAGGGTTTTGGGCGTAGTTGCATTTCTCTTACCTTGGGATCGCTGGAGCCTATTTGTATGCCTCTTCCACTGTACGGGAATTCCATCCTATTCGTGTTTTCGAAATAAATCAAGTACCAAGCAGGTTTTTTTATCGCTGTTATTTTAGTAATTTCCTGTGGTATGTAACTATCCCGTTCTTGGGGTGAATATATTTTTTGTGTTCCCAATGCCGGATCCCATTCTACACTGTACAGGGGTGGACAGGCACAATATAAATCATACTCTCGAGGGGCCTTATAATACCTGCCTCCCATGGTAAACACTTCCGTAAAAGTTTTATCGATCGTCCCTACTAAGCCGAAATCCTTTAAGTGATGCGCGGTGTACTCGTTATTGTCACACGGATAAGGTTTCAATCCAGATATTGGTACTCGAAATACTCGTGATACCTTTAATATCTTTCTTGCTTGCTTTTGTTCCCGCAATATCTTCATGACCTTTCCTCCATTTTCCGCAACATAGGTGTCAGGTGGGACTAGGGCTGTTCCCAAGTGACTTATTGCCAAAATTATTATTATTATTCTCATGATGTTCTCCCTAATCTTTTTCCTACAACACATTTCATGATTACTGAATATGGATTTACTTATACCGAATACATGGGAATCATGAATATTTCATCACGCTTATTTACGCTCTCGACGGTTCTCAATTCGCCACCGGCAATGAGACGCTGTATGTCCCACTCGCTCACAAATGGGGCAATATAAGGATTCTCCCGTGCTTAGGTTCGTGGGGTACTCTTCCCACATTTCGTGTACGTATAAGAAACCCCACAGAGCTCCTCTGCTCAATTTTATCCCGTCTCTTCGATTTCGTCGATACGCTACTTGCAAAAAATTTTCCGCAAAGCTCAAGGTGCTTGTGTCAAACACTCCCCTAAATTTGGATGCGAGTTGCAAATTGAATATCAGTCGTGCTTGGCCCGGGAAAATCCTCATTGCTGGATACACGTACCATTCTTTAGTTCGTTCATGCATACATGTACGCGGTATATACAATAGTATTCTGCCTTTACCAGGCTGCCACACACAATACTCGTTGCTATACGCTTCCAACAGCAATAATGGCCGATCGCGCACTTTTAGTTCTAATTGATATCGGTATGGCGGGCGCATCCCGATGGGCCGACCAGGAATCCCCGGTCGTTCCCCCGGTATTATTAACGGTTGTACTTGCAGCTTTTTACACATTTTTTCTTCAATATTTGCAGCGTTCTTTTGTTCTGGTGAATCAGGTCGTTTAATTGTTTGCACTAATTTTTCTTCTTCCGACTTGATAGTGTCAGATTTCTTTTCTTCGTCGGATTCCAGTATGTTTTCCTCGTATTGTACATCTATCGAAATCGTTTCATATTCTTCTTCTATTTTTTCATCAAGGTCTATACAGCCACTTTCCGTCTTAGCGTTAGCAATCATTGTCATTTTTCTTTCCCTATTGTTCTGTAAGTATATAATCATGGGTTAGCGGTGCTGCGCGATTAATAATATGGTTCAGGCCCCATTCCGAGAGGTACTCATCTTCTCTTTTCCAATTTGGTGTGTAAGGATAATTAGCCACCGGTGTCCACATAGATCCTATTACTCGAGTGTCTATGTCTATACGTCGGGTTTGCCACTGATAGTTTTGCATTATTTTGGCCACTGTCCAAACTGTTCGTCGCCTTTTTTCTCGCGTCTGTGAGGGGGAACCCTGTCGTGTTCGTTGGAACAAGATCCATTCTATTATTAGTTTTTCCTTTACTTTGTCACTGGCGCATTGAGCGACTGTTGATTTCCTGTTCCACTTACATCTTTCCATGGTCACTACTGCGGGAGGGAAGATTATTTTCCGAAAATAATCTTGGGCCACATTTCCTTGGGTGGGCACATTCACCACGTGTTCTTTGTGTCCCGCCAGTAATTGGATTACGGTTTCCTCTGGTAGTATCGCATGCAAATGCGGACACCCCGGACTCAGTTTTAGATGGGTCAGTACGGGGCAGTCATCTTCTCGCCAATACGTCCATTCCACCCCGCAGCAGTAGCACCTGGGTTGCTCTCCTGTCAGGTGATTTTGCATATACCATCCTGCCTTGGCAAATTCGTCAATAC
>Ga0210059_1004113_pt1 | contig 23429 bp, 9 predicted proteins | sample Ectturendosymbi2_FD_188042 | JGI IMG/M metagenome (GOLD analysis project Ga0210059, IMG submission 188042) | Ecteinascidia turbinata endosymbiont from Florida, USA - Sample 2 (SPAdes) (version 2) | ecosystem: Host-associated > Tunicates > Ascidians > Unclassified | place: Key West, Florida...
TAACAGTTCTGTGGTCGGGCACATTCTTATTTTCACTGCTATGATGTTGTAAAGTTGTTACACCACCCTTTGTACAGTTACACACAAGAGTTTATGATAGGCCTACAAAAATAGCTAAGTTTATGTCGGCAACATGCAGGGGATCCAAAATTGATTTCTTCGCAGTTTTATCAATATTATGTAGTATTGAATGATCTAGGTGAGCGGTGGGCAATTAGTGGCTCGCGGGCCACATTTGGCCCGCCATAGCGCTTTCAGTGGCCTGCGGAAGCAATTAGGGAAAAAATTTTAATCAGAAAATTCCTCCCACTTAAAATAAATATCAGTGTTGAGACTAACTTGAACTGAGACTTGCTTCTATTTCCATGGCAAAATATGGCCCTATGCTGAACGCGGCCTTCTCAAAGTGGCCCTGAGTTAAAGTAATTGCCCACCATAGGTTATGCATGCAGCAAACTTTAGAGGTCTGTTTGAATATCGATTTTAATTAACTTTGATCAACGCTACTACATAAAAAGTTACTGAATATCTATTGTTTGACCATTACCTCTGCTGCATTACATAAGATTATACAGGAACAGTGACGTGGCTGAATGGCAGTGTGGCGTTTTGGTCAAAAGAAAAACAATTCCTGCACATGGTGGATTGCGTTTGCGCAGTGCTAAAAAACACACTGAACTTCACAACATTTATCAAGAGAAATCACATGTAGAGGCTAGTTGTTTTCACAGAATCTTATAACAATTTCGATACAACCTAGAATTAAGTATTTGTAAAAGAAGCTTTTTTTCCAACTTTTTAGATTCTATGTCCCGCATGAGCACTAAAACTCTAAGCCACCTGAAGATTTTTATGTTAAGCAAAGAAAAACAAAGGTTTGTTGGTGGTTGGGTCACTGTCTAAATCTGACAAACATTTTCAATAAATTTTTGGAATTTTTTCCAACTTTGCATGCAGATGTAAAAAAATATTTTGTGTACACGTGTAGGCGACTGGGCGTTAGCCGTTAATTACGTAGTAGTTGTTTTTATTCTCGTGGCATAGCTGGTGAGCTAGGAATGTTTGTTGTTTAGGCTATTTCAGATATAGTGCTAACCAACACACTGTTAACTTAGTCATACTTCAGACAGTATGCTACAAACTATTTTCAGATTTCGGACGCAGGATTTAGCTGCTAGCCTGAAATCAATCTGGGAAAAAGAGACCAAATAAAATTCCTTTGTTGTTTGAAAATCACTTTTATGCTTTTTTCCAGAAATCTGTCAAATGATGTTTTTGGAGGGGTCATCAGTACATATTTTGTGTACGCAGCTGTATTACATTTGCTTTGTTTGAGTTTTAGACGGGAGTTGTTGGGCTAGAATAGGTTGCTGCAATCGTCACGGTACAAAAAAGGTTGAAAACTACTGGTTTAGTGTGACAGTAAGCAATGCACAACAAAGACAAGAACAGTCATTCAGGACCGTGCGCAGGGCAACCCCTGAGAGAAAAGGTTCACATTTGGCTAAGAAGTTTGCATGCAGTTGATTTCATTCATTGCCTCTGTGATGAATCTTTGTATGTTCGTTTATCAGAAAATCTTGCGTGTATACGTGTTGGAAAAAGTGAAGACCATTTTATATATATGTATATTTTGGTCATTCACCAACAATGGTTGATGAAAAGTATTTTCGTTTGAAAAGTACACATTTTAGGGAAATCTACAAAGGGCGCCCAAGTTTCTTTTGATCTTGACGGCACTTTTTGGACACCAGCCGACTAACAAAAATTATAGAGGGACACTGGTTGATCCCTATAATAGACAGTCAAAATCTCCACAAGGCAAGTAACTTAATGTGCCAAGAGAAAAGCCATGCTACAACCAAAGCAAGTAAAGAAAGAAGATGCAAAAAAAATTCATATACTGTACACCAAGAGTCTCCAAACTATTTTGTTAGAGGGCCACCTAAGCTATTAGACAACATTTTGAGGGCCGGACATCGTACGTAACGTGATTGTTTCAGGATATGTTACATTTTACCAAATCAACAAATTTTTCCTAAACATATTATTTTGTCATCATTGACAAAGTGTAGTTGTGGCCAGATAAAATGGCTTCACACGCCGGATTTCGTTTGTGGGCCATAGTATAGAGACCTTTGCTGTACATGAATAAACATATATGTACCCATGTAGAATTCCTACAATGCAGAACGCTAAAAGTCACAGAGCCAAATGCAGTATATATACCTAAATTCAAGTCAAGCAGCACTATTGACAGTTAACAATAAACTATCTCAGACAACCAAAATATTATTAAACGGTTCAGACTAATGACCATGGCTACAACTTTTTAATAAAAAGGTCATAATCAGATGATTTAAGCATAAAATTTACTTTATTCAGATAAAATTCACTGTATTCAGATAGTTGATTGTTTTTTTGCAATTATATTTTAGACTGCTTTGAGTTTCGATAATAAATTAATAATAATGACGATTGCTTCTTTAAGAAATATATTTACGTATTGGTGAACACATGCTTTTGATGCACAATGGTAGCAACAGCTACTAAAAGAAGATCAATATTATCACATATCTATCCATTTTAAATCCAAAACGGTAACCTACTGCATGATTACTCGCATGGTGAAAGCCAAAATTTTATATTCAAACATACTGATTCTCCTAGAAGTGTGTGCTGAATTGAAATCTGGAAAACATTGCCACATATTTTCGTTTGCAGCATCATGCATATACAAATGACATTTGAAGCATGTACAATTCCTATATTGTATGCATATGTACAGACATATCTTCATATCTGACCTGAATTGTGAATTAATAAAATCCACTGAAAGAAGTAAGACTGATTGTGTGTTTTGTCATGGTCAATAGCACAAAAAGCAAGCACCTAGATTGAACAGGTGCCACTCAATCTATTGGAGTGTAGCATTACTTTCAATCAAGGATTTGCACTGTAATTTGGGTAGAAATGAGGTATCTCCAACAATGCTAACTGCTTCATCATAAGGTGCTATTGCCAATCACATCGTAAAAATGACTTATACTTGCTTGCATTCAAAAAACTACAAGAAGAATAAGTGGGTAGCAAATGTGCAACACCTTGTGCAATAAAAAATATCATTCAATCTTTGTTTACACAATCAAAACAAATAAAAAAGTAGCAGTAAATTCAATGTGAACCTGTTCTGGAATGTGCCTGCACAAATACTCTTTCAGCAAGCCATCATGACAGTAAGGATTTTGCAATATTGGTTGATCTTGGGTAAACGATGTGTTGCTGCCATGATCTTTGCCATTTTGATGCTCTACATTTAAAGCAGTCCCTAGAATAAAAAAGAATGTAAGAAAATAGGACACTACTGAAAATCACTTACATCAAGATTACTGATCAAGCCACCACTCAACCAAACTTCTCTTTCTCATATTTTCCATCAAAAATTTTAAATCACAATACTGATATATAAACACGTCTGCCCACAATAACTTTTACAAAGAAGACGGAAATTCTGAATAGCCAGAGGACATGAAAAATATTGCCCTTCAAAACTCAATTTTTATCACACAAGTTGTAAACTTTGAAATTCCCTGTCCACTGCATTTTTGCTAGGAATACTCACCAATTCTGATCTAAGGTATCTGAATTTTTTCTTAGCCAGCGAAGTAACGCTTGGCATTTACACAGTTGTAACACACATGGAACAGCAATCTTGTGCATGTTTCATTTGCGCCATAGTTAAGTCAACATTGATGGCCACTATAATCAGATGTGTCAATGTGGTGCTGTAAAGACCAAACATCATATGTTCTTAGAATGTCTTTCAACTTACACCTTACATCAACTTCCATTATCAAGCATACACAAGATTCTTATAGATGAAGATGTCATCTTGTGTTCAGTCTTTGAGTCCTTAGGTTTTCAAGGGCCAAATTATTACTACTCAGACATCCGTATTTATCCAGGGGCCCATCTGTGTTCTTGTTGAAGAAGACATGTTGGTTTTTGTCTGAACACCCTTTTCAAGTGGGCATTATCAACTCTGGTTGTTTATGTTTTTTCAAGGTTGTGCATGCATATGTATTATTGTTGTTGTTTTTCATTAAGTTCTATTTTGTGTGTCAAATGCATTTTACATGTTTTTTATTGTTTTTCTCTCTCATCTACTCTTGTGGAAAAAGTCAATGGCAAACAAAGACATTTGTTTTAGGCCTTAGTCTGCTATCATTGGCATTTTTTAATTAACAAATGAAAGCATTGAACAATCACAAAAAAATCATCATCAAACAGAAAAAACACATCCACAACATTTTGCATTCTAGCACATATCAACAGCTCACAAATACACATAGTTTATATATTTAATATGACACAAGATGACATGGTGAGAAATGTTTAACAAGGCATTGCTTAACCAAAATATACCCGGTACCTTCTTCACAAAACGTAAAAAACTGTTCGAAGTTGCATGTATAGTTGTATCCCAACATTAAGCAACGTTGCTTTTAACCTTAAAAATTATAGACACAAGGAATCATTTTTCTTTACTTTGCAATTGCTAACATGTGTGCATGAGTATTCAAATCACGACTACTAAGATCATTGTTATAAGCAAACAGCCATCCTAAAAACAACACAGTGGAAACGTGTAATACAACTTTTTTTAATTTGTAAATTAAAACTGTACAAAACCACCAAAAGGTTTTCACCAACTACTGTCATACCTGAAGCTCCATAAATTGTTATTACACCTAGTTTTTCAAACACTTGGACACATTTGAAGATTGTGGTGGGTGTTGGCTGACAAACATTTGAAGATATTGTACAAAATAAGCTCTAAAGGCATCAAATACTTTTCAAATGACCTCATTTCCATAAAACCTGAATATTTTTGACAACTTGTGATTGTTTAGCTAAAGTTCTAAATGCTTTAAAAAAACAGCACAAGTTTTCAAAAATAGATATTTCTTAGCACAGAGCCACTTTATTTTGGCATTTAAGGAAAGTGAGTTGATATTGAATTTCTACCAATCATACACCATGACTTGATATTTCATTCATATTTTGGAAATGCAAACCAACAGGTTTAAAAAACTCACACTTGAATGATTACAGGATACAAAATCATAAACTTAAAACAAATTCTGCTTTAATAGCATAGCTTTGAGATACATATGATCAACACCACACTTCAGATTTAGTCAGCAATCCATTGCCCTGATCTCCATACAATACTGATCACTGGAATAACTGTAATACAGCAGTTAGCACATGGTACCATCTAACTAATACGAACTGCTATACTTATCTAACTCAAATGAATTGTCATAGCGAAAGTGACAATAGATCTTTAGGTGAATGCTGCTCACACATGGATGGAAGGAAAACCAACATTGTTCAGCTATAGGATAGAAGTATGCTATGTAACAAAAACTCTTATACTAGTAAGCCAATGGACTGTACGTAGCTTGATTTTAAACATAAGGTGCTAAATTTAGCACTTTCTTGCAACACTTCCACTTACATTCGTTTATTTTTATAGTTGCTTTTCCTTTGGGAAGGAAAGCATCCATAGGACTTGAAATACCTCTCAGTTTTTAGCAATCGCTGATGATTCTGCTGGCTCCATATTAAGATGGGACCAGGCAAGGATTGAGAAGTAATCACGTCACTTGGTCTTTGGTCAATTTCTCAGCTGCTCTCCCATGGATATAGCCAGCAGGACTTGCCTTGCCAACTTTTCCAGGGCCAACTTTTTGTTATATGGCCAAACCAACATAGCTGGGTTCTCACAATTCAACATCATGGTTTTACATATTTCACAGCTGCACACGTTGTTGCCAAGTGTCACACCATGAACTTTTTGCAAACATTCCATCTCTGCTCTTATGTTTGCGATAGCACTATTTCAATCATTACACAAGATTCATTACCATAGGTGAGGTTCAGAACAAAGATCAATTTAAAAACTTACAACTTTTCAGTTTTAAAAAGCTCCTGCTTTGTCATCACTGAACGATTAAGCTCATGCAATATTTTGTTAACTAATGCATGTTATTAATCTTCCTGTTCCATCTTCTGTCACTCATGAATACCACCCAACATGCTTGAACTTGTCAACCTGCTGTAGTATATTGCCACTTACTGGAATATATTTCTGAAGAGCCATTATATCTCAATATTTTCAGTGCTAATTTTCATTCTAGCTTGTTCGCACACAGAATCTGAAAACAGATCACCTGCATGTTGACGGCTATGTTCAGAGGATGCATTACCAAATTGTCCACAAAAAACAAAAAGCTAATCTTTCAGCTTCCAACAGTGACACTTGCATCAACTTTCTGTTTCTGTCTATCGAATTCACATCAATGATGAAGAGGTGTGGTGACAACATGCCCCCTTGTTAGAGACAAACAGTAAGAGGCAGCTGTGAAAAATATACTCGCACACTCCACAAAACTTTTCCCTGAGTCACCCAGTATGCTTTCTCAAGGTCCACAAAATATGGATAAACATCTTTTGCATATATATTAAAAATTCACAAAAATTTGCTAGACAGTGATAATTTGGCCTATAGTGTTACGGCGGGAAAAAAAACACACTGGGAATCCTCTAGCTATGGTTCCATTTATCTTGCAATCATATATTTTCATGGCACTTGGCATACACTTTTCTAGGGAGGCTAAGGAGAAAGATGCCATGGTAGTTATTGTGTCTTTGCTCCCTTCTATGCATAGACATGATCACTCCAGTTTGTCCATCTTGCACCAGGCTACATGACACATAAGATTCAACCAAAGAACTCCTCTGTTTAAGCTTTTGAGCATTTCAGGTCGGATTTCATCACAGCTTTCAGTCTACAGTATTTTCAGAGCTAGGAAAACTTTGGCTGCAGTGATGCTATTTTATTCTTTCATAAACAGCCAGTGTAACCAAGTGTGGAAGTGACTAGGTTTAAAAGATATATGAACAACTCTGTCCATTTGCCAAGGATTTTTCAATGAAACAACTTAGCTTTAACATAATACTAATTTAATCAAAAACTTGTGTCAAAAAAGCTGACAATATCAACAGAAACCAACTTGGATACTGCATGCTTTTCCAACTTGTGAAGATCATATCTGACTTCTCTCATCAATAATGGATAAAATGTTCTTATGGTCATTTCGTTAAAAAAGCACAGTGGCTATCTGAGTGATCTCAGACAACATGGGTTTTAGCTATTATAATCCTATGCTATTACACTTACATATAGTTGCAGATTCATCAAGCTAAATTCAAATTTCCTTTTGCAGGCAAAATAATAAGCAAAACCAAATATTTTTCTACATTTCAGTTTTATGTCCAATACACAAGTTGCAACAAAACGTAAAGGTTTCACAAAGCTTTTCTATATTTATCTTCCCCCATAGAAGGTCATTGAATTTTATTTCTTCTATTGGCTATATATTTATCAAAAAATCTTTGTCTATCCCAATAATAAATACAAAACTTGTCGATAATCTTGTATATATTTTGTAATGTTATTTGTTTAAAATTTCTTAAACAAGCACAACATTCAGAGCAAAATATCTTTTTGCAAATCTTTTGAGCATCATTAATTTCTAAATAAAACTATCGCAAATTCACTCTTTACATGTTTTGTTCATCATTTTTCTTTTTGATAAAAAAAACATGGTAAATAAAAGTTTAACCACAAACATGTAACTGAGGAGGTTGATACGAAACAAACAAAATGACCAAAAACTTTTATTTACTCAAATACCTTGTTGCAACCGCTGCTCATGAAATGTTTTGGGACTGCTTGCACTTGGGAACTGATAGGAACTGACTGTCAACCATTTTTTGCAATGATGCCACAAATTATGAGACTTGAGAACACTCATTATGAAATACTAGCCAAATGTACAACATTCAAAATACTACACCAGCAAAGATACTGTCATGAAAACAATGGTCCATACAAAGATGCATGACTAACAAGATGTAATAATGATTAACTAATATAACACAACACTAGCAGAACTACAAAATTAACACTCTTTCATTCACTGACTTGTTTGCGAAAAGTTGTTGAGTCAAAATAATCAAAGATTATCATAAGAGCTTCTTCAGTCAAGTTCTAACTTGTTTTCAGCATCCCTAAAACAATGTAGCCTATAGTCCAGTTAGTATTTGTCACAGTTCATGTTTTGATTTATTCATTTTAGTCTTGAGTTTGCCTACGTTTTCATTCCTTGCTTCAGTCCATCAGCATTTCACGCATAAGCTTTGCTCACAAATTTCAAGACTGAAAATGCATTGTTACATGAAATTTATTTCCTATTTTTTTAATTTGCTGATTGATTGTGTTACCTTTGCAGAGACTAAACACTTGAACATAAATCTTATGAGATATATTAATTATGATATTACTCTATGATCAAAATTCTTTGCTTAACTGTGTTATTTAAAATACACCAATGCAACTATACAACTATATTACTGCAATATTTTTCGTTTAACCCTTTAACACTTTCAGTACCAGGTGGATTGCCCACAGTGATACACACCCATACCGGGTGGTTTTCCTTTAAGTCCTACAGGCACCACTGTTTTTGCAAAGATCTGCAGCATCATAACTCTCCAGTTGACTGAGCAAGAGAGCTGTTCAAACTCTCTATGGTTTTGGAAAGTCTTCTAGTTTAGATTGAAAAAAAACTAGTTTTGCGTTTGGGGTGTTCTGTGGGTGACATCATAACGTGAGCATTTTTTTGACTTTATGGCTAAGTTACCTGGCCCTGGGCGCCAACCCAACAAGTCATTTTTAGCTCAAGTTTTTTTATGAATTTCAGCCAAAAAGGTGCAAAAACATGCCCCCATTATGAAATCACCCACAAGAAACCCAAACTTAAAAAAAATTTTTTTTCAATCTAAACTAGAAGACTTCTTGAATCCCTAGACGGTTTTGTTGCGATTAGAAAGCCCGAACAGCAAGTGCGCAAAGCTTCACACCATGGCAGCAAGCAACAATAGAGATCACCCAATGAGATCACTCTATTATTGCTTGTTCGCGCCGCAGATATATGGGTGTTATTCTTTGTGCAACATCCTGTTCATGGTGAATCACACATTCAACGTAACGCTAAACCGAGAGGTTGCAACAGTTTGAACAGCTCTCTACAGGGTGTCCCAGAAGTCGCGCACCATCTAATAATTTGTTTATTCATGTTTCAGATTCAATTAGATATGGGTGAACCAGATTTAATTAGATATGGGTCACCATCTAATAATTTGTTTTTTTATGTTTCAGATTTAATTAGATATGGCGCGCCACTTCTGGGACACCCTGTATAGCTCAATCTGCTGCTAGTTACGGCTAGCCAAAATTTATCCTAAGAGGGCAAATCACACCTTTTGTGTAACTTTATTATTTTTGTTAAAAATTAGGTTTTTGACCCATAATTTTGGCTCCAGATATGCTATTGCCACATGTAGTCCCATATGATACACGAACGTACATTTGTGGCACTTCCAAACAAAGAACAGGACCAGTACCGCAATGGAACATTTTCAGTAGGAACGTGCATATACATTGACCAGGAATTGCAAGAGGTTTTCCCCTGACTTATACATACTTTGGCCTGTAGTGAAAATTTTAAGCTTCCTCTCCAGTTCAAGTTGACTTTTCATGAGGACAGTATCTAGGTTGGGAAATGAAGCTGCGTTTCCTTTCTGAACCTGCCGATGCCACAACCCTAGCTACTGTATCAAGATATAAGTTGTGTTTCTGAAGGCAAACTGGTTATTACTAACAAACCAATTCACACTGTTGCTTCATAAAGCATTAGTTTCTACATTGCACCACTACTGAAAAAGAAGCAGTTCCAGAATAGTAGCTTGTGCTTTCTAATCTATTTGCAGAATAGTAGCTTGTGCTTTCTAATTTATTTTCAGATCTGAAGGTTTTGACTCATAACATTTCTGTTCATTAGTGAAATGCATCACAGACATTTACAAGACATTTGCACATTCACTTATCACAACGTGAATCTAACATGTTCATATCAAAGAAGGAAATGCCATACGATCTACCATTTGGCATGCCATTAAACACTGATGAGAAGTTGTTGGTAGATTGCAGATCTCGTTGTGGGCAAGCCACACTTCTGTGATGAGCATTTTCAAAACTGGTAGTCACATCACCATCTGGGTATTGCATTTTTGCATTAGACGATTTGAAAAAACTAAGAATTATCTGATACCTTAACATACAATAAACAAATAAAATGCAACAATGCAAATGAAACAAGATACTCTATCAGCCTAGTTTTCGTCCACAATTAGTAACTATTATCCAAATGTCAATCACTATTACTTTTAGTTAAACCAAAAAATTAACATCAAACAGCAGAATGGTTCCTATTAATGGGTGATGCACAAACCCCAGATTTTAATATAGCTATACTCCATTAAGAACAGTGTTCTAAACTTTACGCACCAAAAACAAATTGCTTACTAATCACCTTTAGTAGTGAAATATATACCATTACACTGAACCAACACATGTTTGTCAACATATCACGACGACATAAAATAAACCCATGATCATATATTTCATCACAACTTCAAATTTTGGCTCAAGCAATGCTTTCCCAATTTAAAGCTGTTTTCTTCGCTGAGACATTTCAGTCATTTTTTGCTGAGACATTTTGGTCACTGAGACGTTTTGGCAATTTGTATCATAGTTGTATCAATAATTGCCATAACATTCTTTATTAGCCTACATTTTCAGACATTCTGACCAAAATTTCCTAATTTTTTTATCATTTTAAAAAACGTTTCGGTCTATGACCGAAAAACACCCAGATTTACAGTCATAAAAAACTTGTAACAAATCATTCAGGAAGCATTTAAACTTGCTTTTTGACTGCCAACAATAGGGAGTCCGAAATAAAAAGTTGTGTCTCTTCATTTGGCAAACTCCCTTGTTGCATAAACATGGAATGGAAAAATTTTAAATAAACTATATATATATATATTTGCTTATGTTGAAAATTTAGTAGGATTACCAAAAATACAACACTAGACCATGATGGTTAACCAAACAACATAGATATATGCTTTTTAGTCAAAGCCTATTCAATAACGAGTTGAAACCATGTAATAATTCACAAATGCATTCCCACTTAAATCACCAGTTACACCTGATCAAACCAATCATGACATGACTATTTCCAGATTGTGCGATAAAGGGAGCATCGCAAAAACGGCTTAAAAGATAATTATGGACGTCTTATATATCTTTTTAGCCAAATTTCAAAACTGTCCCATTGTAATGCTGCAACCTCTCGGGTGGTGTTGCGTTGATTGTGATTCACCACAAACGGATGTGCAGGAAGAATAACACCGTCATATGTGTAGCGCGAGCAAGCAATAGTAAGAGAGATTGCGAGCATGATCTCTATTGTTGCTAGCTGCCATGGTACGAAGCTTTGCGCACATGCTGCTCGGGATTTCCGATCGCAACAGTAACTTGCTGATTTAGCTGACTTTCTTTTGCACCACTACTTTTCCATTTCATTTTTGTCATGGCAACCCTGGGTGTGTGCTAATACAGCTGCACACCTGTGCTTGTAATATGAGCATTAACATTCAGCTTATATACCACGACACATTCAAGCTTCATCATTAATCAGAAGCTTTCCTGGATGGAGCATAATGGATCATAAAAGCCCACATCTGTTCTGACCCCCAGTAGTTGTGTATTTAACAGCCACATAATAAAAATTAAAGTTTTCTGGTGTGCTTCATGCACATTCTGAATTCTTATGAAGCTTATCAAGTTTCGATCTAGTAAGCAGCAACCCTGAGTGTGTGCTATTCTGGCCATGGCCACACAACTTCTCTGCTTCACTACCTGTACTTGACAAAGACATTCATACAGTCTGATATTTTTGCAGTTGTGAACTGCTTTGCCATAGCACTGAGTGTGTTTTATTCTGCTGTTTTAAAGCACAGCCTGATATTTCTGCAGATATGAACTGTTCTGTCATAGCATTAAGTGTATTTTGTAACTCAGAGCACTGCTAGTTTATAGTCAATACAATGACACATAAAATTATATAGCAACATATAAGGAGAGTGCATGCAGAATAATTTGCATATTGTGTCAACAAACTTTGCCAAAATGTTGGTTTGGAAATATGAATATGTCATATTATGATGTTACAAACAGCACATACCCTGTAACAACAAACAAACTTTTGCCTTGCGGCAAGCTTCTGAGGAATCTGCCTGCTTTCTGCTTTCCTTCTTCTGTGACGATTAAAACTTGCAAGCATATCTATTTTTCATAGTTATAGGCTGCAAAGATGGTGACAAGTAAATCAGTCACAGTTTGTTGATGGGGAAACTAGTTTCATGTTTTCCAACGTATTATCACTCCTGTAAATGTAAGACAAATCTTACAGGCGAAATGTTGGCACTTGAAAACAAGTAAAGAAACACGAACTGTGGCTAGTTGCAACAACATTACTAAAAATTTTTGAAGCTAAAAGGCTGACCTTCCCAGAGCCTCACAAACCAGTCACTGCTAAGAAAATTGGCATTTGGTAGCGATCTAAGAAAGACACTTTTCCTTTGGAGATAACACACGCGCGCGATGACGAGTGCCAGAGAAAAACCACGCAATTAAACAGAGCGTAACAGTTCACGAAAAATCAAGAAAGGCTGAGCCTTTCAAGGTAAATCAGAAAGTTTGCAACAATGACCACCATACACCACTGAAAACCTTAGGAGTAAAATCTTAATTTTTATGAAAAATTTTTAAAAAAATCAAGGAATGCTTAGAGTATTGTTTCAAGTTCTCTTGTGAATGACTACAGAAGTGAAAACCTAGGCATTTAATACTTTTGGTGCGGTGTGATTTTCCCACAAAACAGGCATGATAACAGGCACTTTTTGACAGTTACCATATTTATGCTACTTTCAAAAAACACCTTGTGATTAAGGACCAAACAAGAGCTTAAGTTTTTAAATATATTATTCCTGTACAGTTTGGTATGTAGCCCAGTATTTACCTTGTAAATACCTAGTACATAAAAGGCACATATTCAGAACAAGTTCCTAAAGTTTTTATAGGCACCTTTCCCATTTACACAAAGTTCACACTGATGTCAGCTGTGTAATTTAATGAATAAAATGATGTTAGCATACAATAATTAACGTCATAGAATATCATAAAAAACAGTTCTAGACAAAGCAACATCACATTAGATATTTCCAAAACAATTGCCTGCATTTTTAGCAAGATCAAATGAATGAAACACAGAATGTTAAAATACAAAAATCATGCATGGAGTGTGACATGTACAATAAAGGAAATCAATTACTGTATGTTGATCACAAATAGAAAAGCAAACAATGGCATGGTTGGAAACCTTAGGTAGAATGCTCAACTGCTGAATAAAATCAGAGGGGTGGGTGACATGCTGATGCTTGATCATTAGCAATTTTTAATGAAGATAAATTCTACTTTTTCAACTATGTTTTTTTTCATTTACCAAATAAGTTGTTATTTTGGCAATATACATTAATTTGAAAAGAGCAAAAACAATAATATTTTTGTACTAGGGTCATTAAGCTTTTCAAAGTCGAGAGTAGCAAAACACATGTTCAACAGACATTAGTTTTTATGAAACAACTAATTTTACAACTTAAAAAGCAACACTCAAACCCTTAACACATTGGGAGCCGGTATACAATTACACTGTAATTTGAAACCATGCATTTGAACCGCTTACTTTGAAATCATGCATTGAATTTCACGCCACTTTGCAACTCCATAACTCACCAGTTGACTGTGCTAGAGAGTTATCCAAACCCTCAAAAGACTAGGCAAGTCTTCTAGTCTGCACTGAAAAAAATGTTGGTTTCGGGTTTTTTGTGGGTGACGTTATAGGTTGGGTAGGTTTTTGGCCATTTTGGCTCAGGTAGCCTGGCTTTGGGCCCAACTGCTGAATGGAAGTATTTCGGTCAAGTTTTTATTGAAAACTGGGCTAAAATTTGAGTCTTTTGAGCCTTTGATCGGCTTTCTAGCATTTCTGGTTCAAGAGTTAGGGAAAAATTACCATTTATAAGGTTATTGGCCATGACTTTGAACCAGAGACGCTAGAAAGTCAATCAAAGGCCCAAAAGACTCGGATTTTAGCCTAGTTTCCAATAAAAACTTGAGCAAAACAGTTACATCCAGCAGTTAGACCCAGTGCCAGGTCACCTTAGCCAAAATCGCCAAAAACCTCCCCCATTTATGACATCACCCACAAAAAAATCCGAAACCTAAAATCTTTTTTCATTGCCAAGTAGAAGACTCGCCGAGTCTTTTGAGGGTTTGAACTAGAGATCGACTGATATAGCTTTTTTGGGGTCGATGTCGATGTATCGGCCGTTCATGAACCAATAGCCGATACCGGTAACTGATACGTTAAAATTTTTACATCTTCTTTTCTGCTTCATTATCAAAAATTTTATTTTTATGTGTTCTACGCCTTACCTTTTTTTCAAAAACTTCAAAAATCAGGATTTATGAGTTAAAAATTTTCAAATTGTAGCAATTTCAATATTTCGCTATGATTTATTTTGATTAATCTGATTAATGATGATGCTTTTGTTTCGGCTGTGATGGCCGACATGTGATTCATGGTTCATCTTGTCTTTTTTTTATGAAAACACACCTGCTAGCATTGCTGCAAGATAACTGTCTTCACTTGGTTCGTTGTGCTTTCTTGCGCAAGTTGTCTGGATGCGTGAGGGATATAACAGCGTTTTGTCAACATCTGCTGAGGCCAATGCCGATAAAATCGGCCATTTTAGCCGATACCGATATATCGGCAAAACGCAAATATCAGTCGATTATATCGGCCAGGCCGATATATCGGTCTACCTCTAGTTTGAACAGCTCTCTAGCACAATCAACTAGTGAGTTATGGAGTTGCAAAGACTTGGCCAATATGGGCATATTATACCTTTTTAAGCGAAATGCGGTTGGCTCCAAAGGTGTTAAAAAACAATATTTTATACCAGGGTTTTTTTAAGGAAAATGTTAGAAACCCGGTTTGGATCTGTAGGGACCCAATTTCTCTGATTCTAGGGACCTGATTTTTTTCTGATTTTAGGGACCCAATGATAATTTTCTCTGATTCTAGGGACCCGAATCGGGTCCCTAAAATGCCTTAAAAAAAACTTTTTTATACAACTGTAGTGGCAATTGTTTATTCAAGCTTTGAGTAATGATTCTTTAATTACTTGATCAGTCTGCATGAAACACCAAAACTGGAAACATTTTTCAACAAGAAAAAAACTGCTGGTAAAAACTTTCGTTGCCATGCCACATTGACCTTATCTTTGGTGAAACCAACTAAATGTAATGATGAAGTAAAACAACATTTCAATCGTGATGACAACTTTGCACCTTGGCCATGGCTGTGAGTGGAATAACTTGGTGAGTACCTTTGATGTGTTTGTGAATTTTGTGACTATTTGTTGTTATTGCAGCCAACTGTCTAGTCACCAGCAGACTTTTTTCAGGCCTAGTAAACCAGCAACAAAGATGTTATTTTGACCATCCACTGTTTATTCCGCTAGTTATTGATACCACAGCAACAATTTTATAACTGCGTGGCTCTTATAGCATTAGCCACATCAGAAGCTTCAATTTGTTCCAGCAAATCAATCAAGTTTTGAATTGATCTGCGATCCCAGGACATCCACATCTCAAGAATTTTTCTACATGCTGCAACACGATCCCGCACTTTTTGAACTTGCTGTCTATTTGGTATTGATAATTCAATTGCATCCATTAATTTACGATTAAGATCTTTCGTGGCACGTGAAGCAACCAAGTTCACATGCAGTCCATCCACATCCCGTTCTGGTGAAGGTTCCTGAATGCCATTATAATCTTCATTGTAGAATGCACCTGCTTTGTTCAAAATTCCATCAGCACAGCCAACATAATGCTGACTTACTTCAGAAGTGCCAGCACCACTTGATGTGTTTAAATCACCTTGAGGGGGACTATAAACCATAGGTCCATGATTTCCAGTTGATGATGTTGAATTATCACCAGATGGACATGCCAAACTGTGTGGGTTTTCACTCATGACCTACGATTTTCATGAAAATAACAATTAACTTCACCCTGAAGTGTCTTTACATATAAAAAGATTCCAGCTACAAACAACAACAGATTTTTTTACGATAGCATGAACTAGTCTAAAAAATCTGTCACCATATCTCTCTCATACAATTTGCTCATTAGAAACAAATACAGGATACAAATACAACCTAAAGTTTTGATAGAAGTATACAAAAATTTATTTCACAAAGCACCAAATTAAGAGACTTGATATTTTCAGTACTAGGTTATGTACCTATCTGTGATTTTAATTATTATGGTAATGTGGCACTGTTATCTGCATGGTTTTGTAGTGCTATGCCTAATTCTTTTACTGATTGTTAGAGCCAGTTTGCTTTATATAGTCAATGACAAATGGATTGGATTTGACATCCTGTATAATTTGTATTTAGTGGAATCTCATCTTCACTTGCTGCAGGGATTGTCAGAGCTTGGTTCGTGATGAAGTGCATTGTTCATAGTGTATGTACTCTCCATGATGGTGTTAAGCATAGAAGTCCTTATTCAAATAAATCTATTTCAATGAGCATATACTATCACAAAGGTCATTAATTAGAATGGAGAACAATGTCGGACTCATCATGCTTTCCTGGGGGATGTCGATGGTGGACTGTCGGCATAAGGACTTCAGCTAAGCTGTAGAAGGCTAGCTGAAACACCAAAATATGCAGTTAGTTGCTCGATGACCTGCTACGAGAATTCTGTACTTGTTTTTTTATTTTGAAAAAACTGATGTGCCACTTCAGTTTATGGTTTGCACCTTGCCAGAAGTCTACAAACAAGCACCACAGAAACTGTAATTGTAACTAATCAATGTTTAGTTTGATATATTAAAAGATTTTAATTCTCACTTTAAAAAGTCAAGGGTTTTTTTAGTTAGGTATTCCTATTTGATAATGAAAGAAAAAGCTAATATTTGAACACCTAACATGATAACATTAATTTAGACATAGCAATTTCACTCTTTAAAATGACGTAAAAAAACACATGTTGCAAATACATAATGAAGTATAACTGTCTAGTAAGATCTGGTTGGACTTTGACTAATCTTGTATGAGCAATGTGAGAAAGCTTATTATTGGTTCATAATGCATGGCAATGTCCAAATGACTGTATCTGGTTTTAGTTCTGGAAGAACAAAAAAAACTTACCAAGGGGAATTGCTGACCTATGCGAAATACCTGATCAATTCTGGTACGTCAGTTGCTTCTTAGAGTAAATGATTAAGTAGGCAATTAAGTTTTTTCTAACTCTAAGCCAGAGTTTAAAAAAAAATGTTAGGTATGTGGTACGGACCTGTAGAGACCCCATTTTCTCTTATTCTAAGGACATGATGATAATTTTCTCTGATTCTAGGGACCAGAACAGGGTCCCTAAAACACCTTAAAGAAAACCCTGCCGTAAGCCTTAATCTTGAATTAAACCTTAATTCAAAACCCTGAAACTAAACCCCAAGTGCATCAAAAGCACTACCAAAACAGGAATGTGAAAGCAACCATGGTGAGAGCTAAACCAACGATCCCTCATACAAAGACGTATGTCATCAGTATTAGTTTATTTGGGAACAAGTACAAACAAACATCAAATCATGCACCACATGTTAAGTGGAAAGAAATCAAGCCAAATAACAACAGCATTTATTTTGTCCCCAAAACATCTGAAATAGCCATATGGTTTTCTAATCAGATGCCCTGATGAGTAACAGTGAGAAAAAAAGTAGCAGGTTAAATAGTACATTTCAGTGAAAACAAACTTCAGGCTAATAATGTAATTTTATTACTAAATGTAGCACATCATGCACTGCCAGAGCATACTGGATAACAACATCTGGTTTTTAATAATACAAAATTATTTATTTGAAGTTGTAGTGTTTTGGAAGTAATCATTACATTTGCTTTACTGATTTTCAGTGATGATGTCATTGTTCTTTGAAGTTTAGGTTTCAATTTAGTAATAAATAGCTGATAACTTGGTTCTGAACAAATTGTTGGATCTATGGAAGACCATATTCCTATTCCTACGCATGTAAATGACTTTTAGCTATTTTTAATCTAGTCCAAGGAATGGCATATTCAATAGTTGACCGTTGTCTTGTATGATAAGAATGTGTAAAAACTCTAAATTGTTTGGGAACTAATCTAAAATTACTTTTATGCATTAATTTACCAACTTCTAGTTCAAAGATTCCATGTATATTAAGTGTTTGGGTATCTTTGTTTTGTATAATTTTTCTACGTTAGGGATGAATTTGCAAAATGTCAAAATTCTTAATTATTTGTTGTGAATAATATTCAAGGTCTTGAGTGGAGCAAAACATCATGATCCTCGGCGGATGTTGAAGATGTGAATACACTAAGCTATAATACACTGTTTTCAAGGATCTGAATGGAATACAGTGCCTGAGTTTGCACATTATACCTGACGCTTTAGAAACTGGCCTTTTAACCAGAATTACATGAGGTTTTCAGATTAATTTACCAATTATAACTCCAAGGTATTTGAAACATCCAGTTTTTGCAAGCTGATGGTTCTTGATTGAAATTTATATCAACATATTTTTTGTTTCGTACTGGGTTTTACTGTAATTTAATGATATTTTATTATACTTCAGCCAGTTGTCCATACTTTTAAGCTCTTAATTTATTTTGTTGCTAGTTGATACATTGAGTTCGCACTCACTGACAACGAAAGAACAGTATCATCAACAGACAGAATCGTTTTGAAATTGAGACAAGTGGTAAATCATTTACATACAACAGGAGAGGCACTAATGTAGAGCCCTGTGGCATACCACAAGGGAATTGAGCCGTTTCAGATCTACTATTTTATATAATAAATACTACGGCCAAAGCAAACGATACAACTGACATCTTGCAAACGTTTCGATAACAACTGTTATCATCTTCAGTGCATAGCAATAGAACTGCACAGTGATCTTGCTGCAGGTTCTTATTGGTTAATCAGGAGAAAAGCGCTGTAAAAAAGGAAAAAATGCAAAAGGCTGCTATTTTATAATACACAGTGTGGACAGTTTTCTAAGTAGTTTCTCAGTAGTAATAAAGGTAAATGCTTTTTTCCATATTGAGTATTTAGTTTATAAAGAACTATATCGTGGTTAACTGTATCAAAAGCTTTGGCAAGATGTAAAAATACAGCACAAGTTACTAAACCATTATCTGCGTTTTGTGTAAGAAAATTTTGTAAATCATTAACCCTTTCAGTCCCACGTGTTCCACTTTTTTTGCAAAATTTGAAAAGTTTGCAACTCAATAACTCGCCAGGCGATTGGGCTAAAGAGCTGTTCAAACCCTCTACGGATTTAGCAAGTCTTAAACCGCTGACGAAAAAAAACGTTTTTCGTTTTGGATTTGGGGTTTTCCGGGGATGACGTTACAAGTGGGGGTGTTTTGGGTTTTTTTGGCCATCTTTACCTGGCCCTGGCCTCCAACCCAATCAGCCAATACTTTGGCTCAAGATTTTGTCGGAAACTAGGCCAAAATCCACATCTTTATAGCTCTTGAATGGCTTTCTAGCATATCTGTAGCCAAAATTATGGATAAAAACCCCAAAATTTGTGAAAATTTCCGCACTCACAAACCCCAGCATGGGATGCAAAACACCCCTTTTCTATATGGCCATCACTCCCCAGCAGATCAAGCTAGAGAGCTGTTCAAATCCGTTCTGAATGGGAAAAGATTTATGGTGTAGACTGAAAAAAAAGTTTTCACTGTGCGATTTCGGCCTTTGATTCAAAAATCAAGCCGAATCACTGGCACAAAACCACGTGAGATTTAAATGCATTCTAGGCTATAGTACCTGCTTTTAGAGGGTTTGATGGACATTTTAGCGTTTCTAGTTGATAAGTAATGGCAAAAATGGTAGAATATGAATTAGTGAAATCCCCGGTAGTCCCCTGGGAGCTTCCTGAAGTTTTTTGAATATTTTTGGCATAACTTTTGAACCAGAAATGCTAGAAACTTGATCAAGGGCTCTAAAGACTTGTATTTTAGCCTAGAATCAAAAGATACTGCCATCCAAAATATTGGCGCGTGGGATCAGATGATGACGTCATCAAAATAACCAAAAAACATGCCCCTATCATGATCCCATTGGCCCAAAACCCCCCACCCAAATTTAAACATTTTTTTAAATTCTCAAATACACGACACCACGAGTCATTACAGGGTTTGAACAGCTCTCTAGCTCAATCTGCTGCCAAGTTATGGCTGGCCAAAATTGGGCCTGAAATGGCAAATTCTACCTTTTGTGAAACTTTTCGATTTTTGTCAAAAACAGGGTTTTTAACCCATAATTCTGCTTCCAGATATGCTAGAATGTCAATCAAGAGCTCTTAAAGATGCGGATTTAGGCCTAGTTTTAAAAAAAACTTGAGCCAAAAATATGGTTCATTGGGTTGGCACACAGGGCCAGATAAATTTGCCAAAAATTCAAAAACATGCCCTCATTGTGACGTCACCTTCAGAAAACCCAAAATTGAAAAGGAAAAAAAATTTTTGACCTGCAGTTTAAGACTTGCTAAATCCATAGAGGGTTTGAACAGCTCTCTAGCTCAATCTGCTGGTGATTTATGGCTTAGCAAACTTTTACAAAATGGCAAAAACGGTGGCGCACGCGGGACTGAAAGGGTTAATGGCCAAGTCTATAGACAAACCTCTCCAGAAACAATATTAGCAATCTGTTAAAAGATTATTGTGTTTTAGGTAACTGTATAATCTATGATATAGAAGTTTTTTGAACACTTTATTGATAGGAGAAAGCAAGGAGAGGGATCTATAGTTTGAGCACTTTCCATATAAACCAGTTTGATAAATTAGAGTAATCTGAGGAATCTTTAGTACATCAGGTTGTACCCCACTCGAATTGCAGTTATTGAAAATAACTGACAAACATATAGAAATGATAGAACCAGACATTTTAATAAACTTTATTGGAAAATGGTCAAGTGGAATAGCTTTCTTATGAAGATTATTGATGACATGTTCAATTTCAATAAGACATGTAGGCTGTAAGATAAAGGAATTATTTAATTACACTGGAAAGATGAGGGAATCACTGTTGGTTGAGGAATTTTTCTAGTTAATGTATTTCCAACTACAGAAAAATATGTATTGATTTTGTTTGCACTTTCTTCACTACTTTGTCAGTGTACTATCTACATCAAGCATACACTGTACTACTTCCTACTCAATCAGGTTCACTGTACTACTAATCTCATGAACTCCAGAAAAGTGTAATGTAAAGAAAGGATGTCCGTCAGAACGGATATCATTAACGGATATGTGATGAAGTAACTGGAGTGGAAAAATACCTTGTTCCACAATGAAAAAAGGTAAAAATGCAATAGAAAAAATATTTGTTGTTGCAATTTCATACAACTTTCCCCTGAACACAATTCTAAAAACTTTACATGTTTTATTTTTTTATATTGTTACAACTGTTTAAACCTAAATTTCGCTCCCATTAGACCTTGTTGTCAAGAATGGAATTATCTTGTTGCGAGAGATAGTGGCTGAAAGTAAACATAGGCTACCAGTAAGTAATATTTTTGCTAACGTTGTGGTATTGTTATTCACCGCAAAATATCAGTCTTCACGATTCTTGTTATGTCATTCTATATCAGCTACTGATAGATACAACGGTAACCACTTTAACAGAACACCCTCGGGAATAGCAAAAGCTGCTCTAATAAACTATTGCTCTTTTATCTGATGAGAACTTTTTGCAATAAAAATAGGGTGTCATTCACACTAGGGTTCACCAATACAGATATCAATATCAGGGTACTATACTTTATCCTCATTGTGAACACTCACACTGTACACAGTATTGCAAAAAGAAAAGTTACTGTATTTTTGCAATATTTATATCAAAATATATATTGCACAGTAGCTGTTGTGGTAGACACTGTTCACTCTTGCCCCTTTTCAGCACAAACGAACTGGTCAATTTTTTGTTCAACTTCAATTTCGCGCTAACTACATGCAAGCCACGGTGCTGCTACATGTCTAACCGCTCTAATAAACAGTGTGCCTACTCTAATATAAGCGAAGAATTTATAAGAAAAAGTTAGGATCATTTTTTTTCAGCCGAAACTGTTTGAATAAGTAGTTTGCTCCGTAAACTGATGCTCTACTACCTTTATTAAAGCAGTTTCCACTGTATCCGTCTCTTACAAGGCATCGTTTTTCTTTTTCATTACTTTTTTCAAAAGTTTCCCAACTTTTTTATTCACATTTATTATTCATAGTTTACGTTTAGGGTGCAGGTTAAGGGTTTCGGTTTTAGGTTTAGGGTTCAGGTTTAAGGTTTAGTGCATTACTAGCAATATAAACAAAACGTCGTGCAGTTTAACGCACACTTGTTAGTATGCATGAGGTGTTATGTGACAGAGGACAGCAGATGAATAATTTATAATAAATTAAATGAAGGTCTGCCAGCGGACTTGTAGCCACCACTGCCTTTCTTTATGTCGAAACTACCTTCATGATCAGGGCGCCCTGCAAAAGGCAGAGCTCCGTAAATAGCGGAACTTGGTTGCGGAGGTTTGATGACGTAATCGAAGTGGAAAAAAGTTGTGTTGTAAAAGCAATAAAAGGAACAAAAGTGAAGGAAAAATGTAGTATCATTGCAACTTAAGAAGCGTTTCCCTTAAACATGGAATGCATGGACGTTTGCTATGTTTAAAAATTGTATACATTCACAACTGTTGAAACCTATTTGTTTGTCCCTGAACCGTTGTGAAACTCAGATAACCAAAAATTATCAAACTTCAAAAAAGACTTTTTTTACCGTAGTATAATATCACCTTTTGTAGTACAATTATTTTTACTACCATTTAGTTCTCATTGCTTAACGCAAAATATCGGTTTTAGCAACTCCGTTTACGTCATCAAACCTCCGCAACCAAGCTCCGCTATTTACGGAGCTCCGCCTTTTACAGGGCACCCATGATCAGCCTCCTTTGAGTCGTCCTTGTCTTGACTTTGGCATAAGAATGAGTATGTTTTAAACAGAAATTAGGATCACGAAAGTCTAAGGTGGAAGTTCGCACTCTACAGTACATGATCACATCACTCCACTCAGATCACTAATAAACTAACAGACAAAATCTACACTCAAAAGCTCGATCTCGACTACAACCCCTCGGACCAGCAGTTCACCAGACACACAAAAAACAGAATACGACAAGAGAAAAATGCAAAATGCAAAAACATCCGTGATGAACTTTTGG
>Ga0210059_1004114_pt1 | contig 23429 bp, 22 predicted proteins | sample Ectturendosymbi2_FD_188042 | JGI IMG/M metagenome (GOLD analysis project Ga0210059, IMG submission 188042) | Ecteinascidia turbinata endosymbiont from Florida, USA - Sample 2 (SPAdes) (version 2) | ecosystem: Host-associated > Tunicates > Ascidians > Unclassified | place: Key West, Florida...
GTCTACATTATAATTTCTAAATTCCTTCGTTCTATCCACCGCTGGGTTCATCATTCCGTTGTTTTTACTGTCTTATCTTTTAATCAACGTTCCCCGCCTCCAGAGTTCTTATCAGCACGATGCCACCTGAAGCGCACACACTTTTTATAACATCTGTGCTCACATGTCGCGGCATTTCGTTTTTTAGCCCTGATGAAGACAGTTGTATCAACCGTCGAAACGTTGGCAAGCTTTTAACGTGTTTTTATGTTTTTAGCGCCAGTAGAGCCTGATTAAATTTGCTTATCGAAGTCCTGGCGTCTCCGAAGCAGAAAGATGTTGATGAAAAACGTTTAGGAAGAACTAACGCATGGAGTTAATAAAATTTTTTGATTGGACAAAGTTGCTGATTCTATTTAAATAACAGGTATAAACTTCTTAATTGCAGAAAAATATGCCCCTTCGACATCGCAGTGGATGGCTTCTTGCTGAAAAAGAGCGTTGCGGCGGTAAATACTCATACGGACCCCACACGCTTGAAAAGGAGAAAATGAAGAAAAGATCTGAAACAGCTAGTTTTTCGATGGCTTGTTCTGCCTCATAGCATTTGCTGATTTTTTCATTGTATTCTACTCGTTTTCGTCGCGGCGCTGGTAAATTTTCGTTCAACTTTCGAAAACAAAGCTTGTACTCTAACTGGACCAGTAGCCAGGTTGTAAGGTTTTGGGAGAAAATACATTTTTAGGGGGTCAATACTTTTGTTTTTATCATATGTTTAACACAAGCTTTTCTGGCCACCACAAAATGTGGGGGGCACATTAAGAATTGGGGTGGCACTGACCCCGAATGCCCTCCGTGGCTACGGCCCTGACTATCACTGTCAAGACTAAGCACTGTGCATCTTTGCCACAACAAGCAGAAAAATTAGGGCACTTGAAAGTGCAGGTTTGATTAAACGGCATCTAAAAAATATTATTGAACACCCTGACGAGGCGTCACATTGCATATTCAAAGTAACAGCTGCGTGCGAATCCAAAACACGTTCAGTGCACCAGGACGTACCTTGCAGATTATTATCAGCTACATGCACTAAGCTAAAAATTATCATATCGGTGAAAGTTCAAAACTTTTATTCGAAATTTGAAAAAAGCCCAGCATTTTGTGGGAAGCTTCAACGATTATACGTGAACAACGATAATGCCTTTTAGTCTGCAAAATTAACGTGCTGTGGAAACGGTGTACACGGATGAAAGTAGTAGCAGATATTTTCGTTATCTAATTAAGCATCGTGAATAATATTTTATCTTGCAGTACTTCATTTGTTCAAAGTTGGCTTTCAACGAAACGCGATGCGTGAAGGTTCTATGAAAGTTACTTTCCTCCCCAGCAATTTTCAAAATACGATTGTGGGGGTAAAATGAACGGTTTCTATCAGTGACGCAATCGCTAGCTGCTACGCACCAGCGACTTCATTGTTATCTGCGTCGCCAGCGAGAAAAGCAAAACCTTTGGGGAATTTAAAGAATTCTTTGAGAAAAAAATTGTTGAACAAAAAAGAAACAAATCAAAAATAAATCGTTGGAATGCATGCCTTCTCATCGCAAAAGTCTGATCGCAATTGCTCATAGGGCTATGTTACTGAAAACCTGCGAACATCCTTTCGTCTGAAAATTGAGAACCTATATTATTGTGAACAACAGAGCCACAAATATCGAAATCGCTATTTTATACAACGTTTCATCATAGTCGTTCAGTAGCCATCATCAGGACCATTAATAAAATTACGGCTTAAGACAGTGGTTCCCAAACTTGTCCGAACCGTTACCCAAAGCAAGGTTGCGATCGCGATTACATCTTATTACCCTCAACAAAAGCTTTTCGCATTTCATGTCGAAAATTTCCTTTCCAGTGATCGCTCATAATACAGGACAACATTGCGATGTTGGTTCCGCGTGACCCCCTGAAGAAGCGCACATTACCCCGGGGGGTAATTTACCCCAAGTTTGGGAACCAGTGGCTTAATACTTCGCTGAAACGTTGAATAAAATAATGTTTTCGATATCTGTGGCTATATTGTTCACAATAAAATCTACAGCAACTCCGTGCATTGCTTACCAAGGAAACTATCCTGATTAGCGTTTGTTTTTTTTTTTCTTTTTGGTTTACAAATCATTTCCATACTGAAAGAGAAATTGGTACTACGCACGTTCTCGTCGATATCGTTTCCTGTAAATGACCAATGTTAGAAAAACGATGCTTGTGATAATGTAAAACCGTTTCCACGACAACACCTTGAAATACAGTTCTCCGATGAAAAAGGGAAGCCGGCAGTAGCCCAAAACCACTTCAGCGTAACTTCGAGAGGATAAACAAAGATAATTTTCTTGGTTGTACCACCAGTCGTACAGCGACGGTAAAACATGGGGCGTTATTTTGCCGTTCGTTTTTTCGAACGCACTGTCGTCATGCAATATGCGGCAAAGCTGACAGAAACCTTTCCTTTCCGCCCTCCCCACTTTTCCCTCAGACGCAAGCGGCAATTTTTTGCGCCAAGTAAAAAACTTCGAGTATTCCTCCAGATGTTCATCCAAGTAGCGAAGGTGATCGACCAGAGCTTGCGGTGTGGCGAAGTCTTCCACGAAAACGAAGGAGTTTTCGGGGAGCAGCGCTTTGACATCCTCCCTCGCAGGCCCCCAAATGACCGGAACAACGCCGGAGCGAAGAGCGTTCCACCATGTTTTCTCGGTGACGTAATCGCGACAGTGGAAAGAATTTTCGAACGACATGAAAAATTTGTACTGAACGACTTCCCGCGGCAAATCAACCCAGCCTCCTTTGATGGGCCAAAGGGCGCAGGAGCCGTACACGTCCACGTCAAGTCGCGCTTCCAGCAGATTCAAAATCAATTCTAGGCGTCTGGCGGCACCTGCACGAAATCGAAAAGCATTGGCCGGGTGCTTCACATTGTCTATTAAGCCTTAAGGCGTCGCGAGCAAACACAGCAATTCATAGGAAAGAGCGGATTCAAAGACATATATAATGGGAAACAACCTCGCCCTTTTGTGAGCCACCCCTGCTGGTGCCCCTGGAATGTTTTTGAATAACAAAATTCGGTAGGGTCGTTGGTTTCAAATCATTGCTGCAACACATCGTCAAGCGAATTCTTTACACCTTACAGCGTTGTACGCTGAAACTGTAAAGTGGTTCTCAGTCGAGTTCTGTCTTACCAAACAATGACAAATGGCTTGCGAGTTGTTGGTATGGTGACACGTTACCTACGGGCATAGGGTTGCCAGATCACTTGAAGTTTTTTCAAGGACGTTTTGTTTCCCAAACTAATTTTTCAAGGACGGGGCATTCGGGGTTATTCCTCCTCAAATTTTGTGCCCCTCATATTTTGTTGTGTCCTTAAAAATTTCATTAAAATCTTGCCCCCCAGTCTAAAGGGCTTGCTACGGTCTTGTCGTAAAGGGAAAAACGGGTATTTGCCCCCCTGGAAAAAACGACTAAGAACTAAAAACTTCAGAAACTCTGAAGCCAGTATCTTGATTCCTATTAAATTGATTTTATTCTTGCAATAACACTTCACCGGTATGGCACTCACACTGTACAAGAGCCAGCTTCGCTGTTCTGGTGTGATGCAGTGATTAACTTGCAGTTCACTCCTGTCCACTCCTTCGTCTGCAGACTCACGTTGAGAAACTTGCGAGCGAATTGTCTTACTGTTGCTCTTTGTTGCGCAACAATAACATGCCAACGAATTTTCAAAGGTTCACTTGAAGTTACGATAGGATATCTATTAATGCTTGTTCACGCCACTTATATGTGGGTGTTGTTCATCGCACTCACCCGTTCGTGGTGAATCACACACTCAACGCAACGCCAACGGAGAGGTTGCAACAGCATAAAACTGCGTAGCCTGTTAGAAATATCTCTATGAAACGCTTGTTCTGAGCGAGTACGAAGTGCAAAGCTATATTTGCTGCGACGAGTTTTCACAATTCATCTGTTCAATTTTTACGCCTGCGTGGTGTTTTAACTTTAGTAAGTTTTTATGTTGTCCGATGGTCGTGTTGAGATGCAGGTCTGTTCCTCATTGTTTGAAACAGTTTTGCAAGTGTCTAACTTTCTTGGCTTTTCACCGGTAATGTTGATCTGGTCGTTGATTGTTCTTAAATTATGACTTAATTGTAGAAAGTATTCGCAAAAACGGATGTTAGACAGTTTATGAAAAGAACAGCCATTCTGGTTGCCGAAGTGTGAAAAACAATTCGGACGAAAAAATTCAGAAGTGAGTTCTTTTCAACCCGCACAGACTGAGAGAACCGCAAACGTAGTTGTTGATTATGGTCAAGTCCATTTTAGTCTCAGTTGGATGGAGTTCACAATTGTAAAGACATGTATGCTCCAATTCAGCAAACAGCGACATTTATTCGCCAAAGCGTAAAGCGTTTTGAGAACGTCCATTTGCATTGCAACGCCAGCAGTTTGAAAAGGGTAAGCAAAATCTCCACGTTTCCCTTCCTGGAAAAATTTTTGCGGACGCCCGTGGCTACTTTCACCATTACAGCAAGCTTTGACGTATGGGCATGTCAAGCTAAACTGAATGAATAAAACGTATTGTGACGACATAACTTTTCTTGAATAGTTTACTTTTTACTACACAATTTTTTTTAATGGAATAAATCTGCACATTTTTGTTCATTTACATTGTTTATTCTTGATTCTTGAATGTTCAATATAGACAATAGTACAAAAATGAACAATTTAAGAATTATTCAAGAATTTTCAAGGACGCCGGCAAATATTCAAGGACAACAAGATGTTTTTCAAGAATCAAGGACAAAACGGATTTTGATAGCAAATTCAAGGACAATTCTTGGCGCTCAAGAACGTTTGGCAACCTTATACGGTCACTTCCAGCTTTACCTTCGGACGTTATAGAGATGAATGTAACGCGAGTTAAGCTTTCAAGCACTTGGAAAGTCCTCAAATCAGTTAGGTGGTTAGATGTTGTGTTCAAACATTTTCCAAGTGCTAGAAATACCAAATATATCTGCAGAGTTTAAGGTGAAAAACCATTCTACTGCTCGGGATTCAGGTTGCAAGTGCGACGTTTTTGAAAAATATTAACTTTGGTGTTTCAGCAACTTTCGGGCCTGGCTGTAGAACTACGTTACCTGTTTTGCAGCAGTACGTGATGTCTGTTGCAAAACCTCGTACGGGACATTTAATGAAGGAAACGTTGCTGGAAAACCTTTGAGGTTTACAGTCATGGAAAATGTTTGCGTCTTGAAACTCACCGAGCCTTGAGCCCATCTCCTCATTACTTTTGGGATGATGCTTCTTTCCTTTGAGCGGCTCAAAGGTTCAAATGGACATACTTGCTTAAATATCAAAAGCAATTTGCTGGCCAGTTGGAAACATTGTGCAATAAATCAAAAACAGAAAGGTCCGGCTTTAGGTAAAAGGATAACATGCGTTTCAAAAATTTTTTTTCAGAACTTTTATGTGATTTTTGCCTAAACTTACCGAACAGTGATTTCTAAGATTTTTGACTTATGAAAAAGATACCGCACTCTCTTAAGTTTAAATCAGTCTGAAATTGCTCCCGAAATTTCCTCTAATCGGGTCGTTTCTATTCCATGTGATCAGAAAGCTGAGCGCAGATCGAAAAAGATTAAAATTGATTTTTCGTTGTAGATACCGAAAACATTTAGCATTTACCCTTGCTTCCTTTTTTTGCAAAAAATGTTCAGCACAAACACATTTTGAAAAAGCTCTTTAATGTTTATCTATCAAAAAATAACGTAAACCTACCCTTAGTATGCGCACAGTTTCCTGACAACCACAATGCTAGCTTGCTTTTTCGAGCAAGAATAGCATCAGTGTTGGTTGGATCGTCTGTTTCTTTCAATATTTCCTCGCTGATTGTATGCAGACTTGAATATGGCATGAAAACGTCCGAGTCGGTTCTGAAAAGTACGTATCAATGTGCTTAAAAGCAAATAAGTATACATGTAAATTTTTCGGTGGTGAAAGAGCTGAAGTGACCTAACAACGGTTTTAATAACCTCATTCGCTGAGTCCGCAAAGAATCAAGCGACATAAAACATGGAACAACGTCAAGGGAACCGTTAACTACTGGACAAAACTGGAAAAGCCAAGAAATCAACACCACGTCGCCAACAATCGGCCAATACTTTTGTCTCTCATGGTCATTGAATCTGCGAATGCCAAGAAACCAGCACAAACAAAAACCACTCGCAGGCAGGACGACGCACGAGAACCAAACAACGCTGAATAGGTCATTCTCCTTCTGTATATCAACTTTAGTGGAGCGGAACTCGACACAAGCAATGGCATTTGTCTTAGGTATGAGGGTCGACCCCATATCCAGGTTTTTTTTTAAGGTTTCGCTTTGGTGACCGCAAGGAAATTTTAAGAGACCGCTTGGAGGAATTTGAGAGACCGTTCTCCATTGATGTGATCTCAGATCACTATATTTTGAGAGACCGTTGGAGGAATTTGAGAGACCGTTTTGGTTCCTCAAAACACCTTAAAAAAACACTGCCCATATCTATCGACGGGTTTGCGCACGCGTGTGGAGTGACGTAACGGAATACTTGTGTAGCATCGGCGTGCTCTGACGTGTCATACATGCTGTCTTGACCATCGTCTCTTACAGGAGACTGAGTTTCGTTGTCTCTGCCAACGAATTTTCGGTAGAAACGATATCTTCTTTTTTTCATCATTTGATGTACAGCGGTCGTTTGGATGTCGTTCGTCATTACGGGGTGAAAGGTCACGAACACTTTGGGAGGAGGAGTCACGAACACTATGAGGTAAGAGGTCAAGATTCGAGACGGTTTTTTGTTTCTCTTCCGTCCTCCAAAGGACCGTGCGCATAGCTGGGATAGGCTGATTTCCAATAGCTCTGTTTCGTCAACCAAGGGCTCATCCTTATTCCGATCGTATGGCATTTGATATAAACTGGGCCGGGTTTCAACGACGACAGGATAGAAGTTCCACTGATAGAGCGCCAAGAATGATGAAACATTTTTTCGTTGGGAGTGCAGTCCGTTGATGTGCACAAGAAGCCAATAGAGTGAAGCGCATCTAACTGCGGGTCTAGCTGCGTCAAACATTGAATGACAGATTTCGCGGTCAATCAGAACACGAGAAGGCAAAAGGAAATCTGAAATATTCATCGACCACAGTGTGAAAGTTGGCCTATTTTTTACTGGAAGCACTTGGCAACGGGCCTTTGAAGTTCAAGGTCCGTCTTTCAAAAACTTGCATCGCTGTGATAAGTCATTTGAGGGAATGAAGTGGGGTTTCATCTATTGACATTCTTCACACTCTCGTATGTCAATATACTCGTAAGAGACGGAATGGAAGGTATTTTGCACGAACGAAGTGATCCGCCCTTGTAACGCTTGACAGAGAGAGCAAACATGGAGGTCACGCAAGCGGCTTTGTTGAACGTTCTCACAGTGAGCTCGAGTCAGTGTCGGAACCAATGTTTTCTGTTCCAGGGCGATGCACAACAGAGTAGATATACGACGTCAGCTCCAATCTCCACCTCACAGTTTTGCCATTTGTGATTTTTGGCGCGTGGCGCATCCAACACGAATGACACACTCTTCTGGTCACGTAAAAGAGTAAAATGCTGTCCAAAAAGCAAGTGTCTCATCCAGTTTCTAAATGCTTCTACCACGGCGTAGGCCGGCGGAATGGCGTTGCCCCATCGCAGATAAGTGTGAGAATGACAAGTAACTGGACGTCTCTATGCCATAATGGAGAGGTATGTTTGGTTTTCTTGCGATTTGAAATTTTCCTCCAGACCTCTACTGGTTTTATAACCCGCGAAGCAACAAAACCTTGGAAAAATCCAGTGACGCTGTCCCTCGCCCTGTAACACGTTTGACAGGAGGTTGATCGGCTTACCACTACAGCAAAAATTGTGCAACATTTGGAAACGTAAGATTGTTGGCTGAAAGCTTTCTCGAATATTTTGTGTTTGGGGTGCAGTCATATGGCGGGTTACCAAAAAGTCTTCACTTGTTAAAATATCCGAGATTCTCTATGACAATCAATGGGTATCGCATAAAAGTAGTTACCTTTTGTAGGCCAAGAAAGTAGCTATTTTGGTTAGTTGTACAACGCGATGTTTCAGGAAACCACCACAGTTTAAAAGGGCCTTATATCATAAATCCAAAAAACGTTTGGAGAAGGTCGCAAAAGATGGGTGGCCATTTTTCACAAGCTGCTCAATTCATAAGAACACTTTTGGTGTCCCAAACAATCTTTTCAATCCACAAAATGTATTTTAAGATATACCTTACGGTACGCCAAGCGCTAGTGTATGACGGTGTTATGGCTATCCGTAGCGAGATCAGAAAACAAAAGCGTAATCCCGACCTGGTTAGAAGTAAAACGGTTTTTCTTACAATAACGAGCAACGATTCAAGTCCCACGATAGGAGTCCAGTAAATAAGTAAATGACAGTGACGTTTCCAGACAAAGGTTGTGCAGTTACATGGAAAGTTTGTGCAGACAAAGGTTGTGCAGTTGCATGGAAAGCATATTTATTTCTGAAGCAACAATTCAAAAACAAAACAAGAATAAATGTATTGGCTATGACATTACTCCCAATTTTTTGGGATCCTTTGAAAGCAAGGTGCTTCACCTTACAGTTGCTCTTTGGGGGCCCTTTGAAAGCATAGTACTTACACATTACAGTTGCTGTTGGTGGCCACTTTGAAAACAAAGCACTTACACACTACAATTGTTGTTGGGGGCCTCTTTGAAAGCAAGGAATTTTATATTACAATAGCTGTTGGGGGCCCCTGTGAAAGCAAGGTGCTTACACATTACAGATGCTGTTGTGGGCCCCTGTGAAAGCAGAGTATACTTACACACTGCAGTTTCTTTTAGGGGCCCCTTCAATGAAGTTTGAAAGCAGAGTACTTACACATTTTAATTGCTGTTAGGGGCCCCTTTGAAAGCAGATTACTTCAATCGCAGTTGCTGTTGGGGGCCCCTTTGAAAGCAAAGTATCTGCACATTACAGTTTCTGTAGAGGAGCCCTTTGAAAGCAGTACTTACTTATGATCTGCTTTCTAGCACATTACATGAATGTATAATAAGTTTTTCACCAAAAACAAGGAAAATTTACACGCGTAACACCTCAAGGGGGGGGCCCCTTTACTCGCCTCCCCTTAAACACACCACTGTTCGTGATATACACTGAAAACCTATAGCGCAGTTACCGTTTCAAAATAAACTGGAAAGTTCCAGATTTTCCCAGTAATCAGATTACCAGATACATAGCTATCAGTTTTGTAAGGATATTAATTGCATTCAACAGTTCCTTTAAATTTTTGGTAGAACGACCTGAGTAAGGGGATGCTTATCTATACAAATCTGTTCAATACATGGCCAGTTGCCTACAGAAGCTGTCTATCTTACGTTAGTTGTGAGTTTTTGATATTGCATTCCTATTTTCACTACTGCCTTTCCTTCGATGCTGCCATCATGACTAAAAAATAAACTTGTGACAAAAACAGTCCAATTTTGCACAGCCGAGGGGCAAATTTTCTTTCCGAGCTGTGTTAGCGAAAGCTATTGCGTTATTTATGATTGCCTGGGTGGGACTGGGCGTTTCTCACGCTGGGAAGAAATCATGGAACAGTAAATATTGCATAATTGCGAAAGAATAACATTGACACCATTGGATAACAGAAACTGGGTAAAAATCCGGCACATTAATCCTGACGTTCAACGAAGTGCAAAGCATTATTCAGCTTAGAGCAAGGCTTTTCAACCGGTGGCGTTACTAGAGGTTTGAGCCAGAGATAAATATTAGCTGATAGGGGCCCACAGGCCTTCTAGGGGGATCACTATTCATCACTCAGAAAAACATGAGAAATGATGGTGAATTCGGATGTGGTTGGCTATACTAAAACCCTAAATCACCGGAAAATACCCCAAAGAACGCAAAAAAACAACCTACTAAAAGCCAACAGAATACTTAAACTGAAATGCAAGCTAAGTGGGAAGTCGTTTTTTAACATTTTGCTTCACAGGGGGGAGGCGAATCGCCCCTCTGCCCCCGTAAGTTACTCCACTGTTCTATCTGGGGTGCGTGAACCCCTTAGGGGTGCATGACTGTGGTTTAGAGAGTCGGTAAACCAAAATCCAATCAAGAAAATTCCATTTGGGCCATTATTCAGCTTAATCGCACCACAACTGTAGTCTGATATGTTCATGTCGCAAGTCGACTGACCTTTTTTATTTGATTTTGGTGACGGCAATTGGCGGTAGGCCGAATCCTAAAATTTGCTCCCTGCCGGGGGGTTTGAGGTGCTCGTTCTAAGAAACGACCAAATCTAACTCAATATTAGAAAAAATGTTGACAAAACGAAGGGGTCCGCGGCGGTTTTGGGTGGAGAGAAAGGAGTCGGGAGTGACAAAAAGTTTGAGAAACACTGGTTTAAAGCCTGGGTTCTCAAACTGAGGGACTTAAAGAGTTCGCAAAGAGGGCGCTAGTATGACAGCGACGTATTGATGAAAAGGGTAACGTGCATTGCTTTTATCAATCGTAAATTTATGGTTATTTCATTATAAACGCCATTATCGAAACGAAGTAGACCAAACAAAATTTCGAAACAAACGGGCACTGCGGAGCCTATTTGCGATGTGCGTTGTCTTTAACAAAGCCTCGAGCATTTGCCCTCAACTACCCCCTTGGATCCGCCACTCGTGACTACGTTACGAGCATCCGAAACGAAGCACGCATAAGCGTATGGCACGGGGGTGCAGTCGCGTCCCCAATGCCGAAAAAGTGGCGATTATTCCGGGAAAAAATTACAACATTTGGGCAAATTGCAAAGCTCCATTCACATTTGAGTAAACTGGAATCAGTTAGATAAATCCAATAGCCGAAAAATAAATTTGGGCAAAGTGCAAAAGCTTCATCAAAGTTTCGGTAAAATTAGAAAAATTTGGGTAAATCAGAAGCAGTTGGGTGAATTCCAACACCCTCATTCAATTTTGGACCAATTGGAAAAGCTTCATTCAAGTTTGGGCAAAATCAGAAATATTTTCATAAATTGCATGGGTGGCGGAACCTTTATCAAAGTTGGGGGCACAAGTGCACGTCAAAAAATTATACAAAATTTTTGTCGTTTGAATTGGCAACTGTGACGTCACAAGCATTGAAACATGACGTCATTACATATACACCATATGAATTTCACCATATGAAATTGCACTATTTTAGACAAAATTACACCACTATGAAAACGTATCGGTGAACCATTTGAAAATCAAATAGGCTGTTGCAGGGATGACCCAGGTCATCAGCGTCACTCGGGCTCATCATACGATTTATTCTGACTAACTGAATAAAACCATTTGCCGATTGCGTCACTGAAATGTCTATTTGCTGTCATTCTGGCGGGTATTATCGTTGCTCTGTGACGTTATGTTATGCAACAATCATTGAGAAATTCTCATGATAGCTTTTCCATTGTTGAGCAACGTACGTCACAGAGCAATGGTAGCGCCAGTAAGTCCTCCCCTTGCTAGGCTCATTCATATTGGAAAAATCCACTACTGGCTCCCCTGGAAAAATTCCTTCCGACGCGCCCATGCACACATGTATGTAACATTTCACCAATTTTGTGAAAAATTGTGTTGTATTACACAAACTGACAACACCGTTCAACAATACCAACGCGGTAAGCAACCCATAGCAGGGAGACAGACTGTGCACGGTGTATTCTGCCAAACAATTACGGAATCCTGCCGAAATCACTGCCAAGTTAGAAATAATATCGACGAAATACTGCCAAAATTCTGCAACGTTTTTTTGTTAAACGATTTACTTTATCACTGGACCCAATACTAATTGTGTTACTTAAACTATAAGTGGGGGGCCAGAAACCCCCATAAATAAAAGTGGGGGGCAGAGGCCTATGTGGCCCCCCGGTTCCGCCACCTATGATAAATTGGAAACATTTGGTGAATTCCAACTGACGCAAATCAACTTTGGGCAAATTGCAATGAGGTTCTTTCAAATTTGAGCAAAGTGGAAGAGCTTTATTTAAATTTGGGCAACTTAAAACAGCTTCTTTCAAATTTGGGTAAAAAATAGCTTCATTGAAAATTGAGTAAAATTAATTTGGGTAATTGAAATAGCTTCATTCGAATTTGGGTATAATATAAACCAGTGGTTCTTAACCGGGGGGCGCTCCCTCCCAGAGGAGCTTCAAGCAATTTCCAGGGAGGTGCGAGCCCTTGCATGCTCTACAATACGGAAAGTTTTAAACGGGAATGTGTCCCTTCCAAACGTGGCCTTCTGCAATGTGGCCGTACACCTGCATGATACTAACTTTCTACAGTAGGCCTACTCCTGCCGTATTCTTATGTGATGCGACGATGTATGTTTATGACGATTCAACTGCGCTTGAGCCTTACTCTTGTAGAATGTGAGACTAAGTTTTTTGATGCGGCTTGGCAGCTACAGGCCACCGTACGATGACGACTTCTCGGCCAAAAGCAGATAGTAGCTTTGCTTTCTGGCCATCCCAATGGCGACATTCAGCTGCTTAATCTCGGAACCGTGTTTTTCATTCACATTAAGCGGCGCGGAGCAAGTGTTAAGTGAATAAAACAAACAGAGAATTTGCAAAAGTTCGCATGAGTCTAAAACAGCTATGTCCAACCCGCGGCCCGCATGCGGCCCAATTTACTGTAGGTTTTCGCTGTAGTATAAGTATGGCCTACATACTTACAATCTCTCCTTATTTTGATACTTAAATTTGACATTTTGATGCAGGTGATTCTCAGTGCCACTTTATCACGTCCGCACCCGCACCGCGTGCTGGGAGATTTCCATACGTCCACTGACACCTTGGGCAAAACTTTTTACTGGTTTTTGTGATTTTTACCCTTGTTCCATTGGCACTAAACTTGCCTTTGCCTATGACATCACACTTTCAGAGTGGTTAAATGTGCCAAACAGTCGTTACCATTGCAGTTAGGATTCGAACGATTTCAGTACATTAGCTTAAACTAAATTTAGTTTGCTTAGATAAAAGTAAGTCATACAATGAGCGGCCCTATTTAATGTCATACAACGTGCGGCCCTGGTTAGGATAATGACATAATTTTTGGCTCAGTAAGCAATTTCGGTTGGACATTGCTGGTCTGCATGCGGGCTAGAGTGGGAACATGCATATCTATGCGTACCGGCAAATCTTGCGCAATGTCGCTTGAAAGAAAGCATTTTCCACCTAATGCTGCAAATCCATATTGCACCAGATATTGGCCAAAAATTGTCAGGAAATCAGTGGCCTATAATTTTAGGTACAGGGCTTTAAAGAACAAGCCGTGGCCAGCGAGTTTTAGTAGTCATCAGGTTCAATGCAACATTCCTATACCTTTGAGGCGTTATAGTTAAAAAATATATATACCTCTTTCTTGAAAGATGCAGAAGTCTAACAACGTGTGGTTACACGTTTGATGCAATCAGATTGTTTATATTCGTCCTTATTATTTGAACACTACAACTGCATTTTACTTTGCGACTGAGTGCTCGGACATTGCAGTGTTTGAGGGCTTGTGCATGCCACAATACTTCCGTACTTTACCTGGCCTTGACCAGGGTTGGACTCAGTGTCCTACTCTGGATGTAGTGTTGTACCAAGTGTTACGGGTTAGCGAACAACAGTGTTAAGAATGTGTCTGTAACCCTACGGTTCTGTCTCAAAAAAAATTGAATAACTTTACCAAGAATTACATTTGTTTTTACAACTTATTTAAAGTCAGGAGGGCGTGAAACAAAGGAAAATTACTGAAGGGGGGCGCGGTGGAGAAAAGGTTAAGAACCATTGTTATAAACATTTGGGTGAATTCCAACAGCCTAAACTTAATTTCAGAAAATTGAAACAGCCTCATTTCAATTATGATATGGGCTGCAGTACTAATGGCTGAATCAGTTCCATGCTGCTATTTTTTCTTTAGCATCCTATGTGCAGTGCATATTTGTTTATCTAAACTGCAGTGTTTTTTGGTTTTCATTATGTGCGTTTAGGAGCTGCAAACGTTTAAAGAAGTTGTGGTATTTTTGGCACAAGGCATTATAGTGAAGATTGCCTAAAATGGAAGACTAAGCTGATTGCATTGCCTCCTTACTCGTTTCTTACTTGAGACTTGCCTATTTGCTGCAATGTCATATGTTCGACCTTAACCTGATGTTTACCTTCTTGTCCTGATTAACTGATTGTGGTTGTGACTAACAAAGTGCACCTATGTATGCTAAATAGGAACAAATCTTAGCTATTAGCATGATTTCTTTCAATAAGCATGGTAAGAGATTGAAAATGAAAACGTCGAACAACACCCTACACACATGGTCGTATGAATATCAATTGTTTTTGCAATTTCATAGTGATTAGCTAACATGTTTTCAACAAAATATGTATTACCATTGTTAACATATGGCCATTTAGAATATTGATTGCTAGTCCAAGGGATAAGGCTTTGATCTCCATAGTGAGACATTCTTCAGATTTCCGTTTATTTGCCTCGTGTTATAAACGATTTCGTATTGAAGAGACGCATGAACAATAGTAATGTCAAACTCAGTGCTTTGCTCGTGAGAACTGGAGAAATCCGCCAGTTTGCAATTCATCTACTAAATGGAGTTTCGTACACCGACGAACTTGCTTGGGAATGTCTTACTGCCTTGAGAATTTAAATGTGTGCACGAAGTATTGTAGGAACGTGACTCACACATGTATTAATTTGTTACTGATATTTGGCGAACGGTGTTTTGGAATGCAGACACTTTGATTTATTTTAAATGGCGCTGTAAATTTAAGTGTAAACATTAAGGCTTGCTGTGTATACGTTATTTGGGAAAAACAAATTTGGGCAAAAATTTTTTGCATCCCCAAAAATATGCACTCCCGTACACCTACGGAAACACGTCTCAGGTATCTTAAACGGGGCAAGACATTATTCATACAATACGCTTTACCAATTTATGTTATAAACCCACATAGCGGGATATTACAATCTTGAAACATGGTCCGTAAAATATTTCTTGCGGCTGCGCTTTCCACTGCACGAAGGATCGAAGTGAAAAATTTCTTTCACTTCAAGCAATGTGCAGTAAGCAAAATGAGCTGGTGTCCGTACAAAGGCTACGTAGAAATATTGGATCTTTCTTGTGTTTACTTGGCCGAGAAGCTAATGCATCAATAACTTCAACGCGCAACGATCTTTTTCGACCAATTACATTTTATGCAACAGAAACAGACATTGATTGCGACGTATTGCGTATAGCGGGGTTGGAAGGGTGACAGTGACACGCATTTTTGCGAGCCCGGGGCGTAGATAGCCGGGGCGTGGAGGGCCGGGACCCTATTTGCAGTTGGTGCATACACTTAGCGAGTAGCGATAACTGTTTTTAGTGTTCCATTGAAAGTGGGGCCCTTTTTTGTATTTGCCGCTCAACAACAGAAGCTTGGCTTCGTGCTTCTTACGAGTCCAATAGGATACAGCCAGTGATGGGACCGTAAATCAAGAAGTTCAGTTCGTTACTAGCTGACAGTTAAAACTCTATGTTTGCTGCAAGCTTTCGAAGGATCAGCGGACTGGGCTCTGCTTTCGTGACTTTACGACGATTCGGATTTGCACGCAGCTGTTTTCAAGTAACTAGTCTCCACAAATAAGAAAAAGTCGAATCAATCAGCAAATACAAGATTTCAGGACTGAGCTTGCGCACAGCAACGTGAAATCGATTTCCTATTTTAAAAAATTCGCTGATTGGTTCGGCACCGTCGCTTTTGTGGAGACTAGTTACTTCGTTGCTCGTTATGTTAACCACAACGGTTAATTTCGTTAACAGTTAATTCTTCAATTCCTTTGAAAAACAAAGGAAGTTAACGTTAAACCGTTAACGATAACCTTGAAGCAAAGCAACGACAGGAGAGCAGGTACACATTTATCTGCATGAAATAGCGTAAGCCTATTGTAAAACCATTGATTGTCCTGATGAAAGTTCATCGTTATGCCGACCAAATGTCGGCATGATTCTAGCATGTTGCTCCCACCCATTGCGTCACAGAAACAAATATCGCTTTTGCGCTGTTCTTTAAAGCAACCCTTCATCGACCTCACAAACATGATTGCAGCTTAAAACAGCAGCTTTACAAGGCTTTGTTAAGCGTCATAAGCAGTTTACTTGCGAAAAACGCGTACTGTTTTCACAAGCACATAAACAACAGAAATTGACACACCTACCAGCCACTTTTGAAGTTAAGCGCGTTTGAAACATGTCGATTGTGCAGTGCTTTTTACGTTTTTGCGAATTTAGTGCGGGCATTGGCATAGCAAACTTATAACTGGAACTTTTTACTGAATTAACGGTCTTTCAACGGAAGTAACTAAAGAAACGCAAGTTGATAATTTCGTTTATGATTTTTAGAATTAACTTAAGCATTAAATTGGTAATGAGAAATTAACTTTGTCAGTTAACGATTAACGATTTAGTGCCCACCTCTACATGCATGTTTGCAGGACTATGACATATGCCCAACCGTACACTATAGAAGGACTGGTCTTCTTGCAGCGAGTGTTGTATAAAGCGCCTGTACTTGCGTAATAATTTGGAAATGTGTTCCCAACAAGACAAATGAAATCATGCCAAAAGTTTCAAAGTTTAAAGCAACGGTTTCGTATCGCCCAACCTGTAGGTCATGGTCAAGTTGAACTGGTCGTCGTAGCCATCAAAAGTTATTCCACGACGAAGTAACGCCGGAGGACTTTCTTGATTCATCCAGACATAAACCTGATCAGGAAAACTGTGAGGGATTATTGCACGTCTGCTAAAAAAGCAACATTCTCTAACTTAAAATCGCAACAGTGCATTGCATATGCCAACCTTCTTGGTGCAACACCTTTCTTCTGAATTCCTGTAAAATGGAACACAACCGCTGCTGCCTCGAGGCGAAGCGTCGTGTCGTAGGAGACTTCGCATTTTCCACAAGTGGCTTCATCGCTGATGCTGTACGACTCTTTGACCCCGAAGACAGGGGAGTCGAAAAGAATTATTTTCTTTTGCATTATGTTTAGTTCAGCCTGAGAAAAGACAAGCGCAATTTTCTATTTCATCACGGTAAAGGGATTTAGTATGATGTATGAGAACTATGCTCGTTGCCGTCAGATATGGAAAAATGCACATTACGCCTACGTCGGTAATTCTAACATAAATATCGTTTAAAACAGTCTTATAAGGGTTTGAGGGGAAAACAAAGAGAAAAAATCAATCGTTTATAATTGAAGTAAAAAATTTCTCTGAAAAATAGCACAATTCTATGAAAATCTTACACATTAAATTAAATTTACGAAACGTTTGGTTGGCGAATGACAAATCTAGAGGCAATTGGATTGCAGGCTCTTGGTTGGACTGGCCTTTCACAGCTCTGGATTCGGAAAATCGATCCGCACTTAAATATACTGTAAATCGATAGAGCAAGTTCGGACTTTCAAACGTCATGTTCACAACAGTCAGCAAAATTTACTTTCAGCTGGGCCAGTCGAGAACAATTATTTCAGAAAAGTTGTGTTTACCTTTGAAAAGATATTTGTTTACTTTAGCTACCTCTTCTCCTGGCGTGCATTTACTTCGTACATATAAAGTGTTCATCCTGCTGCTTTATTTTCCCTATTACTTTTTTGAGTAAAGACTTCATTACAGTGCAGGCGTATGTGTTTGTAAGCAAAGAAGGAAGCATTTTTGCGCTTGTTGACTCAAATCTGAAACTGTTTCTTTCGATGATGAAACAAATACAATGGAAAGGTCGTAACAGCTTCGTCGTTCCGCACGTCGAAGCCGCAATATCGTTAAGACTGCCTGCCTTTTGATAGTACAAATAAAAAATTAGGCTTCAACAACGTAAATGACATTTGGCGCTGAGTCCAGTTACTTCAGATAGTACAAAGAATAAGTGCTATATGTTGTATCACTAAAATGAGAGATTGCTTGTTTCGTTTATTCACGTAAAGCTTTTTCTCAGTCAGAGGTACAATTTCATTTTAGCAAAATGGTGTATGAGTCTTCGAATGACCACTACAAGAGATCTTCTGCCAACAATATAGACATGTGAGAGCAAGCGAACAGTCTTTACAAGCCATTCTTGTGCTCGTGAACATTTCTCCTGGGCCGTTAATAGCTTTAGCGCACCTCACAGAGTGAGAATATTTCTTCCCAGCTTTTTCGCGACCTTTTAGCATGGCTGGGCACCAACGAGTGAAAAAATGTCATTGTTCACCTTTTCAGCAAACTATATTCGGGGGGTTAGTGTCATTGCTTTTACAATGGCCGGCCAGTTTCAGCTTACGCGGGCAAGTTTGGTAAATCTTCAACGTTCTTCGCTTCCTGCTTCGCGAGCGATGGTTTACCCATCACTATGGACTGCAGGCATATACAAAACACACGGTTTTACCACAAAATGAAAAGCACACATCTCCGATACCAGCTCGTAAGGTTGCCAGCTTGCATCTCTTGTTGACAAAGGATGATGTTTCTTTAGATTCAGGCCAGGCACTTTTTCATCCAAAACGTTGTGGTCAGAGTATGTCCACCATCTGCTTGAGTTGGAACTGGTAGTCTTGACGAAGCATTCGTAAAATGCGTAGTTTGAAAGAATAAACAGCAGCAATACAATAGCCACGTCGTTGGGCCGGTTTGCAGCAATTCCGATACAACGGCAAAAAATCTTCATGCCTTTATGTTGCAGTCAATTATTTTCACAGAGTGCGTCTGAGACAAGGTTACGTTCTGTGACGCTTCAACAGTAGTTCGCCGAGTTTCACTATTGGCATCCAAACAGGTTCGTAGAATCGGCAGCATCAGATTGACGTAGGGACAGGGTGATTGGTCCAAGCCAGACCCAAATTTTTTCACTCAAACTCAAGACTTAACATAGAGCTAGTCTCAACTCTGCAAAAAGAGCGTTTCATGAAGTGGAATGTCAACCGAGGTGTTCAGAACGCACCAAGCATGAACTCCCCGTTCTGTAAACTTAGCTTCGCTCTCCGCAGCAGAATAACAACGGAGTTTTTTTGCTATGAGGTAAATGTACTGCGTCAATTTTACTGCGAAAAGCAGCAAAAACATTTCAGTTTCAATGAAAAACTTACTTACTCAACTTCCGTCTGAACGAGGGCTCCACTGCTGAAAAAGCGACTGTTGCATTTCAGTTTAATTATATTACAGTCGGGGACAAAACTTAAAACCACCCCATATAAAATCAACATTTTCAAAGAAATCATGAATTATGATTAAAAAAAGAACGAATAACCATGTACTGGTTCATCATCATGACTACATAATACAGTAAACCTCGGTTAATCCGGATCTTCGCCAAAACCGGATAAAACTGGTGGGACGAATGATTTCTAACATTTTTACTTATGAAATTCTTCGGTTTGCCCGAATTTTTAATCCGGATCTTCGCCAATTACGGATAAAATCTACTCTTTTCACATCTCGTCATCCGGATTTTTATGTACTCCACGCTGTTGTGTTCTTAACACTGATTGGTCTCTGGATAAGACTCGGCAGCTTTCAGACGCTACACAAGTGTGCTCACGGTCACCAACGAACATTTTGAATTATGATAACTACACGGCCGCAACTGAATGCAACATTCAGCGAATCGTGGAGACGATTTTTACTTCACACACGGGCATGGCATTTCACATGAGATCATCAGAAGGCACGCCGCGGCATCGCGGTTTCAGTCTCTTGATCATGATCACTGATCAGTGTTGAGTGTGTGTGTAGAGCATTATCCCCGAGTGTACTGCTTATAAAGCACCAGTTGCAGAAATATCTGCGTCAGTCCAAAATCCCACATTTTTTCGCAGCCACGTAATCAAAATTATGAAATTAAGATTGTTCATAACAACAGTAGCCCAGGGTTGCCAGATGAAAATTCCAATAAAAAGCTAAACAATTCTGAAAAGAGGCCAGAAAAAAGCCAAACTTTATTTGCGGTATTGCCATTCCTTTGCCACAAAAAACATCCAAATTACAAGCATATCAAAAATTTTTTTCTTCGAAATTAAGATTGAATCTTGCTTGGTTTCGTACAGGAGCACTGATCTTTCTTGATTTTTCATATTTTGTGAAATTGCACATTTTGGGTACAATAGTGCGATAGTTTGTATACTGATCCATACGAAAGTCATCTTCCACTAACTCCTGTCCTTACGACCAGAATCTTAAGAGACCTTGTACTTCGACGTCATTTTGTCGCATTTCTATCGCAGAGACGCAGACCTGTCTGCAAGCACCGAGACTGTTTAGTGCTTACAACACACTACACACTACAGTGTGTTTAGTGTTTAGTGCTTACAACACACTACACACTACAGTGAGTGGACACATTTACAGTGATTACGCAAAAGCTTAATTTCGAATCTGGCATCCGTCAAATATTACTAATACTGTATCAAAATGTGGTCGTCTGATCTAGCATTTATTACACAAATCTTGCAAATGTGTTGCCGAAATATTGGAATTGCAATATTTTCCTTCAAAAGAACCTATTTCAGCGTGAAAAAGTCCAGAAAAGGGCCAAAAGGCCAAACAAAATTTTAAGGCCAGCCAAGTTGAGATGAAGCCAAAAAAGGCCAAAAGGACAACTAAAACTTTTTAGGCCAACCAACTTGAAACGAGGGGCTAATCTGGGATATGGCGGTTACTAGTCTGATATGTACCATTGTAAACACATCAATAACTTTGCTTTGCTTCTGCAAATGTCTGGTGTTGTGTTGCAAATGTGTTTAATTTAGGTTATTTTAACCGATGTCTCAGTGCTTAGATGACGTTAGAATAGCAACAACTATCTTCGGTTGATCCGGATCTTCGCCTAAACTGGATAGAATCCTGGATCAAGTCGAATCCGGTGTCAAGCGAAATTTCCGACCTTTGCAAAATTTCTGACCTGTTATTGTTTGTCAGTTATTTTGCTTCTCAGAATAAAGAAATTAAGATTGGCAATTGCTTTTTTGATGTGTGTTGTGTAAATTAAAACTTTCTGGTTAGATGTCAGATACCCATAACAAGCTTTAGTACGGGAACAACTTTAACAACCGAAAATTTTTGGACTTAGTCTTAGACCTCAACTATTTTTCTTTCACTCACCCTAACCCGACACACTTACCTAAACACAAATCCCTAAGTCCCTATCACCTGTATTCTCAGCGTATTTGATACGTATGATATCACTCTGTGCATGTACACATGGTGTGAAGTCAGAAATTTCGCTTGACACCGGAATAACCGAGGTTTGCTGTAATAGTACAGTTGACTCCGGTTAATACATCTTCTGTTAGGCTAATACAAAAAAACTTATTACATCCAAATCGTTTGGAACGGAACCTTCTTTAATCATTTTCCATTATAAAAACCCTGGTTAATACATCCAGCCACCGCTTGCCAGTCTGTTAAGAAGAAAAAACCCAGAATTTACCTTGAAAAAAAAACAGAAAATAATAAAAACCCCCAGACATGCAAAATGTTTAAAAAAGTCGAAACCAAACGTGAAATGTACGCCACCGGTACTTGCACATAAGAATTAAGGTAATATGCATCATTTGCATCATATTTTTAACAAGTTCAAGTCTATTTTTAAACATACTGACAATTTACGAGCAGGCTAGTAGCATACAGTTTAAAATGCATGAGGTAACATAAAAAAGCTTATCAGATCTTTTGTAAAAAACGTTTAATGTTTTCTTTTACTTCCCTTTAATGGGCAAATTTTACTTCCCTTTAATGGGCTGATACATTCAAGGTCTTACAGTTTTCTTTTTAACCTAACCATTGCGTTCATTGCAATATTTGACCACTAACATTCAAAATTTTACATTTATAGCCTACCTGTCACAATGAGCCTGTAAAACAATGAACAGATTATTATCAACCACAGCTTCTTCAAAACCAAAAAAGCCTTCTAAAATCATGCACAAGCAGCCACTGACATATCATCGATAGATTAGAGTGCTGACCTATGCCTAGTCAGTGCTTAATCTGTAAACCATAATATTTCAAACAATTTGATTAAGCCTAGTCCTACTCATCTGTACTGGCTACTGACTCTGCACATTACGCCTGTGAAACTACTCTATTCTTGAATGGAATATACAGTAATACAACATACAATTCTAAAATTTGACCAGAGTAAAAAGAATCCAGATTTTCAAAAAAAACCCCAGAACCCCAGGAAAACAGAAAAACCCCAGATCTAGTGAAAAAAACAGCAGTTGCCACGCTGCCGCTTGCCATCCACTTCGGATTCCCCAAGCAGGCAAACTGTTTAAACTGTGAACAAATAATGGCCTATTGCAAGTGCCTTTATGCGACAATATGGTCGAATAGGCCAGGGTTGCCAGATTGGCTTTTTTGACGCCAAATTTCACAAATTTGGCTTTTTTAGAGGTCGTTAGCGTCAAAAAAATTGATTGACTTTTTGGTTTCTTTTTCTTCAATATTTGGCTTTTTTTGGAGGCAGTTCGCACGTGCTATCAGACTGGTGTCTTGGCTTTTTAAAGATCTTTCTGAAAGTGTTATTAGCCTTTCTTAGAGAGTGCTTTGTGTATTTTCTCGAACTTTATCTGGCAACCCATGTCTCCCAAACACAGGATTCGTTCAATTCAGTTGTTGTCGTTGTCGTTAATGTTCGAACATGTTGCCTTGTTCTCATACATCAGAAACTAATTCAATTTATTAATATGTCATCCTCAGAGTGGAAGAGCAGTTATGACAAAGGGCGGATATACAATAGTAATGGGAAAAGACATTTCTTTGGTTGAAGTAGGCCAGTGATTGTTCAGAAAATGCATATTGCAAGTTATGCCACACTACAATTATACCACAAGGCTCACTAACTACAGTAGTCAGTTACTTGATGAATCATGAAAAAACCTAAAAACATATGAGGAGTGTTCCACCAACAGGACAAACTGCCTTCAAAGTTGTTAACACTTCAAGCAGCAAAGCTGATGCACTGAAAGTGGCTGAATTTCAGATTGCCGTTAGCATAATCTGTCACAGTGCTATTCGCTTTGTTGACCACCTTGGAGAAAACATGGTAACACATGGGAAAGGCCAAAATTTCATGGTTTTTAACAAATTGGCTTTTTTTATCTCCTTTTGGCATTTTTGGACATGGTTTGGCTTTTTATAATAAATATCACGGCCAAAGCAAACGATACAACTGACATCTTGCAAACGTTTCGATAACTACTGTTATCATCCTCAGTGCATAGCAAAAGAACTGCAGTGATGTTGCTGCAGGTTCTTATTGGTTATTCAGGAGAAAAGCGCTGTAAAAAATGAAAAACGCAAAGGGCTGTTTCGG
>Ga0210059_1004115_pt1 | contig 23423 bp, 17 predicted proteins | sample Ectturendosymbi2_FD_188042 | JGI IMG/M metagenome (GOLD analysis project Ga0210059, IMG submission 188042) | Ecteinascidia turbinata endosymbiont from Florida, USA - Sample 2 (SPAdes) (version 2) | ecosystem: Host-associated > Tunicates > Ascidians > Unclassified | place: Key West, Florida...
CGTGATGAGCCCAAGGGACGCTGCTGATCTGGAATGGCCCCTGAGTGAAGGTATGCAAGTTAGTGCGCTGCCGCCTGTCTGAATAACCATGATCATCTCTTGTTGAAGCGTCAAGCTGCTTAAATTGCCAAGTGTGACGCTTACGCACGTTTGTGGCACAAACAGTCACAATTGGTGAGCAAAAGGTCTGTCCGGAGTCGGAGTCGTTAAAATTTTCTGCGACTCCGACTCCTCAGGTTGAAAATCCTTCCGACTCCGACTCCACAGCCCTGGTTGCTGGGGCACCCCCAGGAGTAATCGAAATATCTCACTGTCAACAACAATCTCAGATACTTCCGCTGGCTCCACACCAAGACGGGACCATGCAATGTTGGAGATATAGTCACTCCACCTGGTCCTTGGACGACACTGGGCCGCTCTTCGTGAGTTTAGCCAGCAGGGCTTGCTTCGCCAAGTTTTCCTTGGGATATTCTGGACACATGGCCGAACTAACGCAGCTGGCATCTCTCGATTCGGAAAAGTGGTTCGACATTCAGGGATTTACGAATTTCACAGCTGCGCACTTTGTCACGAGGTGTCACACCGTGGACTCATCGCAAAAATTCCATCTCTGCCGCTTGCAATTGAGGTCGTATTCTTTCGGTCATAACCCAAGATTCATGGCATTGGTGATGATCGGAACAAAGATCGGTTTCAAAACTGACAGCTTTGCAGCGTTTGAAACTCACGGTTTGTGACCACAGAGCGATGAAGACCACGCGTTTGCTTTACCAATCCGTGTATCCATCTCCTTGTGCCACCTTCCGCAACTCGTGTATACCACCCCAAAGTACATGAACTTCTCGACCTGCTGCAATGTATTACCGCTAACTTGCAGCATACACTGGCTTGTTTTTCTGGAGAGTCACAATTCCTTGGTCTTTTTAGTGCTTTTTGGTGCTTTTATTCCGTCTCGGTCGCACGCAGCAGAAAACCAATGAAGTGCATGTTGAAGGTCTTGTTGAGAAGACGCCAAAACGTCCACAAGAAAACAAACGGTTGATCCTGCAGCTTTTAATAGCGGCACTCTCGCTGCCTTAAGGTGTAAAGGCCAATCTACACTGAGGACGAGCCAGGAGTTGCCAGATGCAAACTTCTGTTTGTTTCATTGCATCAGGTAATTCTACGCCGTGCAGGGCTCAGCACGGCAACTCCTGGGCGCAATAAAACAAGATAGAATGTAGGAACACTTTCTTCGTTCAAAGAGTTGCACTTTCGGGTGGACAAGTACCCAACAAACTGCGCTGCATTCGATTTCACAACGTGCTCCTGACCCTTGTTCAACAACTGACGATGGCAAACGCCATGTCGATTTTTACGATGAAACATTTAATGACTAATTGGTAGGAGCTGGAAAGATGACCTTGCCCGCACCATAAGACATTCCATTCTTCCAAATTAAACACACAACTGAAAATGACTGGGTTTCCGAAATCAAGGCGAAAAATGTGGAATGGACTCGTTGACACTCGTAACCATCCTCTCGCATTAAACGAGCTCAGCTACAAAGACAGCAGCATCTTTTTACACAAACCTGTTCTTTGATGTCTTGCAGTTGCTGCTGGAGTTTTCGAACCTCAGCCTCACTGTTGCGACTGTCCTTGGACAAGTGATTAGCCATGTTGTGGCGTCTGTTGTAATTCTGGAACGCAGATGAGCCCGCTGCATTGTCCGTGGTCGTTGGACTTTGTGTCAACCAATTTTGCGTCATTTCCGACAACTGAAACAAATCATGCACCGCTGTTCTGTTTGCAAACAAACATTTCGAACATATGAAATAGAATTGCCACGAGCCAAACATACGAAAAGGAAGAAATTTTGAAAATTACTACTTTCTGTCACGATTGGAAACGACGGCTTAATATAAAAAGACGCAAATGCGGGGTTGGAGATGCCTTGGTGTCCCTTCCAAGCGACGCGCGATGAACTGAAATACTTTCACAAGAAGTTCTTTTTCTCACCGGTGTTCCGCGTTGCGGTCGTTGTCCTTTCAAACTCCTGCAGCTTTCAAAAGCAGTCCGAGACTCGATCTGTTCCCGGCAATCCATGCACTTCTTCATCAACCGAGCACACTCTGCGCAAACGCAACGAAACGGTTGGAGTCGCTTGTGATGAGGACAGTGGCACATCCCTCCAAGTTAAAGTTTAATAAAAGCAAACCATTTTCAATGATTTGTAAATGAGACGGACAGTGTATCTCTCATTTCGAAATGAAGCTTTAGGTGCCGAGTTGTAAAAAAATGTTAAAAAGCACAAATTGGTAGCAGGTAGTGGTTGGTATTGGTAGCATCTTGATCAAAAAGCATTCGAGTAAAATTGAATCGTTGCCACAAAAGCTGACATGTTATATGCTTACATAAAACGCTCCCTTGCGCTTTGCAGAAACAAAGAACAGTACAGCCACGCATTAAAGGCCACACGAATAAACGCAAGGTGAAGTACTGTACCTTCGCAGGCACAGATGTGGCCACATGGCCTGAAAACGACTGAGGCGTCTTTTTCGGAACAAACCACACATTCTTCGACCTGCAACACATGACCCGGAAACAATTCTTCACTGTTGTTCGACGTGAATATAACAAAAGATGTAAACAAGTAAAGATTGCTGCACAGCAGTCTTCACCGGGCTATACAGTATGTTCAGAGTGAAACAGTGAATATAACAGTTGGACGGTGATTGACTTGTCGTCTTGTGCATTTAACAACTGACTACGGGTCTAACGCAATCGTATCACATCAGCAGGAATCGAGTTCTTCCCGTGCCTCTCACAGCAACGTCGTAAAAACATAAGAAAGCCTTACAGTTAGAATTCTCTTTTCTCTTAGGAAATGGTTTTGCGATTTATTTAAATTAAGATTTAGTGCAATTTCTATCAACAAAATGTTACGGTCGAAAACAAGTGACTTCGGGTGTCAAAGCAAAACTAAATACAGAAGTCAGAAGCGGAAATCAACCTCTGAGTTTATATTAGAGTCGAATTGCATCACAAGTACTGCAAAGCAAACAGTTCTCGCTCCATAACACTCCAGGTTTAATCGGAATGGCGTACATGCAGTTCGTGTTACTCTTTCAATAAATGGATCTCACTAAAAACATGGAAAATGCTACTTGCCTTCCTTCTATCGGTGATAGTTTCCCTGCATAGCAAGCACTTCTTCAACCGAGCGCTGCAGCTGGTGCAAGCCACTGCGTGGCAGCACGGAGCCAGGATTGTGTCGCGAACTGCGTCCGAACAAACCTGCAAGGTCAAAACCTGTCAGAACTGCGATCAATGGTGATGAAGGAACGATGATGTTACCGCATTATTATGCTGCAGAATCTAACGCGCTCGTTTGGTCAATCGAGCGACCAGTTCGCATGCGTCGCACGCGCAACGGTACCAGCCCACTCTTCAACTATTCGCTTTACTGTAGTGTTGCATATCAAAGCAACATCGCATTTGATGATGCATAACTCGCCAACGTAAGAAAAAAAACTGCCATTTTATGCGAACCCCAGCGAGAACCTCCAGACTAAGTAAATAATGGCAAGCATCACTGACCAAAAATTTTAGCAAACAATCCATTACCTACAAGCAACTCGCAAGATTTGATAAAGCTTGGGTTCTCCACGGCAAATGTTCGTTAACTTGTGACAATTTTCTTATAATTGTAATTTCATAGTGCTTTGAAGCAAATATTTTAAACCAAAAAGACTTTGTCTGAGTTGAGGGCAGCATTGTGCAGCGGGAAAAATAAGCAAAAAACGAATGAAAAGCAAATTGACACGTAATGAAAAAAAAGGCAGCTCAAAGACTCGGACCAGGACGAGGGCGACGTGTGCGAACTGGCGATGAATGGAGCGATGCAGCGCGTGGACACAAAGTCGACTAATAGTGTGTGAGATCGCCGCAGTTCGTGGTCGCATTGTTGAGATCGTAGTGTGATATTCGACGCACACAGCAAATAAAGCATTGTTGGCGACAGACCTAAAGCAGCGCCACCATTCACAGAAGAAAGTGGAATTCACGAGATGCTGCGGCATTGATTTTTCTTTTCTGAAGCGGTCAGGCACCTATCACCGCAATGCAGCTTGCTGGAGGTGACCACGAAAGCCCACATGAACGAAAGTGGATTTGAGCTGGATACACTCTGCAGTAGGAAAGGTCGTGATTTTTGTTTGGTCTTTGCGTATCCCAGAGTGTCGCACCCACCCCTCATTGAAACAGTATCTCGGAAACAATATGGCAATTGCTTGCCCTAGACTCCTGAAGCAAAGTTGACAACAAAATTGACTAAGCGAACTGACTTGGACGGCGAACTGTGAAAAACTGCGACGGAACGCGCATGAACAGAGGACATGTTTCTTACTAAAGCCTGCGTTCTTATAAAACGTGTTGAGAGGCCTCGATCAGTGCACAACACACTTTTCACTGACTAGAAACTTGAAGCGACGTGGCGATGCGGGCGACTCACAAGTTCGAGAAATTGCTGAAACCAACGATCGATCAAGGTTGTGCGATTACATTTCACGAACGTGCGAAGAGTACTAACAGCCCAACGACCTGGCCGCAAAAGTGCTCATTTCTCGAAGTCCTAGCGTGTTGCGAATGCAAGCAACATGGTTTCCTCCCGCTGCGTGATGTCTCACCATGCATTCTTCGTTCTCGCTGCTGGGTTTGTTTACGCGATGCGCGTCTGATGCGCCGGACGTCGACGCGGCGTTCCCGACTTGATTGCTGTTTTTTTTCGCGTTGTTCATCTGAGCTGGGGAGCTGCTGAAAAAACAGGGTTTGCTTCGGTCAAACATTGCAAACGCTTCTGGCGCATTCCTGGACGAACTTCAAATACAATGAATTTCCGAAATGATGCTGAAGTCATCGCTTTGGGATCGGGTTCTGAAGCTCGTCGGCTCTGCTTCATATATTCAATGAGTAAATCACGTCTTCATTCGATTCTTGACACTTTTGCGATTTAACCGGATGAGCCATCGGCGCCTATCCGCAACCTCTCGTTCAACGTTAGTTTTTGCATGAAGCTTATTTCAGTTGAACTGAAACGGTTTAGGGCGAGCGATGTCGATCCCAGTTACATTTCCAACCTGACTTGACAAATCCTCCAAACACAATTCAAACACACTTTGAAAAGCAGACACAATAAGGTAAATAATACCCTTTTTTAGAAAATGTCCGAAATTTATTTGTTGACATGAACGCCAGTTTTCCACGGCTTACTGGGCATCTCTTAAAAAGCGGTTCGTACTAGTAAAAAGAAGAACCACTTCTCAGGATTACGGCACGTACGGTGGAATACATGGATATCAAGCAAATACCGCGATGAAAACGCTACTTCGCAAGGTAAACAAAATGCAATCTCCAAACCCGTGAATATTGTGCAATGCACAGTCAGAAGCATCGTTGATAACATCGCCGGAGGAATGCAAGGAGCAAGCGGCATCATTGTCGGAAGATATGTTTTCGTTGGTGTTGGATGAGCTTCTTCCACTGTTTGGCACAAACGTAAGAGAACAGTTAACTGACAACTGTTGTAAGACTATGGGGGCGGGAGACAACGGTGATGGAACAGCTAAGCACTTCGTCATATGTACAGCAACACATGCGCGCATTAATTTTTACGCAAATAACACATGTAAGGAAGGTTGGCTTTGTCTATTTTTACAGAAACAAGGAATACAAATGTTAGACAACTGCGGTGTTGCAATTCTGGACGCTTGCAAAGCTAAGCAGGGTGATAACCACCAGCGCCAAATCACAAACTCTTCACCTCCCCGAAACCAAGCTCTCCTCAGTCGGTTGAGAGCTCGGGAGGGGATATGATGGTCGCGAGGAATGGGGCAGTGCGGTCGGCTCTGTGGGAGAGCTGCTGCTCGTCTTTGGATGATTTCTACGAAGATAAAACCTTAAAACTGTGGATTAAAAAGATGCTCCAACCGCTCCAACCATCGCGCAACAGCGCACGTGTTGCCGCGGGCATATAATGAGCAATGTTTGGTGGTTGGTCGGTGTCAGAAATTCTCAGGTGAGTTAAGTAGGTTTAAAAGACGATACAGCGCCAACGTAAACAAACAAAAACAAACTCAAGCTTAAATGGGGAAGAGGCTTCATAAAGACACATTTTCCCGTAGATCTTTGTTTGTTTGTTCATGTAATAGACTTAAAATACACAGGTTTTACGACAGGAACACTCCTTCACAAAATCTTTCACAGTGGTCTGCTGTACAGTGATCAACCCTGCAAACAACTTTCACTGATACTCTTCCAAACGTCTGCATTGGGATGACTTACGGGTAACCAATAATGGAGCAAACAGTAAGATTTTCAAGAAATGATAACATAATAACAAGAAAACAAAAATTTAAGACGAGTAACTGCATAAACATTTCAGGTTGAATTAGGCCTTCGAACTAATCGCATACACCGCCGAAACCTACCACTCTTATTAGGAGCAATCGATGCAAGTGAGAAGTTGACTAAAACGTGATATCGTGCCCTACTAAGCAACGCGTAAAAGTGTTTTGCGATCCTCGTTCCACCTACGATTCGTTGCTGGCTTTGATCAAAGCTTTGCACAGGTTAGGATCAGGGCAGAGATCGAGAGGATTGTGACCATCTTTGTTCTTCATGTTAAGGTCGGCCCCATTAGCGGCGAGAAACTGCGCAATGGATGCGCTGCTGTGTCGGTCTGCTCCCTGGCCACCGATCCCCATCAACACCTGCATAAGTGAAGATATTCAATGCGGCAAACCAACTGCAGTATCAGTGTAGTCCACAAAATAAAAGCCCGCACTACACAGCAGCTGATTTAGTGCTTTTTCTTTAACCGAACTAAGTCACTTTCAAACTCCCTTTGGTAAAGGAATAAGTAAAACACATGCTGGCCCGAAGAACTTATTTGTTGGTTGCTACCTATTTTGGTCTTTGTAAACTCTTTTCAGAAAGCAGAAAAAAACTATTTTACGATAGTTCTTGAAAAGATATGCAACTTGAAATAAAATGCAAAAGGCCTAAGCTCATAAACCGTTTGAATTACAACAGAGTCAAACAAAAGTGTTTAGCCCAAGGGTGGGCAAACTTTTTTCAGTGAGAGCCGCATTGCTCTGTCAGGACCCAGCGAATGGCCAGCTTCTGCAATTATATTTTTTAATATAAAATGTAATACATTTTAATCTTTTCAACATTTAACACATTTATGTTTTCAATATTCAAACTTATGTTTCTTATGTTTTATATTCCCATATTTCATTTTTTATCGTACTATAAATACACTTCCTATAACACTGTTGGTTTTATATAACATTATTTTGATGTTTTACACCTTTTTATATTGCATTATAGTAAAATTACAATATCTAATTTTTGTGTTAACTTTAAGAATTACTATGCTTGTAGACATGAATTTTAAATCTGAAATACATCTTATCAAAATTCAAAAACAATGTGTGGTATTTCTCTAAAAATAAGAAAACTTTTAAAAGTAAGTATAAACCACATCTTCAAATTTTATTAATATATTCATTGCAGCACATTACATGTACTTAGTGAGACATATGTAGCTGGTCACAGTTTTTGACAATCTTTCTAAATCTTGGCAAAAAATTACTGTTTGATAATAAATAAAATGTAAAAATAATGAGTATTTTTAAAGGATAGAATAATATCTAACGGTTAGGGCTGGGTCATTCCATACCAAATCACCCAATGGGCTAAATCCCACCCTTTCAGAATTTAATGAAATTTGGTATACATGTTGATTTTGACCGGCAAACCTCAAATCTGAAAGTTTTCAACGATCGGATGATCGGTTTCCAAGATATGGGGGGTATTTTTGATCATTACGATAAAAAAGGACCCCAAACTTCAAACAACCATATCTTCTGAAGTAGTGGTCCAATCTGAAAATATAAGATATCTTCAAAAAGGGGCTAAAGCCAGGAATTCAAAACTGACATCGTTTTATGGTTTGATTTAATTTTGGGTTGATGACCTTTTGACCTACAGTTAGTCCTTGAAATGGACCTCCTCGATTATATTTATACTGTGCTGATGACCAATTGATATCGTACCCCTATATGTTGCCTACAATACGTCACATATGAAATACGTATTATTTTCTACTTTGAGTAATAACAAATTGAAATTAGCATATGTGGACAGTGTCGGTTAAGTTCAACCAAATAGAATGCTAAGCAAGACTTCCCAACACCGTAATTTCTCCACGCGCAACTTCACCGCCAGGGTTAAGATTACAGTTGGTGTTTAGGACATCGCAGGTGGTCAAATTAACACGTGGCAAGTGTGTTTCCATTGTGAGATGATGGATGTTGATTAGTTATGTGCCCAATTGAATTTATGTTACCTGAACTATATTAAGTTATAAAAATTTATTTCTAAAGTATATAAGGTTGTTAACATGTCAGTGAGTGAGTGCAGTTTTACACTGATGTCAACTCCTGCCAAGATCAGCTATTCCGCGATCACTTTCTTTCAGCACCGATGTTACTGGTGCAAAGATACGCAGGTATACCGAAAAGTTACGATTTAACGTCAAATAGGAGGTGACTCAGGTGAGATCAGATTTATTGATGAAATCAAATACACGGTAAAGTAGCAACTGCAGGAGTCTTTAACTATTCACTACCCGCGTAGTTAAAAAAAATGATAAAAATAATGCAATCAACGTGGTCGAAGTCACCTCATCCGCAGAGGCAGCCAACCAACGAGCGAAAGCATGCAGAGTCTCCACTGCAAGTATAATGAATCCCATTCTCAGCAACACTGTTACGTAGCTGTACCTTTAATCTAGATTTAGCAGAAGGCTGTGAAAGAACGAAATCAACGGGGACTGCCTTGCGCTTGAAAACAACTGCAAACCGCGCAACACAAGACAATGCTCTTCGTCTCTAGGTTCGAATCGCGTCATAGCAACAAATCCACAAGTTGATTCTTTCTCAAAGGTCGAGATACGCAGTCGAAACCGGAGCAACTTAGCCATTCAACAGCCTGGTTCGCATGTTTCATTTCTTTCTTTCTTAAATTAACAGCAAAAACTCAGAACCCGACACGCGAAATGATCTGCTACTACTGCACTCTTCACAAGATCATATTGGTGGCAATGTCCGAACTCGGCATGGCACTGACCAAGACAGTAAAGAAACAACAATCTTCAAACAAGCATCTCTGCATTCGTGCTAAACCTAAACGTTGCAACCAGCTATTCTGCAGCCTGCTCGGCTTGTATCTTCCGCATCGATTCATAACAGGCGCTTGGAAGCAACGTGCATTTTAGATGAGTCGCGACATCTGGTACATCACGTGACCAGAAACGAATAGGTTCGAAATTGAGGCTAAACAAAAGTCGCGGCCAACCGCTCCGTTCAAGGTGCTCACAAAAGAGGAAGACGCGCAATTAACACGGCAAAGGAGAAAACTTGCAAAGCAGAAGCAGGTGAGGAACCGGATGTCCTGAAACAGAGACTTTGCTTACGAACGCAAAGAAACTGAATTGGTCAAAATATTTGAAGTTAACCTTAAAAAACCTAAACACTGACGTTTTAATAACAGCATTCGCTAGTTTTTCTCATCCTAAGCCTTCTAGGTTTTTAGTTTGTTTCCGCAGTATGCTTGGCAAAGGAATCGTCATCAATCATCATCACAATGGACTCTGCTTTAGAAAAGAAGCGAACACAGAAACATGCAGCTTGTTACAAATCAAAGTTAACATTGACAACAGCATACGTGCCAACATGACCTTGTGCATTACCAGCGTTGGTATCTGTAACAACCCTTAAACCAGAAGAATAGTAATGCTACTTCCGTATCTGCAGGTTCAATTTTTAAAGCTCGTTTTTGTGGCATGCATGGCAATCTTTAACGAGTAACAAAAAGAATGTGAATGATTATGACTTCTGAATGAAAACAACCGTTTGCCCAGCAACTCCTGCATGTCAGAGTAAAAATTTTTCATGACCAAAGAATGACATGTTACATACTGGTGCACAAATCACGCAAATTGGCAGGTTTGTTTGGGTAAAACGGTTCGATAAATTTTGATATTTGTCGGACGTAAATTGTTCGCTTTCGACAATAGTCTTGGGAGATCTTGTACACATCCTTTAAAAGCAACGATTGATACACCGCAGTTCTCCACTAGAAAAAATTACTGGACAAGTCATGACTGACGTACGTCAGCTCGTGACACGAAGCATTAAATGTGTTGCAGCATAAAATGTCATCTATAACAACCGTCGTAAGACTACCAACGAAAAAAGAAATTAACCTTGCCAATCGTCACATCCTCCTTGTCTTGCAGGGTTCGCAGCTGCCATAAAGTGTGGTGACGTAGGGCTTCGTGCAAAGGACTGTCTCCATCCTTGTCAGTCATATTGACGCAGGCCCCCTCACGAACTAACAGCTAAAACAAATTTTAATGGAGTTTTCAAACCACTTGTATGGAAAACAACCCTGCTGCATTTCATGAGAAAATGGCTACCAGATCTTTTCCCCCTAAAGCCAAAACCGATTGCTTGGAGTTAGGCTTGCAAAACAGGATGTGCAGGAATCAAGATTTTCATTTCCGCCTGGAGTCGGAATTGGTGGTAGACAAGAAAATCCGGCTGGAATCGGAATTATTTCAACCCTTGTTTTACAGATGATATTTTGTTTGAATTTGTTTTTGAAAGATTTCAGCCCATAGCATTTTCACTTTCAAGTGTAAGATTTGGAGCGCAAGGCATTTTGTACAGCGTATTTTGAATTCTGTATGGAGTCTTTTCTCTTTATAAAGTTTCACTAGTTGGTCTAATACAGTTATAATCTTGCTTAGTTGTAAAAAACACCCTGCAAAACAATTACCTTCCACTACCAAACATGATCTGATCAAGCAACGAAGTAGCAACAATTTTAGCGTTTGCTGGAATCAACTAGGAAATCGGAAATAAATCGTTATTTCTTGCCGGAACAGAATTTCGGTGCATTCTTGGCCTGCAACCAGCAACTAGACACGACTTCCGATTGAGAGGTTTTCGTCTACGACGTACTTCATACAAAGCCAAGAAAACATGCGTGGAATTTGTACAAAAATATGTATGTTTTTCATACAAATACATACTTCATTTACTTGGCGTAACTTCACTGCCAGCAATGAGTTAATTAATGGCATTTGTAGTAAGTTCGTTCTCACTTATTACCACAGCCATGCGTGTCAGTTCGTGTGATGAAAATAAACTAGTAGCTTCTAGAAAGAAAAACACACATAAAAATAAATCTTCACCCGAACAATCTGAGTATGCTGTCTTTCCACAGCAAGATGCAGAGGTGTCTGTTGGTTGACATTCTGAATATCGAGGTTGGCATGCCCCTGGAACAAAAGCCCAGCGTGACGATGCATGTCAAGCGGCCCAGAGATGTAGCAATGTCAAGAGATACACTGGCACAGCAGTCAAACCAAGGAACGTACTGTACGTTTAAAAAATGTATCTTGCTCATCATACATGCGTTTTCTCCCGGCACTTTCATATAATCAACCGTTAATGGGACGAAAGAGCCCAAAATAAGAAACACACGAACTTTTGTTACCATTCAAATAGACAATTAAAATCGCGTTCGACAAATTGTGCGGTTTGTTCACCACTAGAATTCAACCACTTGACACTTTCACAAGACAGCTTTTACACCTTTACCAATTTAACTGCAAATTGCTGGAGAACTTTTATCTTACTCGTAGTTAGGTTGGACTATGCGGATATCGATTAATAACCGGTTAGCAGAGGCACTTTCAGCTATCCGATATCCCAATAAACCAATGGTTCCCTAACTTGTTCGAGCCGTTACCCAAATCAAGGCATCGATTATGTCTTATTACCCTCAATAAATTTTTTCGCATTTCAGGTCGAAAATTTATTTTGCAGCGATCGCTCATAACACAGAACAACAGTGTGGTTTTGGTTTTGCGTTACCCCCCGAAGAATCTTATATTACTCCCGGGGGGTAATTTACCCCCAGTTTGGGAACCACTGCGATAAACATTTGTCGGTTTGCCCAATGATAAAGGAATAATGCTACAACTGCGCTTTTACGTTTTTATTGTTTCTGATCAACTTTTAATTCCCTTGTTCTGAGCTACTGGCGGCCTATCACCACGGAGTTATATTACAGTGATAACAACGACAATTGATTCAACTCAGAGCTTACAACTTTAATTCACATTTTATGTGCTATATTCTCTACAACCGTGATTTTCTATTCGTGTTTCACGGAAGATTGTTCCGCAAGAAATTCACTATGTAAGTTATTATCACTATCACCAGTTTGCATACTCCAAATATCACTAGAGTAATGATAAAAGTGTTCCGTGCCCAACATAGTTGTGAAACACCGATCTAGAGAGTACAGACCAGTAATTCCCGACGTGGGGCGCACACCACACAAAGAATCAATTTAAGAATGAGTTTCATTGGCGGTTTGGTAAAGATCGGTAAAATGAGAATAGGAAAAAGTCACAATTTAGGCCTCCACGTAAAGAGGATTTAGCTTGCTTTTTAATAATAAAATTCAAAAGTTAATAAAAGTGCAGAAACGTTATCAAAATGGCTCATGTCGGGGTTGGATCCTCTTATCGCAGTCACTGACAGGGAAATAAAGATCCTCAAAGATGTAGTTGATGTCCTTGAACTTACTAAGCACGCAGTAGATTGACTTGAGGAGAAATTCCACATTGCTGACAGCTCAAGGCATTACGATTTTTTACTTAAAACCCTCTCTAATGATAATTCCGTGTCCCCGACATCTACCAAGTATTGCCTCCAGACCAGAATTTAATGAAAGTGGCGATACACAACTTATTCACTTACTTGAGTATTTGTATGATACAAAATGTCTGATTGATAATAAACTTGACACGATTGGTTAATACGGAAGAACTACCGTGTACACTCTCGCAGCAACCCTATTGCAAAGTTTATTTAAAGTAGCAAAGTCTGGGCTGGGAAATACAAGACAATTGGTATAACTTCTTCTTTAGTACGTGAACGAGAGGGAACGTCTTTGAAGGAACGATTAGAGCAGGTCATCAGGTCAGCATCCAGCCCAGCTACTCAACCTTAATACTACAGATCCTAGCAGAAGCGTAGAACAAAAAGACTGTGAATCTCTGAAGCAGCGGGTAAACGGTCAACCAATCTACGACCTCTTTGAAAAGCACTGTTTGTCATCCACCTCACATCCGGTCCGTGGAACGGTAAAGGGTGTTCAACGCATGTAGCTCTTCGTTACGAAACTCCGGTCTCGTCCAAATAATTAGACAGTCGATGCGTGCGACTTCATTAGAAATGCGTTGCAGGAAAATAAAAAATTATGATTAAATGCGTATTGTATAATGTATAATACTAAAGTACAAGAGTGCAAAGCATTGTATTATGACTGTTGAAGGGATTGCAAGGCTCTGAGTAAAAAGGCTTTGTCATCGCCTGGGTTTTAATATGATATCGTTTTTTTCAATGTTTGGTTAACCTCACAAAACATCTGGCTACACAACTGTCCAACTAATTCTGTTTGTCATCCTCACAGTATTATTTTTGTTCCGATCATTTCCTATGACTTTATTGAATCATACGGCGATGCAGTCTGTAAGAATGAGTGTCTGTCTCGAGTTCATCGTAGACAAAATTTGTCAAACAAACCCTTTTCACGAGAAGTTCCGCTACTTCCAGATGATTGTTGAGAGCGGCAAGATGAAGTGCGGTATAGCCGTCATCTTTTTTTTCGTCGACAATCCACGGACGAGTCAACTTGTTCAGCAAAATGCACATGGCGCTGCAAGGAAGAAAAGCATTTACTTTTGATATCAAACACGCGGACGATTATACGTTGTTGAGCAACTTATAAAATGATCAGCTGAGTCTTGTGCACCACCCGTCATATCAAATTGTCACCTGCTCGAAGCTACAACTGCTGTTCGGAAGATGAACATAAGTGAATGCATTCATGTTCGTTTCGTGTTCCCTGCGGTATTAACCCCGTTTATCAAAGCCGTGGTCGAAACAGCTTCAAGGAGAACGCGATTTATACACAAGCAGTATACAAAAAGTTTCTAGTCACGTGTTTAATTGCGCAAAACTCTCAACCAAACGGACATATGTGACAAAATACAGGCTCGATGTCGCAACTGGAGCACAAGGCGAAAATAAAAGGCAGTTTGAAAAAGTGCTTCTATGAAATGTTAAACTGGTAGCTGTGATTTTCTCTGCTTTCATTTCAACGAGATAATTTACTGATCTCCCTACAGTGGTGCAATAAATAAGTAGCTAAATAAAATTATTTTTAATGAGATCAGTTTCTATACATTTTTGTCAACATTGTGCATACCTCGTAGATAAAATTGCCAATGTTATTTTATTGAGAAAACACCTTAAAGCATACAATAGAATTTCCTAAAGTTGGCATCGCTAAACGTGCAAAGTGTGTTGTTGTGATATTTCCAAAATAAATAAGATCCAGGAAGCAAATTGACGAACCTCACACATTTGCCACGCGTGTGCTCAACCTTTAAGTGCAGCAGGGTTCATTCCCCTGTACCTGCGAATTCTGTGTGATGGTATACAGGGCCAACGACAAAAGCCATTTTTTGTTTGGCGTGCCTACTGAACATAAAACAAGGCTTGGCTAAACAATGGTTAGAAAGCGTTTTGCAGTTAGCACACCATAACATAATTGACATGGTTTAAAACAACTTGGTTACAAGGCAACTATACAATGCTCTGCAAGTAAACATTATAGTAGGTCACTCTAGTTTGCTCTCCTGGTTGGCATTGTCGTAACTGCTCTTTCGAAGGAGCCTCTTCTTTCTGCTGCAGCAACTGTTTGCGTGAATTAAAAAATACCCGTCGTCTCAAATTTAATGTGAATACCTTCTACGGCTTATACGATACACCGAGATTTAAAAAAGTATATGCCAACCTTTTTCATTATCCACATTGACAAACGGCTGTGAACGTAATAAAATGCGAAGAAGTTCACATGTGAAAGGTTTGCATCACTACGTTTGAAAATGTCCGATCGCATGAATGCAGTCCATACACCCACAGCACATGACAACGATCAGAGACTAACGGCATTACTGAAAAGTTGTGTGTTCTTCGTGACGTTCGAGAGTCCCGATGTTTGCACAAATGGAAGTAGACGCGATGTAACGAAGTACATTTTTTTCTCTTGAAAAATTGCCTTTCTTCAACGTGCGATCTCTAGATCAGCAAAGACACGCCATGTGCGTAATAGAACATCGATAGCTCAGAACCTAGTTTCAGTGCAGCTGAATCCAAACTTTTATCTGCGTTTTGAACTCTGTCAGTTCCTACACACTTTTTGACCTGTGCTTTTAGGTGTATCGCCAACAATGAAATTTAGAAAATGTAACCATTGAAATGTTCCAACTAAAGGTAATTTTCGTTTGCATAAGAGCACAAACTTTGTTCACGTTAAGGTCAAGAAACCTGTGCACGCTATGAGTGCTCAAATATTTTTGGTTAACTCTGCGCTTAAAACCGCAAACGTTCGTCAAATTGCGCAATCCACATTGCTTTTTTGTCAACCCTCACTATTTGTTAAAATGTTGTTGGTTGGAGTATTTGTTAAAATGTTGTTGGCGATAGGGCTGCAAAACCCCAGCAACAGCATGGCTGCAACGAGCAATCAATCGGTATTTATATCGTACAGCTACTGCAAGGACCACGAACAGCCTTCGTATCGCACAGCAGCTACTGCAAGGAAAATGACGTTCACGAAGAAATTCACGCGTCGCGAAAAAGTGCAGAACACGAGCAGCGAAATTACGACTCTTGCATGTGACGCAACATACAGCTTACCGTACAAGCAGGTCGCAAAGCCGGTTTTAAACTAAAAATAAAGGGATCAATGCGCTATTAATACGCGTTCAGTTTCGGAACTTGTTTGAAGCCGGAAAGACAGCACTATTTGTGGGAAGCAAGATTTTGACGCGAAGCGAAAATAGAACAACGTTTACGCCGCCCACGCAAGCGTCGTACGAATGACGAGGCATTCCGTCACGTAGAGATGGTGCACGTCACGAGAGGACCCGGTATTTTCTAGGAGGCCTCGACCCGAGGCAAGGCCTCCTCCTAGAGAGGGAGCCCGAGGCCACTGTGATAGACAGGCGGCCTTGGAGGACCACGGGCAAAAATTAAGTGTGGCTAACACATAACAAAGGTAAATCTTCGATGCTGTCCTCTAAACGCGAAGATCATTTTTCGCTTGTTTTGTCAGCGCACTATATTGCAATTGTACGCATACCAAAAAAATAGGCGTAACGTTACTGGGCAGCCAATGGGACGTTCTGTGAAGAGTGCATTCTTAAACAGATAATGAAAGACGCAAGTTTGTCGAAGCTAAATTGGACGTCTCAACCGCACGCTGCTAAATCAAACGAGAAAAGCGTTCGTGGTTTCCCGAGTCCGTTACGCAAGCAATTAAATGAGCGTGTGCGTGATTCATGGCTCAGCGACGCAAAATTAAACGGTCAGTTTCTCAAGAGTGCAGGAATTCGCGACATTCGTCTGAAGTCTGAAAACCGAAACCACAACTCCCGGATTTTCAGAGACAAGCAGGTAAAAAAGAACGATAAAACGCCAGCACGACGTAGCGCACGCGATACGAACTGCATTATCAATTCATGACGTCACACCATAATCGCAGCACAACTTGCAATTAGCGGAGTAAGCGTGCAACGTCAAAATCTCAGTCTCACAAATAACTTGGAAAGGCTTATTTATGTCGTTAGATTCGAAAGGTACTTAATTCTTGTTTTAACTGTGTACTTGTGAATGTATTTCTGCAGCGCTGCGCTTTGCTGTCTTCTCTGTTTGGCTGCGTTGCAATGGACTAATTAAAAATATTTGAAAAAATTTCTCTCCTCCCCACAGACAGCATTGCTACTATTGTGTGCATTCCGTTTCACGAAGCTATGTCTACTGTATGTGCATATGTGGAGTGTCCCGTCAAGTTCACTTTTACCAATTTATTGTAATAAATATTTGAATCCCATTTACCTTTTCATCATCACACTCGCCAAAAAAACTTGTTTAAGCATTTGTCTCTAGGAGTGTCTTTATACTAGATGTATATGATAGATATCACCATCGTCATCATCAATATCTGTCATCTGTTGAACTATATACTAACATGTGTCGAGGTTATATTTTACATGAATGGCTGAACCGCTAGTCGGACAAAATCATTGCTAGCTGATCATGATGAATCACTTTTTTGGAAATCATTTTTTTGTCTTTTTATTCGTAAGCAGACACACGTAACTGCAAACTGGCACGAAAACTTTGTGACATAAAGATAAAGAAAAGTAACACACAAGAAACAGTTTCACTGTCAAAACGAAACAGTTAAGTTTTTTTATTTGTCAAGAGAAATATCATGCACCAAAAGAAGTTTCATTTTCGATCAGAAATAAAACTAAGAAGCTATGCAAAGTCGTATAAGAAACAGCAATGCAACAACCACGGATCCCAATGAATCACATAGGACATTTCAGTTATTTGTTGCTTGCGTTAATATTTCTTACAAGAGTTTGATTGTAGATACAATATATCAAGTTGAGTTACAAACATGGCTGTTGCAAGGTTCTTGAAAGCATATCAACGTATGCGTTATGTGTTCGTAAGCACCGACCGATGCGGCAAAGACACCAAAACACTAACCACACTTTTTACTTCCAGCTTCTTGGGCGCGTGACAACCAATCCTTTATAATAACAGCGAAGCAGCAAACACGTTCTCGAAGTCCGGGATTAGCACAATGTAGCAATAAAGTTAAAAACGTGGAAGTTGTTGTCCCATTCCCATCTTGAAGTGGGACGTTGTTGTTCGTTGTCCCATCTTCAAGTGGGACTCAAAAGTTAACCAACCGCTGCCTTTTCTTAGAACGCCTGGAAACTAATGCACAAGCAAATCTACCTGGGACACCCGTGGCGTTTACGAATTTCAATGGAAGCTTCTGCCTTTTGTTAGAAAGAAAACGTGTGTTATTAAAGAAATCATAGATCACATCGATGAGGACAGACATGAAAACACAGAAACCGAGTCGATTGACCAGCCTTCGAACTAATTATCCGCTATGTGAATCTAACATCACTACCAAACTCCGCTTCGGATTTAACAACGCGATAATCTCAGTGACTAAACATCAAAACTAATCCAACAGACTTCAACGCAGCCAAAGGTTACACGCCAAGACTGCCTGAGAAAAAAACGTGTAGCCCTGGGGCTCACAACTTCTCTGAAGACATAAAGCTCAGCATATCCACCATTCGGCTATTCATTTGGTGGACGGTGTGCGTTGAAGTTTTCGAAAGCGCTATATTGGAGAATTTGGGCGGAGATCGGTCTATAATAAGGTTAGAGATGTTCAATGAGAGCAGGGTATGCATGCGAACAGACCAGGAGTGTAAAGTGCAGGGAGAGTAGCTCCTTATACAGAACAATTTAGAAGCGTTTAACGATGCAGTATAGACCACACGCGTCACTGTTGCAGCTTCCATCGCGTCTGAGAGGAGTTTAACAAACGAGGGACAAATGAATAAGCAGGAATAACAAGGTTGCGAATGGGACCTTTACAGAAAGCTAATATCCAATCCTTGGTTCCGCCAAATCAAAATTAACCACTTTTCGCACTTCTCGTCAGGTCGTCTTTCACTTGACTGCGGCAGAATGTTTGACGATGTATGAACTTCGGTCGCCTATCCTACGACCACGTAAAAATCAAATGTGACTACTTTCATAGATAAAAACCCAATACTGCTCGCCCAGCTTCTGTACTTAATTCATGCAAAATACAATGCAAGCTGGCTTGTTTTCTCCAACCTTCACAACACTAGGGATCGTAGCATCCGTATTTGTCAGAACCCTGCAGGGGTGAATTATGCCGCACTATTGAGCTGCGACACTTTCGAATAACGACAAAGAAAGACAGCTTTTGTTGCTTAAGTTCCCGTACAAACTTTTGCAGGGAGAGATAACATCACCGCTACGCAAAACGTTACAGCGCAACACACGACATTGTGCATTGAGTAGTACTTAAGATAACTTAAAGTGATTACTGTATATGAAAAACTTTCCGCGCGTGTCAATGAGGTCTCCTAAAACGTTTCAGTTTCATTCACACTCTGAACAAAAAACGTTTATTCTGACGTGGTGGTTTTTATACAGCTCGCGAATATCGGGCTCACCACCATGAAAGTAAAATATTTAATGTTTCAGTGTCATTGCAATTTGGGTTTCGTTCGCGCAATGAACGGTTTTGCTTCAGTTGAACACCAGCGGCGATTAGGAAAAGTTTGTAACGCTGAGTGAAGATCTGCAGGTATGCGTGGCGGTTAAAAACCAATGCGAAGCACACGAACATGTGGTCTTTGAGTATATAGAGGGGAGCTTTCGTTCTCTTTGAGTACAGTAACACACAGCGAAGGGTAAGTTTTCATTTCTTTTCAAACTGAGAAACTTGCGAGCAAGCTACATATTTCTACTTTCTTAATAGCCAACTACCTGATTATCATCAGTAACTTACAAAACGAAACCTTGCTTCTAATCTAAAAAGGGTATTGACCTAAAAATGGACAGGCTCTCTCTATGAGAAACGAAAAGGATGTACCGAGCCGGTTGATGTCGGGGAAATCAGGCAGGTTTTTGCAGCATGGCGATTGTTACTGAGTGTATTACTTAGTTTCGAACAGGTCACTTTAGAACAAACACAACGTGTATTCATGTTGCTTGACTCTTGCAACCATGCGCAAGGTATTTTTTAAGGTATACGATTACAGATTAATACACACTCCTAAGACTTACAATAATCCGACTGTCGTGATTATGGCAATCAATATACCAGCAGTTCACGGCAATAAGAAATATCAATTACGACCTTTTACAACGATGAATGCACAAAGCACATTACAACACCATGTTGATCAGGAAACAGGTGTCTGAAAACCACTAACAGTAAATTCCTCTTTTAGATACATCATAAGAACTGAGAAAGGTTACAAGCAGCATGCAGAACAGACATGCACTGGCACGAAACTTTGAGCAAAGATCATAAAAGTGATTTATTTCTTGCTACATTGTCAGCGAGCCAAGTATTGCCAGGATGCCGTATTTTCTCCAGTTATTAATTATCCATAACAGCGATGAAATTTCACTTCTCACGAAAGCGTAAATTAGTCTCAAGTGTCAACTGCCCCAAATGTCCACCCACAGCCAGGTCAGCGCTTCATTGCGTGACATCGTGAATGCGTTTGCAAGCAACGCTGGACCCACAATATGCGAAACATGGCGACGCTGCCTAAGGCTAATCGATCGGAATGTGACTGTAGGATCACAAATGGTTCACACAAAAAGTCATATAGTAGCGGGCGCCAAAAGTCGGCGAAAGTGTTATGCGACCAGTGATGCGGCCTGTATTATGTGACTGCCTCAAACGGCTCCACGTGGTCGCTTACATTTTGCTTCAAGATGGTATCAACAATTGATTTTGCATGATTATTTTCTGCATGCTAACAGATACCAGTAGCTAACACACAACAGTACGAATATGAAGTTTCATAACTCTGTAAGCTGCATTAGAAGCAGAACAATACAACCACCCGATTAAAAGCGTTCAGGTTTGCCTTCGCAGCAAACAAAAATCCATACATCAAATGGCAAGAACCGGCAAAAATTACGAACGGTATTTCCCTAAAAAGGACACCGTTTGATGCGAGTTGGGCAATCCTGATCAGCCCATAAGAGCCTGTCGAGAATCGTTTGCGTCTGAGCCAACTCTTGGCTGAAAACATGGTCGAACTATCACCGTTTTTCAAACAACTTTGTACCTGCTTTAAAACCTTTTCTGAGTAAAAACATTACTTTTAAGGAAACAAGTGGCGCGCGCAAACCTAAGAAAACCAAGTCCACTTCTAGACTGCGGTTGATCACACTTTGTTTGGATAATTTTCAATGTGTCAACCCTAACAAAAAAAAATTACTAAAAGGCGAAACCGCCTCGTACTCTATTGTAGACATATAGTCAAGGATGTTTCGAACAATTCCCATGACAATGGCACAGGCATTACGTCGACTCTGCAGTGAGTGCCAAAAGGCGCACCGATGGATAATGACGAACAAATCTATCTCGTTACTTAAGCATTCCCCACTGTGATAGCCTTTTTCAACGCGTAACTGAAAATAAATTTATTGGTTTTCACGGCATTAAACCGTGAGCGACGACATGGCTGAAGCGCGTTTTGCACAAAACAAATTTAGTACGATCAAGCTCAGTCAAAAAAACAACTTTCCCTGTACGTTACAGAACGGATGATATAAACCATAATAAAATGAAAATTTTGGTCACAATTTCGAAACCTGTTTCTGAACTTTGTCAGCACAATGCAGTCCATACGGTCACACTGCTGGTCACACGTGGTATCCAACTACAACAAATCTGGACGGGCGTTTTTGATCGCCACGCATTTCGTGAGGATGTATTACAATTGTTGATATTTAGCGGTATTACAGTACTGCAAAGCAAACATAAAAAGTGCCCATAAAATCACTTAACAATTGAAAAAAGTGTTACCAAGGCAGTTGATGAGATATTTTATTCAAATTTGCTGCGTTAGGTAATCACACTGCATTTGTATATTTCGGGTAACCTGTCGACGAAATGGGTAGTGTGTAATGAACTCCTATAAAAATAGCTACTCCTCAGGAGAAGTGCAGCTCGTATCATGGGTTACTGAAGCAAAATCGGATACGTAGACTCAGCGAAAACACAAAACTAAGTACGGGACAACATCTACTTACTTCGAAAGATACTAATACCACAACGACCATTGATGAGGCAATGTTATTGCGAACATGGCAAACAATCCAACGCGGTCTTTATGTATTTCGCGTCTCTTGTGGTTCAAACATTTTCATAGGGGTTCTTTTAACACTAATTATTTTATTTAACACTCCATTTCATCAACAGGGTACCAGAAACACGCAAATGCAATGTGATTAAAAATTTTGTAACGCCAGCAGTCCGTATAAGCAATTTAAAACCAGCGCAGCCGTAAAACTGGCAGATATTTGAGGCAACTGGGTCAAACTTTCGAGCCGTGGTAGTGTGGGAAAGCTCCTGTGTCTCTCACAAAGACCTCAGCTTTGACATGTCGATAAGATTTCTTGTACTGAGATCGTACATCAGCCCAAGAGTCGCAACCTTTACGCCTTCGCGCCAACTAATAGCGAATATGCTTAGCGGAGATAAGTTACATACTGCGCATTACATGAGTTATCTGCCAAAGTAGTTCTGCCTGCCGGTGTAATTGCCACTACTTAAGTCTGTCAGCTGACAAACCAAAGGTGCCGGAGCGACAACGCTGGTGAAGCGTCCTACAATCTATCGCACCATACATTTTCGGTGATGGTTGTACAATGTAAAAATTCAGTACTTGATGGATCATTGATTCCAGCGGCATACCTCCGTTCCCACAATAGAGTTTTCGGATAAGCAACCCAGAAAGGCTCTTGATTTTTAAAGTACGAATTAGATTACGACAGAGTCAGGTCGCTTCTCACAAAACTACAATCAGAAGTAGTGACAGCTGTCTGTGGCCATAACAGTTCGCTTTAGGTTTCGTTTGTGACTGACCATACCAGATGTTACATGGACATCGTATGAGCTATACCACACCGAAAAGCAAGCAACGCTGCGCTTGAGCCGCGAAATAGCATTTTTTTATTTTTTTAATGCTCTTTTGATGCGCACTGATGTCAATCTTGAACGCAACCAGAAGCACGTGATCAGGTTTAAGAATTCGTCACTAGAGAATTGCGCTGAGACAATGAGTATCACTGGGTGCTTCCTTCGTGCAAACAAGTTAAAGCACGCCACAAACCCAACACTAAGTTCCACAGCACAAGTGGTTTATTTAATATTTCAAATCATGTGCTCTCGAACAGTTACTGTTTTCATGTTCTCCGTTACAGCTTCAACAAGAAGTGATTTTCATGTTTGACATTGACCCGAGTGAAGTTACCTGGAATACAGCAAAAAACGGAAAGCGATACGTCACTTGGCACTTCGACCACCAACGCGCGCTTGTTTGGTTGAGCGTATAACCAGGCGCGTCTGGTGATGCAAGCGCTCTCATAGCCCCAGCAAACACCCAAGCCCAGTTGTGATTCATTTGGTACAAGATCTTTGAAAAGCGTAGTGCAGGGGTGGCCAACTTGTCTTTGACTAGGATCGACCAGAAAATTTCTTGATATCTCGCGATCGACCGGTCGGTAACAAAGCCACATAAGTACGGAATGTCATAAAATGCAACGTTTTTCATTTTTATGT
>Ga0210059_1004116_pt1 | contig 23421 bp, 9 predicted proteins | sample Ectturendosymbi2_FD_188042 | JGI IMG/M metagenome (GOLD analysis project Ga0210059, IMG submission 188042) | Ecteinascidia turbinata endosymbiont from Florida, USA - Sample 2 (SPAdes) (version 2) | ecosystem: Host-associated > Tunicates > Ascidians > Unclassified | place: Key West, Florida...
AATAGGCGTCGAGTCGGACCAAGCAAATACGTCGTCTCTGGCCAGGTCTGAGCCTCCAAGCCAAATCTCTTTGTAACCAACATCGGAGAACTGATGAAGCAAATTCCCCACAAGCATTTCCTGATCCTCACTGCGATGCAAACAAACGTGTGACTCGGAAAGTCTTTTTGCTTTTTGATGTTTTTTTGCGACGTTGACTGCCTTTGGATTTGAAAGTACTTAACAGTCACTTTCGGGGTGATTTTTTAAATTCGTAAGCGGTGCGCTTAAATTCTCTGAACGTTTACCAGCGCGGCAACAAGAAAAATATAAACTAATATTAAACATTTTCCGTTGTAATGCATGCATACATATTTGTATTTTTTGTTGCGAATTTCTAAAGTTAACTAATACATTACTTCATGGCTGATAAAAGTTCCCCAACTTTAAATCTGATATCAGATACTTGAATGCCTCAATAAGTTTCGTCACAGTAACAAAGATACAAATATTTTATCTCCGAACGAGCTAAGTATTAACGCGGTTCCTTGCGTAGCAACTGTTAACAGTCCGTTGCCTGTTTGTCAAGAAAACGCTCCGTAAATCCGCAGCCGATTGCATATCGGGCAAAAACAACAGTGAAAAGCAAATATTCAGACTGCATAGAAGTTTATCTTGCAAAGAGCTCTTGAGAAACATTCAACTCTATGTTTCCGCTGAGTTATGATCCACAGACATGTCGTTTCCTCGAATACACAGCCAGTGCGCCTTTCAAATGATTATGACCACAGTCCACAGTTCAATAATTCATCCGCTTTAAACGTCGCCCACCAAATTCATCCGCTTTAAACGCCGCCCACCAGCACAAGCAAACCACTGACTATTCCACGCACTACTTGCGTACAAAAATGCAAGTTCAGTATTGCACGATTAAAAAAAAAATTAGAAAAAAATGCAACATAAATCACTTGTTGCTTTTGGTTGAATGGCCAGCTGCGGGAGTATTCGGGCTCAAATAGGTCTACGTCTACGAATTCAACCTTTCATCTTTTGTCATTTGTGTCAATGTCGTCGGCTTAATTTTATTTAACAAAATAATATAATAAGTAATCTATGTTAAAACCTGCCATGAAGAAAAACTGCAGGCTTTTGTCAAAATGCAGATGATCCGCAACCAATCAAAAACTTTCCAAAACAGAAGGATCTTTTGAGAAATGAGCAATATTACGTTAGCACAGTTGGCTCCCAAAGATGTCACGAACCATGTTTGGAGGGGTCGCGAATTGATCTTTTATGTACACCGTTGCATTACATTTGCTTCAATGGAGCTTTAGGTGGGGGTTGTTGGCATATAGTAGGTTGCTATAGGGGTCGCAGTACAAAAAAGGTTGAAAACCACTACTTGGCAGAACTGCCATCAAAGTTAACGCGACAGATAGTGTTTCCAACCCGGGTTTTCCCGTACACGAAACCCGTTTTTTGGCTATTTTGAACTACCCGAAACCCGGGTTTATTTCAACTGCCAAACCCGGGTATAACCTGAAAGTGGTGTTGCATTCTAATATTAGTAATTCTGATAACACTTAATTTACAGATTGGCGCGTGTAACGGCCAAATTAGCACGTTTGAACTTTCAACTATTATCATGAGGCACGAGGTGCGGGTTTTGCTCGGTGACCATCGTATGTTCGTTGTTGGTTCGTTCATATTTTCGTTCAATTGACCTATTTAGAGGGATCGTGACGTCATTTTGCACATAATAAGTGTCCACGCAAACTTTAGTCATTTCGCTAACCTAATTTAAATAACTACCACGTGAGGTAGTTCTATGCCGTAGTTTCGTAGTTACTAGTTAGTTCATTTGTAAGCTGTTATATGTTAGTTCATATACAAGCTGTGATTCTTTGCAAAATCGATTCGTTCTTTTTCAGTTTGCAATAACTTTCTACAAAATTTTGGCTTTCCTTTAGAAGGGACTTTAAGTAGAGTTTTAATCATACACATTCAGTTTAAAGTCGTTAGAAATCAAAGAAAATCAGAAGCTTAGAGCCATTTCTTATAAAACAAGGTTCAACAGAACCCTTGTAATCCATGAAAATGAAGACCACAAAACTATTTCGGCACAGGAAGAGATCCGATCGCAAATTGTGAAAAAGGAAATGAGTTTTTTGAGGCTACAAGAAGAGATCAAATAGCCTTAAAAAACTGTTTTATGCCTTAATTACAACCAAGCCAACATCAGAGAGGGCTTTTTCAGTCGAGACAGAGAGGACTTTTTCAGCCAGGGGATTATTTTCCACAAAACTCAGAAACAAACTGAATGATGGAAGTGTGCTTTGACTGTCATGGGTCGGTATTATAAACATCATTGAAAAACTGTGCTTAACTTAATTAATAATTCCCTAATAAAGTGCACAGGGACAACAGTAGCGGTTTCACAGTGATATTGAGTTTTACCGCTCAAAATCGCATTCATTTCAACACCTGAAAAAATCGGGTTTTCCCGTGTTTTTTTCTCAGCTACCCGAAACCCGGGTTTTAAAATTTTGCCCCGAATTGGAAACATTAGCGACAGACACTCGTCTCAACCTGTTCATTGCTAGTGGAATCACTACTCACATTGGCTGAAGGACTACTGCACTCTTAACTGGCACATCTAACAACCAAGTTCCATCCATAAAGAGTGGGGCATGGTGGAGCGCAGATATAAAGCCCTAGCACGAGAATATTGAGCACGTTTGATGAAGTTCGATAATAGAGGAAATTAAGCGTTCGTTCTAAGGAGAGTATGGTTTGCTAACAATGAAATCTACAAGCCGCTTTTACAATTCTCGAGAGCAAGGAGTACCTGGCAAAAATGAACAGCCTACCCAAACACCATGGCGCGGGACCCCCAGAAGCGCGGAGCTCATTGCTCCTGCATCGGTTGCATTGGCTTAAGGCCGGCCCTGAACCCAGAACACGTTGTCTGGACCAACATGTTTTATTTTCTCATATAAAACGTCGTTGTGTGACGAAAAATTCAAACATGATATGATAACAAGCGAAATATCGTTTTGCACACTTGTAAAGGTGCTTAAAATGTGTTGTTGCTTCTTCTTCTTCTTTCGTTTGAGCGAGTTCTTCTTGTGTTGTTGCTGATCGTGCTGGTCAAAGCAATTGCGCAAGCAAGATAAAAAAGTTAAAAATCGAAAAACTTGTTGCTAACCTTTCTATCTTTAGCAGCGTTGCTCCTGATGCCTTGCAGATCTCATTTGCCGTGGTCCATGTTTGAAGTCTATTTTCATTGATGATCATTTCGTAACATTTTCCAGATAGTAAAAGCCATCCAGGAGGACACGTTCCTGAAAAGTTTTTGGAGATCTGTTAGGAAAAATTTTATCCCAGAAACACACAATTGGGCTCATATAGGAACCAAGTTTTGATACGTCATTTCTGCTTCGAATCCTAATATTAAAAGGTTTTAAAAAAACTTTTTTTCCAAAGAGAACATTTCAAGGAAATAAAGTCATAACCATGTTTGGTTTTACACCAGATGCACACTCCCGTAATTCATTTGCTTATAAGTTATAGTGTGCTGGTTTAACAGGTTTATCAAAAATTTGCTTTGTATTGGGAGTGCAGCGGCCACTGGTTTCTGCCCACAGTTTGGTTTCCGAGATTGCAGCGCAAATTATTTCATCGAACGCGCCTCGTGCGCGATACGCTTTTCAAAACACGAGGCTCGACACGTGCGAGACGGTGAGAGCAACTATTATTGTTTGCATGAGCATTGGTTGAAGACGCCTCAAGTTTTGTTTGGTATGTTCACGTCTTCTGTTCGAAATGTCTTTGAGTTTGTCTTCGAATAAAGATAAAGTCAGCGGAAATAAAGAAGCTTGCTTACGTACAACTCAGCCTCACTTTGCTAAGAGATCCTCGCTACTAAACTGCAGAGGTTACCAATCTCGTCCCTACAAATGATTCCCAGATCGTGAATCACTTCTCCACAGGAGCATGAACCTATTTTGTTAACTTTTTATGGTATTTTTTCAGATTCTCGCTTTACTTTTTCCTGTATGGTCCCAATGTCAGGAAGCACGCTTCGTCAGTTGCCATTGGTAGCGAAGTCGTGATTTGGACGAGGCCTTGACGCTTTGTGCTGTTACGTATCATAATTACTTCGGCTGGATCATCCAATATATCAACAACTTGCAGATAAGAAGTTAGTAGGTAGCTTGTATTCACATAAACTTTTAGCAAGAATTTAAGACGATCCTGGTGACATGATGAAGAACGATTAAAAATTTTGCTGCAAAAGACTTGCATATAATGAAAAAATCATGCACTCGCTTATCACAAATATGACAGACTTCAATTTTCTGTTAATATTTTTGTTCAGATTTTTGTATGTTTGCCCTGATGAACCCCACGGTTTTTACGAAGAGCACGCAAAGTACAAACAATCAATTGCATTTTGTCTTTAACCTGAAATTTATACTTGATTTTTATCTTAAATATAAAGATTATGTGGGGAGGATGTTATGTGGGGAGCAATGACCGCGAAACGTGTCTTTTGTTGACGCATCATCCCCCATAAGTTGTTTTCAACCATTTTCAAAACGTCAATGATGAGAACGAATAAATATCCTATAAACTAAAATCGCGTCCTTTGTATTCAAACAGTTAACATGTATTTAACATATTCAAAAAATTAGCAGTGAATTTCCAATGGAAAAGATCTACACATGACATGCATGAGGGAGGATTGACAAAGTTTTCGTTTTTGGAAGAAAGTAGTCGCAATAAAAAATATAATTTGCAGGCTGCTAATGTAAATGCTCTTGCCAACCGACGGAATCAGCAAATGATGCAGTTAATTTTCACGGTCATATCTGCACCAGGCAACAAAACCTACCAAAAACATTATTACAGTACCTGACAGTCCTCTTTCACAGACAAACCGCTTTTCCTGGCTGCATTTTCCTGTATTCCATTTGTAGTTATTTGCTGAGGACATTTCCACGCAGGTGCTACCTAAGTACGGCAGCCTGCAACAAAAACAGTGCAAGACTTGATTCTGGTTTTAAAGTTCAACCATCTGATTTTATAATATGTTTCAAACATAATTCCACGCAATAAACAGACCGAAAAAAAGTTATTTTCAAAATGTATACTCAACTTAAATGATTTTTGGAGCTATGTTACTTCGCTATCAGAGACTTGCGAGAAAAGGGGTTTTCACACGCTTGCTCCGGTGCTGGAAACTCACAGATTTTCAGTTGCTGGACGGGGTCGCCGGTGCGAGGATTTGCTATCAGTGGTCTGCAGCACCGTTCCAACAGACGACTTGCAGTTCGAACACGAGTTTTTGTTTTAAATATTACACCCCGACATAATATCTTCAGAAAACGTTTGCGAGCGCTACCTTTTCCACCTCCATGAACTTCAAGCATGGTTAATCAGTATAAATTCACTTGTATTGTTATAGCAGGCCAATTGATTGGGAATGCAGGCCGAAAGTCTAGGCATAATGCTCTAGATTATGACGTCATACTTGTTAATATTATGTACATAATCGTATATGCTTTGATCTGAGAAAGCAGCCTGATTCAAGGTATTTTCAGAGGTATTCACGTTGGCAGGCGTCAGACGCTTAAATGTAAAGAACAGATAGCTTTCAAAGACTTTTGAAAAATGGCATGCCATAATTTGATGTTTTCAAAAAAATAACATCTACGTCGATTTTCACACGTTGAAAGGAAGTCAGTGAAAGGTTGGTATCAAAAACGTTGAGGTACATGTTGTGAATTTTGCGCGTGAGGGAGTGGGCGCGTTTAAAGAGTGAGTGACGGAAATCGTTTACTTTTTACATATTTTCGTGGGTGTGCGCAGTGGATTAAATTTTTGCTGTATGTGTGCGATCACGGATAAATTTGTGTGACCCACACCCGTCTCCAGACGACACAGAGATGCGCCCACAATAAATAGAAGGAAGTGTTACTAAATGTTAAGTAATTTTTACTGTCCCCAATGCAATATTTGAATTACGGCATAGATCTCAAATATCGATGTTCCAGTAAATTATGGCATAGATATAACATTTTTATATTCCAGTAAACTGGTTAGTAGACAAATATAGGTGGCAACAGGCGTTGAAACATTATGAGATATGTTTAGATACGCAAGGCTATCGACATCTACAATATGGAAGTTAAGAGAGACTGAAGGCAACCAACGTTCTGTTGATTATACTAAAACCAACGCTTACAGTTCATCAGGGACGAGTGTTCTTAACTGTTTTAACTACACGTATATAAAACGACGAAAAACTAACAATAGGCTTTTACTCAACATATTTTCAAAAAATAGGGTAAAATAGAATGAAAATCGCCAGAATTCTTACCAAAGAGTAATGATACAAAATATAACAGGATTTCAACCTTTGCTCATTTTTTAATGACAGCCTGTCTGGAGGTAGTATGTTAATGCTCCTATTCTCTCCCAGTCTGTGTTTGGAAGCCACTTCCGTTATGATATCTCTTATCAGTGTTTGGCAAGACCTCATGTTGCACAAGTAGCGAAAAGCGCTTCACACTTTTCCGGCTTGTTATGCAAACCACAGTCATTCTCAATTTGCCCGATGAAGGTGCTCTGGTGAACCGTGAAAATGATGAGTAATCCTTTTATTCTTTGAGGTGGCCGGAATTGAAACGTTGATTTACATGTGTTTTCTAACCACATGCGTTTTCTAACCATTCTGGTCAAACGCATAAACTCAACTGAAAGAAAATATTAGAAGACAGCGACCCAGGTTCTCATTACACAAACGGAAAAAAACTTTGCTGCAGATCCAGCAAACAGGGTTGAACTGCGTGGTTTAAGTTTTGCACAAGTGGCGTTTAGAAAAGCAGAAAACGTAAACACCTTGTCCAGGCCTCGATCATTCTAGTAACACTTTCATAACGGCACTCGACGTACAAGTATTTGCTTGTTAACAGTGATGGTTGGTTGGAAGAACCCGATCTTAGCGCTAGATAGGTAGGTTAGATAAAACGTGCAAGCACAAACTCTGCCTGGACATGTTACATAAATAACGGACAACGCGACAACGCGAGAAAAATGCAGAAAAATGAGAAAAATGCAGAAAAAATGAAAAAAAAATGCAGAAAATGAAAAATGCAGAAAAACAACGCGAGAAAAATGCAGAAAAAATGAAAAATGCAGAAAAACAACGCGAGAAAAAAAAATGAGAAAAATGCAAATAACGGACAACGCGAGAAAAATGCAGCAATAAAAGCTGAACACACACGAATTATGAGTGCAACCACCTAGTTGAGCTCTTGCTCAAAAATCAGAAAATAAGGGGACATTTGAACAAATTGGTGCAATGAAGTTCAGCTCCAGTTACCTTAAGTAAAGCAATGCAGGCTTGCATGAACTTAAGACGAAAAGTAGTTTTAGCATACTGTATATTGCGAAAGATCGTTTTTGTTTCTTCAAAACGCCACTTTTTAATTTTTCTCTGAATGTTTCTCCTTTTTCGTGAAGTTTTGATGTCACCAAAACCTTTTGTGAAAATGGCCAAAGTTACCTTCAGAATGAAAGAGTTTAATATTTAATTGTATAAGTTGAAGGAAAACACTCACAAAACTTACGGGCTGGTTGGTTGACCTGTGAGGTAGTTTTTGTAGGAAACAGTCTCGTGATCGCTCCACTGCAAAGTACCTGGATTGTCCTTCAAAAAACGTATAAAGTTGGAATTGTGATTTTTATGGAATAGGGTCGTGAGTACATGACGAATATATGGGATTTAAAGTGCTACGTGATCACAAAACTGGGAATACTGCGGTTGACACTATAATCATCTTTTTACATATGTACTACTGCACCATCTGATCGGGATACCGCCAAACAGTGCAGTAATAAAAGTATGTAAACTGCGAAAATTGTGGATATAAACCATAAATAAACACAATACGCAAAATCAATCTTCAAAAACTGATGTACAATTTAATTGTTAGCAAACGTTCAAATGATTTTCGTTCAGGATACTTCCAGTGGTACACATTTCTTGCAGCTTCAAAGATACAAATCCAAGTTTTCACAATATTCTCCCTCCTGATATTGCTCTCTTGCTTTTGGTATTTCTTTCTAACCTCATAAAAATACCTTTGAACAGTTCTTTTCTGCTTTTCATAGCCTATCAACCTAAACATATTGAAGTTTAAAACAGTACAATGACATAAAACCAATCGAGCGTAGCAACTGCAGAGTTAACGGGAATCTTCACATTGCTGCCATTACGGAAGTTGCCAGCCAACCACGAGCAACAGGTTATACAAACAGTTTAATCAAATTTATTGGAAGGTCTCCGAAATTGCTTTCCTTGTTTAAAAACAAACTTGAACATGATTTTACCTTTGTAACTATACAGTAACAAACATGGAAACGTACTTTTACAGAAATGTATTGTCTGTTTTACAACTATTCACTGGCGGCCAGTAACTAAGACTTGAGGAGGTGCTGCAACTTTTCCTAAAATCGATTTTATAAAACTAAGCAACACCACATTTTCCTTGGCGGCGTGGATTGTCATGACGTTGACATCTCTCATTCTACGAACCAGGTATGTGACTTTTGAATATTACTATGCTGCAGTGAAATGCTATGGGATGCATGACTGGTGAGGTACTGGTATCTTAAAGCAGGGATGTACAACATATGACCGTCAACAAAAACTTATGCGGCCGTGCATTGAAAAACTTTTTGTCTCTACTGTATACGGATACTCAGTGGAAAGACGGTCAAACAGATGTGAAAGATCATGCTAGGCACAGTGTGTGGAAGCAGAAAAGAAGCAATGCAAACATGAGGAAAGTGACTTGAGCTCATTGGCGGCCATAGTTTATAAAAATAAATGTAATGCTACCGGCAATAGCGAAAATATTGTGCAGCCCCGCTTTAAACTTTTTCACACATGACAATTGAGATATCGTCTACTTTTGCAGATCACTTTAACTTTCCCCTGTCTAAAATAAAAATGCCTACCAAACGTAATCACTGCAGGTAAGACTCACTCCACTTTAACATAACGTGTCATACCACGGCGCTCTGTAAGCTTGAGGGTCTACAGTTTAATTACACAGCCTCTCACCAGCATTAGAATGAAAACCACGGTACTGCTGTCTGCCAATGCTCTACGACATGAACAACATTGCTTCCGCACTTGCCAGCCCGGCGCTGCAAATCCACAGCTGAAGGCTTACTCTTCCAGGTCAACTGTGCTTGATCGACAAGCCACAACCCTTCCTATACTTTTATGCAGCATCGGCGACCCTGTGAGCGCTCACAGCAAAGATGAACTGTTTCTCAATTCCAAATCCTATGCAACAATTTTATTTCAAATCCAATACAAATCCGCAAACTGAAAATATTAAAATCCAAACCCAGTTTAGATCTAAAACCCTGGCATCCAAGAAACTATTTCAAGTCAACTTATGCTTCCCTCTTTCAAACCCAAACCACGTGACTTGCATAAGTTTTAGGCATTTCAAAATTTAGTCAACAAAGATCTAACTTGAGCTATGTTTGCTGCATAGCTTGTTAGATATTAAACCATGAAGAATAACAAGTATCCAGCACAGGCGACTCATCAGCACTAATCTACAAATAATGATGTGCTGTGCTAAATGCTCTTCGGCAGTAGGTATTACTTTAGCCCTAACGTATTGCAATCATGCATACTTGTATCACTGGTCATAAACAATTCTCAATATTGTACAATCCTGGCAGATGTGAGAAATTCCACTGAAGGAAAATCCGGTAAAGCTGAAATTACAAAATCCATTACAAATCCATCAAAAAACTAAAATCCGGCAAGATTAATATCCAAATCAAAATCCATGTTCATCTCTGTCTCACACTTACAGCTCCAGGTTTTCGTCATTTACAGTGTTTTCCATACAAAACCAAATAGATTCCTAATATTTAGCCTTGTGCCAAACGGTTTTTGCAGGTAAGGCACGGTCAGCATGTCTTGTGCATGCAAAACTAAATATGAAAGTATAACAGTAAACTATCTGAAAACGAAATATTGCGTGAAAATAGGGATGCTCCAGTTCGGCAGTGCATACATGCGAGCCGCCACCGCGGCGACTCAATTCGGTGCGATTACAAAGTTTTGAAAAACTGACAGTCAGGAAAGCCCTCCAGCTCTCTATCGTATTGGGCTGCCTAGGTCTCTGTCAGTGTCTCCCAAAATGGGGTCCACAACAACAGCACAGCCGGTCCGTAAAAATATAGTAAAAAACAAAGAAATTTAGCATATTCATTGCAAAGTACGCACGCTGTCGCAAATAATTACGACGGCGATTCGAACTTTAAAATAAGCATTTGAATTTGCTTTCTGGACATTTTAAGAAGTATTTTCGCAAAGAGACATGAGAATTCAAATTGGAGTTTTAACCGTATTGTTGTTGCAAAAAATATTATCTTTGGACGTGAAGAAGAATAATCAGAAGAATTGTCATTAGATCGAAATTTGATGATTAGTTTCATTCCAACAGTTCTTTCATCTTTCTGGCTAAGTCTTGAAGGCCAATATCCATTGCTCTTACGTAAAGCAACTAGAATTGTATCGTTTTTTTTCCACTACCTACATGCCTGAGACAGCCTTTTCAGCTCTTACAAATCTAAAGACTAAATACAAGTCCGGTAGATTATGACGTACGAGTTTGGCTGTTACACATGGCCTTAATAATAATTGATGAGTTTTGCACCGCGAATCAAACCTAACCATCTCAATGTTGCTGTCAATTTTTGCATTGAAGCATTATTCAAAATCATTTATTCTTTGTTTTATGTTATCCTCCCACGCCGGCTGGGCGTAAAAACTGACGCGACGTAAGAATATATTTTGGAAAAAACATTCACAAATGAGTGACCGAGGTCCAAAACGTTTGGAAAACCCTGCCATAATTAGAGGTAACACTTTTACGTGCAGTCTTGCTACTTGCTGAGAGCAAGTACAAAGTGGATAAACTTTAGGTGGTTAGAACTGTCTTTGAAAGCAACAAATTGACTTAGAGCAAATTTTAAAGACTATTTTTTTCCTGAAACATTCATTCAAGCTTTTTCCAGTATGCTGTGGTTCTGATTCAGTAAATATTAACATATCACCAAAAACTGACCGTGTCCGACAACCCTGTCCACACATTGACGCCAGTTCCTTGACTTGCTACAAAAGCCTGAACGTTGCTTTGTTCGCTGGAAGATGTTATGGCAACCAAGTAACCTCCTTGAGCTCTGGAACACAACATGAGGTTTATCACTATTATGGTCAAAAACAAATAAAGGTTCATTCAGGCACAACGGAAAATAGCGGTTGCAAAATACACACAATTGAATGGTTTTGAAAATGTTTCCTATACCAATTACCAGCTCGTTGTTTACTCATATCGGTAAAGGTTTGCTTAATTTAACTATTACAATGCAATTATTGTGCGCAATTGCTTGGAGCTGAAGATATCTTTCCTGGAGATATGGGTCATATTGTTACAGAGGAAAATCACTTGAAGTAAGCCAGTTGCGCACTGACATTTTTCACATTGCCAACATTTTGTGTTTCTATTTCTTTAGTGCTTTTAATTTACATTTATCTCGGCGAACATAAAACGTAATAATAAGTTTCAATAGCTTCACGGATTAGCGACATGGATAGCAGAAGGCGTTAACTTGTGCGAGAATAAGTTTTTGTAATTTCAAGTTGTTCACAGAAGTTTCAAATTCATGCTAAGATTTTTTACCAGATTACTTACATGCAATCAATGTCAGCGTCTTGCCAAATCTGTTCTGTACTAGACATCTTGTAGCAAGAATCATCGTAATTTTTCCAACCGATTGGACAGACGTCGAATGTTCCTTTGAAAAGTTGGTTTAAAGTTCTTTAAATATAATTTTCACCTTAGGTAAGCAGAAAAACTTACTAATCCCACAACCTTGAAAATGTTTTCGACAGACATATGGCTGCTAAGCAGCAATTCTTGCTTGAAAGTGGGTGGCTAACTAGGGTCAAATGTTTTGATATATGTCAAGTTTGGTTTTCGTGGTATATCTTGCGTGGGATTTTTTTCCTCTCTGTCAGACTGAAAACATGAGTAAATATGTGCGCTCTTTCTTTAAACTTTTCTGGCAGATTTTCGCAAGGAGAACATAATGGTTATTCGGAGGCAAAACAACTTTGTTATGAAGTTTACCGTAACCATAAAATCTCGTAAACCTTTTTACAATCTCCTCCAATAAGCGCTAACACAGCACTGTGATGAAAATGTCGTTCCAGCTAAATACTAAAGTTCCATAAAGTATAACAATTCAAAAGCAATATTTGACCCACTCAGGTAAGATTTATTCGAGACGCAAAGTACATTTATTGTTAGTTACGATGTACTTTATTGTCGATTACGATGAAACTGGAGCAGGAGGTTATGGTTCTAAAATATGCAGTGTCTTTTCCTGATTTTGAATAGTTGTAGTTATCAGAAACGAATGCTGAGCGTAGATGTAGGGCAAAATTTCTTTGCACTGGCAGACAATGTTATATGCTGCCGACGTAAGCCTTAGTGTTACTTGTCATTTTGTAACTCAAAATTGTGCAAGAGATTTAAAAGCAACAATCGTACAACATATGTATGTATTTCTGTATAAGTATCTGAAATGTGCAAATTTTAGGCTTGAAAATGCTATCTAATAACAAAGTAACAATGAGTAAGATCGCATAAATATGTATAAAACTACAACGTTGAGCATTCTCACTAAAAAATGTGAATACAGTTCAGCCACATTTTTTGGGAACCGCCAGTGCCCTCAATTTTTTATATACCCTACACTGCAGTGAGTTTGAGTGTATCACGCAAACAGACGATGTTCAGACTACTTCTCTAAGATTGTAATGTTGATTGTTGCTAAATTCACGTTTAATGCTATGCCGTTACAGCAGTTTTTACGTTTGTAGCAACATCAGATCAACACGAGGTGTACGGGCTTGCAAAAATATCGTTGCCTTTATGTAGTTTATAAAAGTTACCAATTTCTTTCAAACGATCTCAAATTTTACGGGCATGCGTAAAAACTAATCAAAACTTTTTGTTTATGGTTCACGGGTTTATCTTTTCAGGTATCGAAATGGCATTCACGTCAACAGGAAAAGCAATTTGCCTGGCAGGATGGGCTCGAACACGAAACATACTTTGAAGCGTGCGTTTGTTGGATAATTCCACAAATTCATTATCTGCAATTAACACAGATTTGTAAATGACACAAAATTTCGAGATGGAGTTTTTTTATGTAGAGCTGAAGGAACTGGATGACAACCAAAAAAAAATGGTCCAAACAGTTTGGAAAATATATTTGCAAATCCCCAGAAAGTGCGTAGTAAGAGCAAGACCGAAATGGTCAAAAAACTGTGCAATCGTTTCAAAATCCACATATGTTTAAATTCTTCCATCCAAGTTTTATGAATAAATCTGCCTAAACATTAAACCTATGCAATTTCGTATGCCTGAGCAGATTTGCAGATTAAGCAGATTCACTTACAACCAAAATTATTTCATACAAAGAGTTCTCACAAATTCTGGGAAAAAGACTAATTTCTTCTGGAAGAGCTGCATTCTGGACAGAAATGCCTTTTTGTGGTTACATCTGTCGCCTCCGGGAGTGTAATGCTTCGTTTGCTTGTTTTTATTTTTGTGAACTGTCTGCTTTGCATATCGCATTTCTGCGTTGCGGCGCACAACATGTGTTTACGCATGATGGCGCTGGGGTGGATTTGACAAAGACTTGGGCGCCTCGACCGGACACTTTAGACTTTTTCAAACGTCATGGATGGAAGTGTATATCCTAGCAGTGCTTGCTTCCGCGTTGCTATCGTAACAAAATTACGTCTGTTTGTTGACACTAAGATATATACATCTCAAATGATAACAATTTAGTTAAAACGTCCTTCCTGTACTTTGGTTGTGGTTACTTATACCATCGCTGGATTTTAATTGCTGTTAAAAAATTGATTGCGAAAACAGTAAGTGTTGCAAGACGTGAGGTCTTTAATGTTCGCAACTTTGTCTTTCAACTAGTGAGAAAAGCAGGAAATATCTTAGGTGTGTGCAGCAACAGCATGCATTCACGACATTACACACAGCTGTCCTTATGATACCAAGGCCATCTAAACAAGCATTTGCATCAACAAGATCTTGATAATTCCATCACATATGATAAGCCTTGGAAGTACGCCGATGGCTCTACGCGTAGTGCATATGAAGCCCACGCAACATCGCAATCCAACATTTGGGAGGCCAGGGATCTGACACCGTTTAAATGGGAGTGATTCAACAAAATATTTATGCGCCGAAGAATGAAATACTTTTTGCGTTGTAGATAAGCTAAGGTTGCCTGGTCGACCGCTCAACGTATTCACTCGCGATTCCGCTCTCTCGATTAAATTTAGTTTATTAACTCATTAACGCCCACTTGTGCACGGCATAAATTTACGTGTCTCGCTTTCAAACTTCGGCCAAAAAATAATTTGACTGGTCGCTTTGTTTCACAAAATAGTAGCGCGTTAAATACAGTTCGTTGCGTGACGTATGTTGACTTTGAACCTTGTTGCCCTGTCTTAACCTCACACCTGCACCGCCGAATGCCATGTTAGTCAGTTTGGTTAGGAGAGTTGTCGAGTAAGCAAAGCATCTACCAGCATGAGGCTCTGCTGTCCTCACATTAAAAGGTAGGGAACCTACTCTCCACATGAAAGAGAGATTACTTGAGAATGCAAATTCATCCTCACAATCTAAGTGAGGTGAAAAAGATAGGCTAGAACTTTAGATTTTATTTGAAGAAATTGTATTGCAATTATAGCTTCTTGGCGGGAAATTAACAATATATTGAAACAGCCGCGGATGTCTGTATTTGCAGTCAATCAAACACACGGCACTCTGTTTGCCTGTGCAAATCGAATTTATTGCATTGTAAGCTAGTTTAATTTAAATAGCGGTAGTTTAATCTAAATTTTTTACGTTTGTCTGGTAACAGCAAACGAGAAGTGCTTTACGTAACAAAAATTGGCTTCACGTCTTGTCATCCTGGCATTAGATAAAATTTATACTACCCTAATGTTCCAATCTACATCGAGATTGAATAAAACATTACATTCTCGTTTTGCATCAGGAAACGGGGAATCTTTTCTCAAATGATATTAGCCAATGTTTGTCAGGTTAGTTGCGGCTTGATATTTTCTGCCCACAGATCAAGAATTTCACTAAACTACTAGAAGTAGGAACACTTGCAAACCAGAATTGCGGCAATAGTCAAATAATACAATTTTATTTCCGCGATTTGCAAGAATTTGGTAACCTTGAATTCAAGGGTACGTTCAGCGATGAAAAAGCTGCATCATATAAAAGACATGCCACGCTATGCACGTTACACGCCGTACTGCAGGTTAAACTTTCATTTGCCGCCGATATAAGTTTTAATTAATAAACATGGGAATTGGCCACTTCTCCAGTTTTCTTAAATTAAATAGTTTCCACTATTTTTTTCGTACAAATTCCACTATTTTTCGCTTGCAAAATAGTGATTTTACTCGGTTTCTGTTACTTATTATTGTTAAGTAACTTGTTATCGGGTAAGCTTTACCACTTGATGTCACGTGCTTCCACCTTAATTGTCAGACGTGAAAGCAATACTGATGGAATCTGTCGCAGCTGACTGCCAACCGGCTATGCAAACACCTTCTCGACACCAGCGGAGTGTTTCACATCTGTTTGGGCGCAAGTGAATAAGAATAAATTATTTTCAACAAATGAGTGTTTACCCTAGTTTTATGTAGTTGTTTGCAATTAGAATATGATCTAAGTTTTGAACAAAGCTTTTCTTTCAATAAACATGTGTACATTGTATAAAAATCCTGTTTAAATAAATCTTTTTCAATGCAGGAACTCTAGTTATGATGACTTTACTGTGTGCTTTGCAACATCACCACCGTTTGCAAGCATGATCAACGGTTTCCAGTCAAACAATCAGTGAAATTTGGCGTGTTTGATGTTGCTTCTTTTCTGACAGCACCTCATCAAAGTAAAGTTTAGATCCTACGCTTACGCACGAAGCATTGTTTGGCAGTAAACTTCACGGGTTTTTGCCATGTTTGGCAGTGCTGGTTGAAGTTCGCATAAACACCACAGGTTAAGGTGACTTTTGGAACGCTACTAACACAAACATGAATATTTGTCACTGATTAAAAAACTGTGATATACTCGTATGTGCTCTTCAGATATTATTCATTTACTGCAAGAAAAGCCAAACCGTTGATTTTTTAGTTTGATTGAAGATTTTAAATTCGGACTTAACCACTTTGAATGGATTTCGAAAACTTTGTGGCATCATTAAAGTGAAATATCTGACCGGAACGTATATAGTTTATGTTCGGCAAGGCCATGCCTTGTGGCTTTAGTTTAATAGGCAGCCAATTTTATCCATTGTGTTTGCACTGAATGCACAAGTATAAACTACGCAATCATATACGCATTGTTATTGTTGGGCTCTAGAGCTCAGATTTTGGTTGGGGCTTTAGGTTGAAACGCTTTAGGTTTAAGGCTTTGCGTAGTATTGTGTAGTTGTATAAATGAAAAAAGCCAAGTTATAACGTAGTGATTAACTGTCTAGTGATTAACTGTCTAGTGATTAACTGTCTAGTGATTAAGTGTCGCGTGATCAATCGTCACGTGATTAAATGTCAAGAAACCGTGTAAGTGATTGAGTGGTAATTGTATGCGTGATTAACTATCTAGTGGTTAAAGGGTAGTGATTAATTGTCGCGTGATGAAATGACGCGTGATGAAAAGTCACCAAACCAACAGACCAAAAAAACTGTGGATCTTATCAAGTTCTGCTTAACGCAGTTACAATGTTGACTATTTGATGATCTTTCTAATGGCGTCAACTTGCAACACTCCGTATATTATTCTTGCTATTTAAGTAGAATAAATTGTGATTTTCCTCAAAGAGATTCCCGAATATCTTCATAAGTCCAATGATGAATGTTTTAATATCGTTAGAATATCTTGCATTATTTTTTCCGTTTCAGTGTTATGAAGCACGTTGTAATTTGCTGCATTTAACTTCGTAATACTTGGTGTCTAGTCGCACCAAGGTATGTGTTTTTAAAGGCGTTGTGTGTTTCTCAACAAAATTGAAATTATTTTTAAAAAATGAAACGACAGTATCCAACTGTGAAGACGTGGAATTAAAAAATTATTTGAAGCAGTAAGCTGTTCATTTTCGAGTTAATGTTGCCAGTAACAACAACACCTTTCCAAAAGAAAGTTCTACAAGCGCATGACAGAGTTTGAAACAAGGGAAGCATCAGATACAAAAATATAAATAAATCCAGCAAGCGTACTTCGAAAATAGTTTTTACACAAATATTATGGCTTCAAATATGCAGAGCTTTTGAAATCTTCTCACATACTGTAGAGCTCTTTCAAATCTAAAATCATACGTGCATTCAGCCACAACTGTCAAAACTTTATTTTGGAGAATTTATTTCTGTGTGACTTTTTCAGCAACAAAGTAAAAAGTCCTGCGTTAAAACGCATTGCATTAACAAACATAAGTAATCAATGCCGTGAGGATTAACGCACGGTACGGTTTTCATTTAAATCGTACAAAGCTCTGAGTTAATATATTTCTTGTCTGACTGGAGAAAATGCATTGCATTTAAGCATTACTTGATTGTGGTTCTTAGATTCTTTTGTAAAATGATTTATTACACGACTGCCGAGGTATTTTAACCAAAACCGTGATGGTCTCAGCAACATCTACTTTTTCGCGATTCAGGAGAAAGTGTTAAAATGGGAGACTCGGTTATCACAAGCGTTGTGTTCTGTCTTGTCTTCTTTGACCTTTTTTAGAGTCTTTCGTTGAATGTACAAATTTCAAGCGTTCCAACTTACCAGTATCTCTTTTACAAATAAAAGCATTTTGTTTGTCGCACATATCGTCGTTCCACGTGCCTTTGTATAGCGGAAGATCTACCCACACTTCAACGCAATCTTCGTTATTATCGCCGTTGTTTGGCTCGCCGACTTTCCACTGTCTGAAAGACCCAGCATAACAAACATCGGTCAGTTACAAGGAACAAATTTTTTTCAATAGGTTTTACCCTTGCCGCTAAAATTTAAACATACCAGTCTTGTCACTGGCGATCTGGCTTTTGTGCTACTAACCCAACTGGGCCTCGTAGTCATACAATCGCGCCTTTGGTTTGCCATTAATTAAAGGAAGTGATTGTTTGCGTTGCAGCACCAAGCAACACGGAAATGAGGCTTCAAAACCTGGCATGAATTTGATGGTAAACAGATAGTTTCCAACATTAAAATGCTAAGCTGGGCAGTATTCAATGGTCACTCGCATCAAACGAATAAAATTATATCATTGGTTTTTTCAAACTCTCAGTAGCGGGAATTATCAAATATAGCCTAGTAAAAAAACAACAAATGTATCAAAATCGCAATTTTAGTATTTATATGCACCCAAATTGGAAAATGCTTTTCATAACCCAACGTACTCTATGGAAGAGTCATAAGGAGTCTTGTCTATCCACTGGAATATACTTTCCTCACCAGAGTCGGTTAAACCAATCCACCACTGGGTGTCATCCCATTGATCTAAATGCTCGTAATATGCCCAATCCTGCCGACAAATATGTTCTCCACATTATTCTACAAACACAAACTGATTTCCAGTGACCAAATATTCCTAGCAAATGTTTAAAGTTCAGTGGACGTTTTGACTAGGTCTATTACTAACAAAAGAAGGCCACTATGGGAAGAATACAGTTAACTTGAAGTATGCACAAGAATATGAAATGTAGGACGATATTGACTTGTGGTAGCGAGTCTTCTGTAAACACCAAAAGCTAAAAATGTAACTTGTTGCGATATTATGCACATACTATAAAAATAAAGGTTTTTCGAGATGTGTTTAGTGGTGTGGTTCATTGAAATGAACCAACAGTAAAAAGAATAAAAGCATATTCTTCTGTAGCCGTGAACCAACACGAAACAAATTACCCTTTCATCAGCATTTGCATAACTTGCTAAGTGTCCGTAATTTTGTTGACACCATGACTCAGCTTCGTTCCACGTCATCTTTGCCGTTTGCCCAAGTTCTTGCATCGAAAAATACCAACATTTGTTGTTGTATAAAGCCCATCCCGGTGAGCAGCTTTGCGCTTCTGTTTAAGTGAAAAATGTAAAAAGTTGACATATTACAACATTCTTGTCACCGTTTTAGCAAAAAGTTTGAAACATACTCTCATTTAAACACCAATCTAATGCACCTCAGGCAAAGCAAACATATTTTTGTTGCAGTACAATAAAATGGGTCACCCATGTCACAAAATTTCCAGTTCTAATTACAAAAATTTGAAATAATTTAACGGTTTTAATATTTTGCCAGATTTGCATTAATCCATTTACTTTTGTCTTTAGTGCAGCTTTGTACAACTTGCGGCGCGTCGGCTGCATGCGGCCCAATCGACGTTTTTTCGGGCCCAGTCGGCCCAGTTTAGGTTTGCACTGTAGTAAACGTATCCTACATACTGAAAACCTGTCGTTATTTTGATAATTTTGATGTCGACATTGTTGATGCAGGTATTTCTCAGGACCACTTTATCATGTCTGTTAACATTGTAGTTAGAATTCGAACGCTTTCAGTCCATTAGCTTAGGCTGAATTTAAGTTGTTAAGATCAAAGTAAGCCATTCAACGTGCGGCCCTCATTAATATGTCATAAAATGTGCGGCCCTGGTTAAGATAGTGACATAATTTTTGGCTCAGTAAGCCATTTGGGTTGGACATAACTGCTTTAGTGTAATATTAAAAAATTCAGGTAATTAGAAATTTGTCCACCGACATTGGCCTGGTAGGTTTCCAACATTAAGACGAGTGTGTGTGCTGTGTTATGTAGTGGTTATATTAGTAATTTCAAGCTTCTTTGCACAGCTTAAAGTCATGATAAACAACTAAAGCATGAGCCTGTAATCGTGAAAGGTGTTAGATAATAAGAAGTTCAGGACTCTTTGTCACGTTGCCGATGAACTATTTTTAATTGATTCAGCCAAAAAGTTTTGAAAAAAGGTTAATGTGAAGCATTTTGAATGAGGTTGAAAAAGATGCAGCAAAAAAACAACCTTTATCAATCATAGCATGTTGTCGTGCAGCTTTCAGAGTTCTGCATTTCAGTGGTTTTGCAAACCGTTTGTCTCTTTTTCAACCACTTACGTTTGAGCGCAGGCAGTCGTTTGTAACGTTTAACTGCATTTATCTTATTTATCTTCCCTATGTTACCCCCATGATGCCATATATTCTTTTAAGTTAGAATTGCAATGAAATAGATTTAGATTTTCATCACAGACAAGTAAACGTATTCACAACTTATATCTTTTATTATACCCAGTTATAATATCCACAGACCCAATTAGCTTAAAGTACATGAAAAATATCAATCATATTTTGCACTTTAATATGAATGCGACCATATCGTAAATGTTCTTTGAAACTACAGCATCCCTTAACATTAAAGTCTTCAGTTCTGTAATGCAAAGATAAACAACAGGGTGATTTCCGAGAAAACTAACTTACAAAAACAGAGGGCTAGTTACCTAACAGTTGATTTACAACACATCATGAGTTACCATTACTAATACAAAATTTTGCTTTCACTAACTGCAATGCAAAACGACGAAAATGCGCACAAAAAATTAGTATATTATATAAACAGTCAAGTAATTAAAAATGTAAGAAACAAAATTAAGGATAAACCTAAAAACATTTGATGCACGCACTGTTGCATTATGTCTTGGTCACATTGGGACTTCCACAAGATCAAAATTTCTTTGGGTTGGATAATAGTTGAATTCAAAGTAGTGTTTCCAAGCACATGATGAAACAGCGTTAGCAAGTTTAAAATAATCAAGTCAAATCATTGGCATTGTTGGATTGCTGGTAACATATTTATTCTTCTAAGCCAGGGTGGGGAACCTGCGGGCCACGGGCCAAATGTAGCCCGCGTGAACATTTAATATGGCCCCCATCAGAATTTTCTTACCCAAGTTAGAACATAACATCGCATCAAAACGAAATTCCATGACAAGCACAAACGTATACAGTAAGTAAAGGGTAGCAACTCTCGCTCCTTGACGTAGTTCTCTCTCTTTAGTTTCCTTTTAAAAATAAAGGTAGAATCTCAAGCTAGTATTACTTAATTTTTGCGGTCCGCAAGCGATATTCCACAATTCAAGTGGCCTGTGATAGCAAATAGTTCCCCACCCCTGTTCTAAGCAAACCTCTTCTCAAGCATATGAGCACATTCCATGTGGCTATGTTGTATTGTTTGAACTAAACAACCAATTTTTCACAAAAATCATCTTCTAGGTTCTGTTGCTCAAGTTGTGAAACACTACAAACACATACGTCATACCTGTTTGAAGCAATGATAGGCTGAGCACCAGCGCAATGGAAAACGCTGGGAACAGTTGCATCCTACTTCATCAAGAATCAACACTCACGTCAAGGAAATCAAGGACAAACGACAAAAGCAATGAATTATTCCAACCCCTAATCGCAGACGCGTTGCTGTAACCTAGTTTTAATGAGAAAGGAGGTTAATAAATTTTTCATCTGGCAATAGAAAGCAGCTATTTATGTAAACAAGGAGAAAAAAACTTTTGAAAACAGGAAAATGAAGAATTGGCTACGATTGTCCGCAATATTAAATACTAAGTCATCTTGGCTGCCATTTCCAATATCCACACGCCATGTATAATTAAAATCCAGGCATCAATTTATTCTTTTATTCGTTACGAAAGAGTTTCAAGATGTTTGAATTGTTTTGTTATTGGGAAGCACAGAAGTATGAAAAATAAAATAATATTCAAAGCATATAGTTTAAGTAAATTGTATATGAAATTTACCAAATAATATACCTGTTCAAACGAATATTTGTTGCATTAAAGAGGAAGACAAACAAAATATATTACGTGAAAATTAATTGTTTCCTCCTGCCTTACGGGAAATGTTTCGTAATGAAAATGAGGAATGTGACATGCCTAAAGATGACACAGTATTTTTCCAAATTTCACCATCGTATAAATGACTGATACAGGAAGCATCTCTACCTTCGCCTATTGCCAAAGTTTTGCTATTAATATTTGTTTTAATGTTGTGATACGTCATAATTGCATGATACTCCTTAACATCTGCAAGTACTCTTGAGTTCACTGTTTTATTACAATTGCCAATATGAACTTTTAAAGCATCTGCCTGATAAACACTTGACAAAATCTGCTGTTGGTTGTATATTGCATTCCTTCATAAAAACAAAGAAAAAAATATGGGGTTAAGCGAAATGGTGAAGTATGTCAGCCAAAATACGAAACTTCACTTCAGCTTCTACACCGCCAACAGATCTGCAACACGTTCTGTTAAGACATTGTAATCTTGCAGTAACTGTTCGCAGAATATAAATTACGTTTGACAGCTTTCAGCAATCAAGAAAAACACGATAATGTGTTGTGAGCAGTGCAAACATTTCTCATGATAAAGCAATCAATAAGAGCATAGCACGAACAAGTCAAGCAACGCAATGCACAAGGTACAAACATTTGCCGCGATAAGATTAATCATCCACAAAGTTGGATCAGCATGCATTCATGCCCACGTCAAATGGAATGTTACACAATAACCACTGCATTACAACAAACCAACATCATCATAACTCCACTTTGAACCTGACATGTGTCACGAAGTGCTTTGTGAGACAATTTGCAGTAAAAATGTTTTTTGTTTTCAATCTTCTCTTGTACTCTCAATTGCGTTTGTGTTTCATATACTGTGTTTATATTTGTCCTATTGGCATTTGTTCGAAATGAGAAATACAGTTCCAGCCCATAGTGTTTCATTAAACTCTGAAATACTGCTGATCATTTTTGCATCTTTGCAGAAATCGTTTACTGTGTTTACTATATACTGTTCTTGAGTTCTCCACCACAGTTTGAGAAGACCAGTCAAAGTTGGTCCAGTGACGTGAAAAGAGAGTTTTGGTTAAAATTCAAAAATTTTTACATGCACACTGGCAGCAATGGACTGCTCGACCAACTGCAGCACTCGTCATCATCTTTGTGATTGGTCTTCCTGATTTGTTAAGTATTGCCTAAAACCTTTCGGAATACGAAGAGCCAAATCACATTACGGCAAGCACCAACTTAGCAAATCTTTTTGCAGAGCCTCTGTAGAGAAAAGATTCATTGACTCGTCAGCTTCGAAGTAGATGCTGTCAACCCATGCATTTTGGAAAGCATTCTGGTTAATGTATTTGCGCAAAGGCAGCAAACTTTTCAGGAACGTTTTG
>Ga0210059_1004117_pt1 | contig 23416 bp, 13 predicted proteins | sample Ectturendosymbi2_FD_188042 | JGI IMG/M metagenome (GOLD analysis project Ga0210059, IMG submission 188042) | Ecteinascidia turbinata endosymbiont from Florida, USA - Sample 2 (SPAdes) (version 2) | ecosystem: Host-associated > Tunicates > Ascidians > Unclassified | place: Key West, Florida...
TTGCAACAACTTATGAGGAACTACTTATGAGAAAGCGCACTGTGCTATCAATGTACTGTATGTCGCATTTTGGGCTTTCGTTGTGAAATATGAAAATCAGGAGTTGATCTGATTAAAATTCCATAAATTCCCACGATTTCACAATAGCTAAGGGAGCGAAATTGTTGGTGGATAATTAGCGCAGCCCGCTTTTTTTTTGGCCCGCGACTCGGGAAAGGTTGCCCGCCCCTGCTTTAGTGCCTTCTCAATCGATTCAGGATGTACGCGAAGTTTTATGACATTACCAACCGGGTGTAACGCACGCCAGTTTTATAACGTCTGAAAATAGAAACTTGCACGATGTGCACTATTGTTGTTCAGATGGGGAAAATGATTTGAAGCAAATTATACTGAAAAGAAGGATGGATCGTGAAAAAGAAGCTGACAACTTTTTTCAACACTTGGAGGCCAAATATGTAAAAGCGAAGAAAAGCAAGAAGTCGGAGCCGGGACGAAAGAAGAAAGTTTGAATCGTGATTGGTCAACTGGTAGTTGATGTAGGTCACGTGACTGCGGCGTGGTTCTCCGTGCTAGCGTGCGCCACCTATCCCATGCTTGAGTGCCGTGACGTCGTATTAGTGACACCAAGACCACAAGTATGTCTGCTAAAAGCGGAAGAGAAGGAATTTGATGACACTTGATTTGAGAATTATCAAAATGTGATTTTTACGAAACTTCAGTGATGCCTACGTACGCAGATTCAATTCAGTCAAATGTAATATTTTTCTTTTAATATTTACAATTTAACAGACCAGTGCACATTTTGTGATTTTACTGAATATAGCATTGTGTTGGGTTTTTCTTTCATCGTTCGTTTTTTCTGGAAGCTTGTAGACCGTCATTGTTCGTCATCAGCGAAGAAGTAGAATGTTTTAAGATTTCCCTAAAGTTCTTGCAAGCTCAATGACCTGCATTTGATGCTTAAGATACTGTGCATGTACACCGCAATCGGTTTATGTGGATGCATCATTTTTGCTGAGACAACGCACATTAGAAAGATGATTACGATTTTAGGCGATCTGAATGCAAACACACAGAATAAATAAATGTCAATTTACCGGCACATAATAATTCTACCTTTCCCTAAAAATATACACTTTCCAACATGCGTTAAAGTAACATGTGCCCAGGACTTTGAACACATTTCCAAATGGTCGAAATAAAGGTTTCAGTGCAAACAATACGTTGTGCCATATAGCTGAAACTGCTGTGCCATATAGCGGTAGGCAACTAAAACACGAAATAAGTTAACGTTTCAGAGAACTATTGAGCCAGTTCTTGCTGGAGATTACGAGACAAATGCTTCACTGTGACGTTTAAGCGAATCATCTCTGAATGTGCTATAAAAATAAGATGACCATAAGAATTTTTTCCAAATCAGGGCGTTGCGCAATTCATTTTGTTAAACTTTGAAATAACGGTCATGGCAACTTATATCTGTCTCGAATTGTAACAAAATGCGTGAACTCAGGCTCATGCAAAATTTGCTAAAGTAGAAGTGACGACTAAATTTCATCGATTTTTGACGATGGTCAATATCAGAAGTGCAGAGTTGGACTCATGCTGTAGAACAGGGCTTTCCAACCTGGGGTACATTTAAGGTTAGCAATGGAAGGGAAAATATATTTATATATTATTTCCAAATACAGTATTATAAATTATAAAAACTCGATTAGAAATTCAGTGGATTTTTGTTATTTTACTCTGTCCGAACTACCAGAAACCGGACCGACATGCGCACTTACCATTTTTCTGCAACAATTCGCAAAGTTTTAAGAAACTAACTTCATTTTTTCATAGCATTTGTGCTAGGGTAACGGGGGTATCTAGAAGCTGTAGAAGCTTGCCTCCAACGCATTTGCAGGTGCCAGAACAGACTCTGGGCCACAGTCTATGATACAAGTGAAAACATTCAAATGACTATTTTCAGGAACCGGGGAACTTCTAATAAGCACGTTGTTAAATGTTCTACAAAACCGAAGGTGAAAATATTCCAAGAATTGCTGCAACGCAATTTCATACAAAATGCGCACTTTAAAGTTGGAGCTAAAACTACTGACTTTGAAAGGTGACACAGCGTATGACGAGAGTATTAATGAAGTGTAACAAATACAATTTTATTGCGCTTTATTTGCAGATTTTTTGGGGGTGTAATTTCAAAATTTATTCCCGGAACCAGAATGTCCTGGCTGGGCTTCCATTCCACCGTTTGCTGCACTAACCCGTTTTGTTTTGTTCAGCTCACATTCTAGTAACATAGAGCTACGGAAAGAGTAAGGTGAAAAAACACCTAGCCTTAACAAAAGCAGCTATCAATGCTTCAATACTAACCTCCTTGTCTCAGGAGTGGAACAAATTTCATACTAATACTCTGTCTCAAGAGAGTGCATCTCCCTCCTTTATCTTCTCACACCAAAAGCCTTGTCGCGAAATTATTACTGAACCGAAGTTGATAAATCACAACCGTTTCACAGCGGGTGTTGACAGACCAGTAGGCAGAGCTGAAAATTTGGTGGGATCAAACCTTTTGAAGCGAAATTTTACTCATTGGGATCGAATTCCTAACATTCAAGAAGTTTTCAGCTGTAGCCAACGTTTCCTGTTTAGAAACGGTAACAATCTCTGCCTGTTATGCTGCGTGCGTAACAACTATACCCCAGCTGTTAACCGAATAACTGCATTTGTTACTGCGTGTCTTCGGAAACTTCGTTGATGTTCAAAATATGCACTTGAAGTGTAGCTTTCCACCTTTTAAGACGTATACGAGAACTTCTGCGGACAGAATTATTTTCATTTTATCTTCACAAATGATGAGAACGAGAATATCACGCTACGGGTGAAGATACTAATAAGTGAAGTATAGAACTCTACGACGCAGTAAGCTGTGAGGTATTTCAAGTCCTGAAGTTGTTGCCTCCACGACTCTCCACAGACGTAGCCAAGGGGGGGGCAGAGGGGCCAAATTTTTGAAAAATATAGTCATTTTGTGCTTTGAATAGTGTCATTCGCCAAAAATCATACATTTTGCCCCCCCCAATTTTTGGGCTGGCTGCGCCACTGCGACTCTCCACAGAGGAATAGCGCGTGTGAAAGTGAATTAGAGTTAAGACGACCTCCTGTGTCCACCGCAGCGTTGCCTGAACAACTAGAACCGCTAGAAATGTTCTGATCTGCGCTGCATGCAATAATTCAAATCCACCTTGAACTTTTCTCACTGGTCACATCATTGGCGGGCAAGTGTGCAGTGCTCACCTTCAAGTCTTTGGAATTTTTAATTTATTTCTCAAATAATAACACTTGTTTCCAACATTCCATAGACCCGTAACCAGAGTTGAAAATTTGTGGGGCATCAAAATTTTTGGATGAAAAGAATTTTTTTCATTGGGATCAAATTCCAAACATTCAAGAATTTTCTAAGACTAGCGAGCGTTTCCTATTTAGAAGCGGAAACAATCTCTGCCGTTTATGCTGCGTGCGTAACAACTATACTCCAGTCACTACCCGAATAACTGCAAGCCGGATGGCTGAACGCGGTTGAGATCCACAATGTGATCGAGATGTCGCTGTGATGATATCGAGATTATTGCGCAACGGGATAAAGAGATTAGGTAAAGAGTAGCTTCGAATCCTACGACGCAAAGATTAAGTTCATTCTGCGCATGTGTCGTTAGAAATGTCCAAAACAATTTGGGCGGGCACAAAAAAAAGAAGGGGCATTGTCCCCTGAGCCGCGCTCCCTCTAAGGTGCGGACATGCGCAGAACCACCAGAGCATTTTCGCACTGAAATATTATTCTCGCGCACTTGCAACTTTCCAAATTTAATATCACATATTATATCGCATAGCCCTTTCTACGCTTAAAACGTTGTAGTTGTGTGTCTGCATGGATGTGCAATTGCGCGCTCAAGAGAACAAAAATTTGCTCGGTGTAAATTTTCTTAGAGGGAACACTGCCCCGAAGCTACGGGCCTGAGGTTCGATGGAGTGAGAAAGAGAAGTCCAGGAACGGCTGCGATAAAGTAACGAAGAGCTGAAGTCAGGAACGTGAATCACTAAAGTAGACATCGAAACTATAACATCTGAACTTTGATGGCATTGAAGCTAATTGCCGCATCTTGAGCTGAATCCGACATGAAAGTTCTTTTTTTTTGCGTTGCTACAAAGCCTTGCACGAACGGAGTGATTGAAACAAGAGGATTTAAAAAATAATTTTACGTAAAAACACAAAAAGTTTTCACAAGTCCTCATCGGTAGATTCACTGTAAGTGTGAGTTCGCACGATAAACTGCGCAATCGATTCCATCTTGCCGGGCACCGTCGGGTCGTGCATAGCGACCGTTTCTTTGCCGTAGAGATCGATCGTACGCCACAAGTCACCTGGAAATTTGGAACGCAATGGCAACGAAACTCGATTGAAAACAACGCTTAAGTAACTGTTCTAGCAATGATTCAGTGGTTTGATCATGGACAGTTCTGAGCTTTCAACTGAGTCAAAGTACACCACAATGCCGCCTGGTATGTTAGGAAGTAACCACCGAGATTGTCAGCCCCAAGTTTTCATGGTATCTGCACGTTGCAAACGTTAGATACTTTGAGTGTTCATGTTTTTCCACAGTATGCTTTTTTCAATAAAAGGGCCACATCCATATGTTTTTAAGTTCATAGAACGAAAAAAGCTTTACTTAGCTCGCGTGTCAGCAAGATTAATACTTTATTCTTATTCAGAGATTATTACAAAAATTTTCAAAGAACTAAACCAATTTTTTCGAATGATCTTATACAGCATGTGCAGAAGCAACTAAAAATCTCATGTTATGTTTCACGCGTTGATCTTTCCAGGTATAAAAATGCTATTAACTTCATTAAAAAGCGTTTGACGTGCTAGAGTATATTCGAACAAGACTGTACATCGTAGATTTTTAAGAGCTTTCCATAAAAACGCACCAGCTGCAGTTCAGATTAGAAAATGGCACAAAGCGTTCAAAGAGTAAGGTTGTTTGTGTGGGACCAAAGGTACTGGGTGGCCAGCAGTATCGGGCAAGTAGTTTTGTTTTTCGAAACAAAATACACATAATTTTCCCGCTAAAATGTAGGAGGTACGCATACTAAAGACAACGAATAGGGAAAGAGCAGAAATTCCGCCAGTAGCCCTTACTCGGCCAAGCTAGCGTACCTGCTGCGGCACTGCTCAAACATACAGCAAACGGAATCCTGTGATCTGCACATTTCACTTTGGCCACGTCTTTTGTAAAAGGAATTTTTTTCTTGCGCTTGAAACCGAACGGCGAAGAAATAAAACGTTTCCTTGCAAGTTTGGGTGCGCTGTGTGTCATGCTGGTGGTGGAACTAGTTCAAAAGATACTCACAAATCCGCATTTCCTTTTCCGTGATAAAGCGGTGCATTTCGTATAGTTCTTCCATTAGCTTCGTATCGTCAAACGTGAAATAGCAAAGAGCTCGTCCGGCTGCAGCGGCGGCCATCAGCTGCAGCAGTCCTGCACACAATATACGTCACTGCCACGTGACCACAGCACGGCACAGTTACGTTCGGACATTCAAAAAATGCAGCGTAAGAGTCGTTCGCGCATCGTTATCATGAACAACGTGCCATGACAACACACGACGCGACTTAAAACTTTTCCGTGGTAACTGATGGGATGAAAACTACTGCGACATCGGGTGTAGTTTAACTGATGGTGACGGATGCTGCTGACGCGGTGATTGCAGCAAAGACAATACTGATCAGCATCTGCATCAGCTGTTTCAGCCAAAAACAGCGCTTTATTCGCATCGAGTCGCCACACACGCCAAACTTGCACGGGAACATCGTAACATACCTCAAGCAACGCGTGACGTCAGCTTTGCTTGACTAACCTTTAAACAGCGGGTCGCCATTAAAAGCCCCACAGCCCCAGTTTCCGGTAGCAATGGCAGGGGCGTTGTGCGGGTTGTTTTCGCAGTAGAATCCGCAATATGCTTTGTTCAGTTCACGTTGAACATTGGTAAGTGCGTATTGCTTGGTGGGCCTGCCGTAGAAAGATATAGAAGACGCGATCATCAAAACACATCGAGGTTCTCAATGTGCTCGTTTTCAACAGCAGAGTGACCTTGTCGCTAAACGACGCCTCAAATTGACTTTTTTCATCGTTTAAAATGACTCTCGAATTCACTTTCTCTATTTTTTTCTGCTGAAAGCAGGAAAATTTGTCGAATAATAGCGTGGTCGTTTCGTTTTTTTTCAAAGGTCCAACTACAGGTTCAGTTACCTCGTAAAGGAAGTGGCGTCGATGGCCACAATCTGGCACTTCCTTCTTCCCAAATCGTCCCGCGGGGTTTCGTCCACGTAATCTCCGGCCCATTTGTACGTTTCGGCGTAGCCAGTGTATTCACTGTATCGCTCCACACCTGTTGTTCATAGCAAGAAGTTTCAAAGCTTCAATGACAAGTCTGCCTTAAAATGTAAAGGTTTGACGAGAAACTTATTCCTTCCGCCATGTAATCCTGTTGTCTGAAATTGCGATTACTGTTTTTCCAAACAGTTAAAACATTACTGTTTTTCCACAGATTACCACAGTATCTCTTCACGAAAACATTCAAATGGACAGATCCAAAAAAACTTTATCAAAAATTTTATTTCAAACGTTCTTGTTTCAATCTAGTGCAGAATGCCAAGTTAACACAGAACCCTGAAAAATCGACTTATCACGTCGCTAATGAAAACAGCAGCATTCCAATCCATGTTTTTAGTCGCTTCGCGTCGTAAGAAACACCAACTCCTGTCGTATAACACCAACAATTACATTCGTTGGTCTCGACACATTACGGTAAAGTCTAGGCCAGTGCTCTTCAACCTTTTTTGTTATGGTGCGCCCCTGAAGATGTTTTGACTAACTCATGCACCCTATTTACTGAAACGTCCCCCGTGTCCCCCAAATAATTGCGCCCATGTCTGTAAGTACCCTGGTCTAAATAAGCAAGTACCCGAATTCAGTAACTCAGGTACATAACTCAATTGATCACGGCTCATTGTCTGTTGCTTATGAATCACAAATAATCAACTAAATCCAACAATTAGCTTGACATGGTCTGATGCTTGCGCACCGCACTTCAGAATGTGCAAAGTCTCGGTTAAATCCTGAAAGTCATTGGTTGGTTAATGGTCCATTTTTGCTGACAGAGAGCTTTGTAAAAAGTTCTGTTTAGTGTGACAAGTTTGTAATGCATCCTTGTGAACCCTTTCGTAGTGGCGCACCCCACGCATATTTTGGTGCTCCCCAGGGTGCACCGTGCGCACCGGATGAAGAGCACTGGTCTAAGCCAAAGTATCACACACTTCGTACACAATACTTTAGTATTAAAGTAGCTTCTGATTCGAGCTGCAGCACAAAACTTCTTCTTGCAGGCGTGTGATGATATATAATGGCCACTGGCGCGTTTTTTCAGAAGTGGTCCGTTTCTTCTTTGTTTCCCACCTTGGACTAAAGCAAAACACTGGCAGGAAAGCGAACCGTCACATCACCTGTGACGATGATGCACTCGTTATCATCCATCCTTTCCATGAAGAGCATGGCGGCCACCAGCTCCGGACAGATGCAAAAACGGATCTCTTCTTGGACCAGACCCGTGCGAAGGACACCGCCGCCAATGTAACTGTTCGCAAAGTCCACCTTTCAATAAAATGCATAGGAAGTAACGTGGCCAAGCAAGTCAGATCGCAGTAGTTCGAAAGTCACCGAATGTAAACAACTTTCCTGGGAAGCAGCTGCGCACTTTACTCTGATGTCGTTCGACTGACTGAGTTTTCACTCTATTCACTGGATTTTTTTGCTAACTTTAGAGCATTTCAAACACTTTTCATTTTCAATAGACTAGTTATTTAGAAGTTACTGGAGCAGACGGTTATCCTCTAAATCAGTGGTTCCAAACCTGCGCGTGCACCACTTGTAGTACGCGAAGGCCTTCAAGATGCTACGCTAATAGACCTACTTTCCGTTTTTCTTCACAAAAATATACAGTATTCACAGCTACAGTCTTTACTTGTCGGGTTTTGTTGATGTGTTCCTGCATTTTTGTGTACTTTTCTTGTTGGCTTCTACAAACGGTCATTATAATTAGTCACAGCCATTTTGTTCATGGGCATTTGTGACAAATCTGGTTTGCCAATATTTGGTTGAATGAGTTTTCCTGGAGCAAGGTGGTGCGCGGTGTCAGTACAGGACCCACAAATGGTACGCGATCAGGAAAAGGTTGGGAATCACTGTTTTAAATGAGGTGTTCTCTAAACTTTGTTGCCAGAGAGCCACATAAGCTGCTACACAACAGTTCGAGGGCCAGACGTCTTACGTATTATGATTGCTTCGGGATATTTTACATTCCACCAAATCAACAAATGATTCGTTAATGTAGTATTCTTTCATTATTGAGAAAAACTCTTTGCGGTCGAATGAAAGGGCTTCGCGGGCCGTAGTTCTGAGACCCCTGCGCTAAATGGTGCTTGTTTCTTAATAAAACTCTCGTTACCATGCCACTACAATCTAACTTGCCGCGTCGATGCCAAAAGGTTCGGGTAAAAAGTGGATCGAACCGCGACCGTTCCACGGTGCTCACTGATACATTCACAAGACTTACCTGAAGCAAACCTGCGGCATCTTCAACTTACCTGAAGCAAACCTGCGGCATCTTCAATTTACCTGAAGCAAACCTGCAGCATCTTCAACTTACCTGAAGCAAACCTGCGGCATCTTCAATTTTCCCTTTACTGGAAATATGCAACTTCCCAAGAGTACACGATGATTGGCTCCAGACAGGAAAGTCGTGCAGGGAGCGGCGTTCGAAGGTGACCGCGCCGAGGGGCACTGCAAAGGCAACCATGCGTGAAAGGAGGAGGCATCCTATTCTTGGAGGAACGGAATTTGCTGATCACTTTCGGACTTACTTTTGTCAGTAACTCGCTGGAAATAGTGAAAAAATGTTCTGATTTTTTCGCTGGTCGATTTGTCTCGTTTTCCAGTCTTCGCTTGAAACATTCTGTCAAACAAGCGTAAAATACGGACATTGCGCTCGAAAACCAGCAGTTGTAAATGGTAAGTTGACGATGACATTCCTGTCGACGTAATTTCCGGTTTGTTGTTTCCTCAGCGACATCAGCAGATGGGTTAATACAGTGCTCTTCAACCTTCTTCGTTACGGTGCACCCTCAAAGATGTTTTTACGAACTCATGCACCTTATTTACTTGAGCACTTTAACTCATGCGACCTATTTACAGACACTTCCCCCGTGTCCCCCACGTAATTGCGCCCATGTCTGTATTGTCTGTAAGTACCCTGGTCTAAATCAGCAAGTATCCTAATTCAGTAACTCAGCTGCATAATTCAATTGATAATGGCTCATTGTCTGTTGCTTATAAATCACAAATAATCATCTAGATACAACAATTAGCTTGATATGATGTGATGCTTGTGCACCACACTTTAGAATCTGCAAAGCCTCGGTTAAATCCTGAAAGTCATTGGTTGGTGAATGGTTCATTTTTGCTAACAGAAATTTTTTGTAAAAATTATCTGTTTAGTGTGACAAGTTTGTGATGCACCTTTGTGAACCTTTTCTTAGTGGTGCACCCTACACATTTTTTGGTGCACCGTGCACGCTGGTTGAAGTGCGCTGGGTAAATACATTTTGATGACATGTGCGAGACATGAAAAACCTTCGAGACCCCGACCGCCACTTTGTTTACGGCGTTTGAAAACAAACATTGAAAACAACAGCAAGCTGACTGACAACAGCAAGCTGACAAATTGCACACGGTGTTGCGCTCAACATTCTTTCGCTGAATACAGTCATTACAGCTTGGCACTACTTCTTTTGAGAAGAAAAGAAAACGAGGCAAACAACCAACGAGAAATACCACTGTAAATGTAACCAACCGTAATTAGCCAATAAAATTGACTTGTTTGATGCGTAGAAATTACGCCATTATGTGCGGTCCTTGCAACTCATCCAAACTTGCTCGTAGAGAAATAAATCTAGAAACAATTGGCCATCCAGGCTAATGGTGGATGCTCGTGAATACCGTGACTGTAACGTGGCCTGCTTCACCAAAAAGTACCACGTAACCACGATCTAAACGTAGATGCGACCGAGGAAAGAAAAAACTCAACATTTGGTGAAAATTATACAGAAACAGATATCATAGTTAGCATCTGACAGCAATATGGCAAACTTTTATTCGAACGCTGATATTTTCATCTAGCACTTCTAGCAGATAACAATAACAAACGGTGTTAGCGAGTTAGCTGCAAAGGAGCTTCAGTCTTCCACGACGATAATGGCATCGAGCATAGCATGTGGTTTACGTTTTACGTCTTCGACTACAAAGTGTCAAGAGGCTCTTGTGCAAAACCAGCCTTTTGACTGGGAAGCGAGTTGTGGTGATTTGTACTAATCATCGTGCGTGCGTAGCAATCAGTGCTTGCAAAGTAATCGTCCGCATGCGCCCTCAGGGAAACCAGTGCACCGTTAGCATGTGTGACAGTGAGCGTCAGCTGCTTTGTGCGTGCTTATCGAAGGCACTTGTATGTTGTATATGCTGAACGCCACCGAACACGACACGAGTCACCGACATTAGAAAGCATTAGAATCTTTTGAATTGTTGGAATAAGCCAGATGGTGTGAAACTTCTGGAATATCTGATAAAAATATTATTGTCAACATACACTTGAAGACCAGCTGGAAATACTTGGCGCGTTCCTATAATTCACTTCATCGACCACCACTTCAACGCGGTACCTGTTAAAGTTGATATCCGGATAATTGGCGTATTCCGAATCGGGACGTCGCGAGTTTCTTCGCGGGAAAGTGCAGAAAAATGCGTTGCACAGGAGGCAAGCGATCTGCTGTTGGCTCATGGTCACTTTCTGGCACCGATGCTGACACAGCAACGGTATCGGCTGCAGTGGAACAAAAGTTGCTCTGACAATAGTGGGAAAAAGAACAATTTCAAACATGGCAGCACACTTGCTCGGTAGAGTTTGATTTACATTTCACATATCCTGGATTTTGAAGAAATACTGTTCAAAACGTCTGACAAGATAACTCTAATTCAGTGGTTCTCAAATTGTGGTACGCGTACCACTAGTGGTACGCGAGGGCTTTTCAGGTGGTACGCGAGCAGCTTTCCTGTCGTATTGAAAAGCTTTGTTAATTCGTTTCTGTGTTATAATTCGTTCGTGTCTTATGCTAGTGTTGCTAATTCGTTTATTTGCTATATTAATCTTAAGTATATTTTGAGCAAATTACGTTCTTCTGAAACTAGGGGTGCACACTCGAACATTAAAAAAACATCAGGTGGTACGCGATCTCAAAAAGTTTGAGAACCACTGCTCTAATTGATACGCGACGGGTAGATGCAGTGGGTTTTACGATGGTGCCTATGACAAAGCTCTTTGGACCAAACCGGTGCGAAAAGAAACCTTTGCAAAAAGCCATGATTTTGTACACAAAACTGTACAAAAAGTCGTGATGACGAATGTGATATCAAAACAATAAAACCACCCGAAAGTTTAAAAAGTTTGAAGTTTTGAAATCGAACGTACGAGTTAGTCAATGTCTTTTTAACCAAATCCAAAGAGTGTAATGGGGATCTTTACCACTACGATTTGGCTGCCATCCAAGTTATGAGCAGGTAGATTTCTAGATTACAATGGCTGTTACGTTCACGCAAAGAGCAACGAGTAAAAGCAACGAGTTCATTGTAAACGCACAATCTAGAAAATGCAAGCAACACATACCTCTGGGAACAGTTGTGGCAGAGACAGGGCTAATTCCACCATTTTTGGCAGAGTGTTTTCAAAAACATTTTGCGTGAACCACCCGTCAGCGACTTCGGTAAAAAATCTGTGCAGGGCTTGAAATGACCACTGTTCTGAGAAGCGAGAGTTGTACGTCAAAATGGCTTCCTAAAAATAAAAATGATAAAAGGATTCGCAGAGAACCAATTTCACTCGTTACGTCGGATAACGTTTAAAACGAATCGTAGACGAAGTTTAAACCATCACAATCGTTCTCAGTTCATCCGCTGGTATTTCCTGCAACATAGCAACTGTTAGACGCCACGACAGTTTCAGACGTAAGTATAACAAGCGCGTTCTGCCTGACAACTAAAGACATACAATCTAAGTCACATCGCGAAACTAAATTTGAACGGTAACAACGTTTAGAGTTTCGACTTACTCTTGAACCATGCACACTTTAAAAACAATAAGGCATACGTCGTTTATTGCGTATTAAAACAGTGCATAAATACCTCAAGATCTAACGAACTCGAGACGCCCATCAAAAGAGCGGACTGTATCATGTCCCAGCGCGCACTGAGTTTTTTGCCGGCAGGCGTCTGGACCGGGTACAGGCTTTTTGAAGAGCACGGGAGACGAACGTGATGCGAGTCCCACCTGTCGGTGTAATCCTGGGTAATCCGAGCGGGGGGGTTGATGCCGTCGTACGCACCCTAAAGCAAGTACCACACCATAGGGTAAGCAAGAGATGTAGGTTAGCACCATGCTCACCACCGTATGCAGATATTATTCAACGCGTGATGGGACAATACCATGAGGGTTTATTTCAAAGATGCAAAAAGAAATAAGTCTACCTTAAAATCAAGAATTGTACTACAGCAGTTCCTGTTTCACCGTTTATTTATTTAGTGTTTTTTTGGAAAAGAATTGTACCTGTTTCACCTTTTCTCTCGCAATGATCGCAGCTGTTCGAGCAATGCATCAACACCAGATTGAGATTGTGAATGAACATAAACATGTACCATTGGGAATTTAAACGGTTTAAGCCATGAAGACTGCCAGTTTAGCCCGAACCGTTTTCAAATCGGTTCTGAGATGGTTAAAAACCGTTAAACGAACCGTGTGGTTTCAGAAACCTTGAACTGGAACATAGCTGTAACCGCTTGGCTAAGGAAAATTTGAAACCAAACCGTGAACAATTTCCGTTGCTGGTTCAGCAACCCGATTTTTGAAAAATTTAGCTGATAACCTTCCAACCACAAACTCACGACAGAAGACATCAGCAAAAAATCCCAATAGACACCAACTCCAAACAGGAGCTCGCTAATGACATCAAAAATCCCAGGCCGGATTTAGAGCTAGGGGGTCCGGGTCACTTTTGCAATCACTTTGGCTTCCCAAGTGCTTTGATGTGTTCCAATGATGCCATTGCGATCAACTGAGGTAAGATCTTTTCAAAAAAGTTTGCCAAGAAATTTTGCAAAAAAGCTGCACTTTGAAAAATCCTTTCCTGTGCGCATCTTAATATTCATAATATTAACGAACATTTCACCGAAAACTAGAAACGATCAGGAAAGAGATCAAAATCTTGATTTTCCCTACCAAATCAGGACATCTGCGTGTTCTATCTGACTGTTGACTTTTAAGTTACTTCAACACAGTTATAAATATACAAAGTACCTAACTCTAATTGATATGCGACGGGCCATTTCCAATTTCAAACACTTTCTTCAAATCGTGAATCATAAGCACTTTTCTAACGGCGCCGATACGAAAGGGACAGCGCGGCGTCAATTGCTCAGTAACACTATGACGACTTCGATCCACGGCAATTGCATTGGGCCAATTTACCAAACCCAGTCAGCACAGCATCACATGAGAAAATCTTACTTCAAACAGTATGGTGTGGGAAGCAGATTGCTCGGCAATGTGCGAACTGCAGTTAAACAGGGTCTTCAGTTGATCGAAAGGTGTTCCCATTGACGACAGAACTTCTTGCTCAGCTGCATGTTGAACCTTTGGAAGAAGCAATGGATTAAAACACCGCACAAGTCTGACTGAAGCATTGTTTGAGGCGATATGTGGTACGCTGAATGCTCTTCTGGTGGAGTCCTTGGCAGAATGTTCTGAGAATTCTACAGAGTACGGTAGCAGTGGCCTTATGCCAGACTGACTCATCCAAAACACCGCTTTCCTCATGAACTTCACTAAGCATTGACACATCTGCACCAATCACATTAGTGCTACTTCGTAAGTGAACACAAACAAGCACATAGTTGACAAGCCCTATCGGACAAGTAACTTTGATAGATGCGTTGCGTTACACTATTGCGACTTTTAGGTAAACCTACGACCTGTCCAACTGCAGAGTACTCGGACTGCCTTACAGCACACTGCAGAAGTTCACTTGACATACTGGATAAGCTGATCTTTGAAACTGTACAGATATCGCATACCAATGAATTACTTCCCAAACCTTTGCATTTAATGTTGTTATGATGCATAGTAAACTTGTTAGGTTACGTTCCAGAGAACGTTGGTGCTTACACAAAACGTTTGCTTGCTATACTTAATCTACTGATATCCGCCTGGGACTACTCTATAAACAGCTAAGCAGTCTGCCAAAGAAGGAACAAACAAGGACTTCTTAAATCTACCAAAAATAGGGTAGCATCAAATAATTGAAACCGCATGATTACACATTATATGCCAATTTACTGACGCTCCCTCGACATACACGAGCATTAACAACAAAACCGTGTCTCTAGTTGAATCAGATTCGAGGTTCAGCATCGTTTATAGTGCATACCATCATGAATACTTCACATGAAGCTAAAAAAAAAGTTTTATGGGACTTGCCACGAACTAAAACTGTATGCAGTGAAAATATGTTCGTAACGCCTTTAACCTTCTCCAGCTGATGTTTGATCATGCTATGCCAGATATACAACGAACTGAGTACAAGTTTAAGCAAAGCAGGCTTGCTTTCTTTCATAACTTGAAACCTCCATACAGCACTAGGAAGTATAAGTCATGACTACACAGTGATGCGTTAAAGAGGGTGTTGATCAGAAATAGTGGATTAACATCAAATTCAAAAAATTCTTACTTATTAGTTTATTACCTGCCCTGAAAATTGTCATGGCTTTTGATCACCTGCTCCATGACTGCTATGAGCATAACAATGGCAGTCATTAAATAGTAAACAATAATCTGCACTGCTTCCATTTCATTCAACATTATGTGTTGCTTGTGATAGCATTAAAAAGTTGCAATATCTCCAATAATGACTGGCTCACCAGACTGCAATCTGATGAACTTTGTGAATTAGTAGCAAACAAATCTGCGCTGTCATCTTCCATAGGGCAAGAACTTCTTTTATTTCTACAAAAAGTAAAAATATTAGCCTTTACAGATGAAACCGAAGCACAGGAATCGTCTACTAAGACAACACACAACACAAACTTCACAATTATGCCAGGCTGAGTTGATTCTATTAGACACTGGCTTCTCCAGAAAGTCTACCATACTTTGTGAAAATTCAGAAATTGACTACTAACTTCAAAAACACCCATTTTACAAGTTTAAGCAATAACGCTGACTTGAGGACAGTCACATCATCAGACATGAAAAAAATCAAAGAACTAACTTTAGCAGGTTGTCTTCAACAGCTGACTGGTGCAGATTGCATGACTCACTTTTATGAAGACTCACTGAAAGATGGAAACATTTCGATTATTCTTCAATATGCACAAGGTTTTATTATGAAAAACATACCATGAGCTAAATAACTGCAGTGCATCATTCAAATTGGCAGAACTTCACATTGAATTATGATGAAATATTTCCTTTCAAAACCAGAAATGGGTGCAAAAAGTACATAATGAATCTTTTCAGTTAATAATAACATCTTGTATGTGGATGCATGTCAAGAGATTTTCAAATACTAACACTTGTTAAAATAATAGTATGAAGTAAAGTAAATGGTTTTCAAATATATGTACAATATACATTTTTAAGAGAGCATATTATGCTCTTAAAACTTTATTCGAAAATAGGACAATTATTATAAATCAATTGTTAATCAACAACCATTAAACACCAAGCACATTTACCAACGCATGCTCAACCAAAAAACTTTTCTTCCATGGACTTTGAAAACTGATTTAGACTAGCTTTGGATGTTGACTACAAACCTGACTAAGATTTGCTTCATTTTGAAGCCTGAACTTGGCCTGAAAGCACAAGCCCAAACTCAGCCTGATCCCAACATTTATTTTTGAAGCCCGATTTAAGCCCTGAAAACCATATTTAATTAGTGAGTCAAGATATGTGCAATTGAGGGATAATAGTGGCATAGAAAAGTAAACATGACTAAATAATTCACGAGTAATCATTTTTTATTGAAGATTTATTTAATTTGCTTGCTTCAACAGTACTGGTGGTGCAAGTGTCTTTCACTGAAAAAAAATTTTGTATTCAGGCCCAAAATTGCCTGAAACATTTTGACAAACTTAACTCGTTGGCTGCCGGCCTATGGTATATTCGTACTTCGATTTCAGCCTTAAAAACAGCAGTTTTCAGTTGCATTACCAATGCCCTAGCTCCTCCGCCAATTGCGTTACAGAGCTGTTCAATGGCTTAAACGGATCGGCCAGTCTAGTAGATTGCACTCGAAAAAAATTTTTTTCGTTGGGGGGTGCGGATTGTTTGTGACTGACGTCATAAGTGAAGTAGTTTTAGGGTCATTTTGGCTCATGTTGCCTGGCCTAGGGCCCAACCACTAGGCCAAAGTGCTTCGCTGAAGTTTTCATTGGAAACTAGGCTCGAGCCCGAGTCTTTTGAGCCTTTGATCGACTTTCTAGCGTTTCTGGTTCAAAAGTTATAATCTAAAATAAACAAATTAACTAATTAGTCAAATATTTTTACTAACTTACATCACAACTTTTGAACCCGAAACCCCAGCAGGTCATCCAAAGTATCAAAATACTCGGATTGTAGCCTAGTTTCCAGTAAAAACTTCAGCGAAATACTACCACCTAACGATTGGTGCCCAGGGCCAGGCAAAGTGGGCCAAGGTGGCCAAAAAGTCCTCCACTTATGATGTCACTCACAAAAAACCTGCACCCCCAGGTAAAAAATTTTTTTTCGAGTGCAATCTACTAGACTGGCCGATCCGTTTGAGCCGTTGAACAGCTTTCTAGCGCAATCGGCCGAGGAGCTAGGGCGTTGGTAAGGCAACCGAAAACTGCTGTTTTTTTTTGCAAAAATCGCCAAAACCACCCAGATGCTAAAGTGTTAAGCTCGAACCCAGCCAGACCTGAGAAATCCAGCCTGACTTACAATTCTGGGACACAACCAAAATTCAACTGGAGCGATTCAATGTTCCCTCAAAGGTGGGCAACTGCGCAGTACCACCAGACCATTTGAACAGTGAAATCTCATTCGAGCACTTGCAACATTTTAAAACATTGGAAAAATACAGAAACAAGAAGCTATTTGAATTATATGAGTGCTTGTTTGCATTTTGATGAAATTTTATACTTTCTAATTATTCCAATAGTTTGTAATTCATTTATAATTTCACTAACTAAAATATTCATGCTCAATAAAATAAACTTTAACTCAGTTTAAAATTTGCTTAGAGTAACACTGGAGCCAATTCAATTCCAAAAGAGCGTAGCTGTAAAAAAATATTTTGTGATTGCACATATGAGAATTAATTTTTTGGTGAAAGGGATCTCCAAAAATTTTCCCTACTCTTCACGAATTAGCAGTGCAAATCATTTTGTTTTGTTCTCATGTGCGTCTGCGTTTTGAAATGTAAACTTCAAAAAGAACAAGCTTTGCATCTCCATGACAAATGAAAACCTTCACCACTGCCTTTGGCCTACTATCACTACCTTGGAACCAAAATCCAAGGAACTATTAAGAAGTAGAAAATGCCATTTCTCCCACCATCATAAAAATAAATAAGGCTGACAACATCTGTTAATACTTATATCCAATTACTCGATTTTGTATATGCATGTATATACATAACCTACTAACCGTATTATATCCTCATTTCATGTTTATTTTTAGAAATATCAATGACATGCTACATTTGTATGATTTCAAGGGAGTGACCAGACCTCAACAGTTTTTGACTTTTGTAATTGGACCTTTGCTTGATATAATTGAGTAACGCAGCTCTAAATGTTCCATAATGCACATCCCCAGCCAAAATACAGCACAACTGTGCACTACAGTAAAGAAGATTAGCAATGAATAGGATTAATTAATCAAAGTAAAAATGCACTTGCTGTGACACATACACAGTATAACATTGCCACACAGTGGTGCATCCAGGGTGTGTTTCACTGATGGCCTTCTTGCACTGCAGATACTCAGCATTAACCCCAATCCAATATCGAATGCTACCACTGTTGACAAACAATTTACATTGATGTGTGTCAAATGCATATGTTTCGGAATCTGCTACTCTTGCCATGCCAAATGCAAGGAAAGCTGTCAAAAGCTCGTACACTGCCAGACAATTTTGTACTATTTCACTTCATGGCATCAGGAAATAGTCCAGTGGTAGCCAACCCGTGACTCGCAAGCCACATGTGGCTCTTTGGCAGGTTTCATGCAGCTCCTAGAGATGCTTAAACGCAGATAAACTTTTGACAAACAAAGTTACTACCATTTATAAAATGCAAAAAATTCTCCAACTAAAAGATATATACAACCTTGAAGTGAACAAATTCATGTACAAATATACAGTACTACCTCTCAGTTACTGGCTACGTTTAACAATTATTTTAAACTTGTTACTGATGTTCATTCATATAACACAAGACAAATCAAAACTCGACAATTTGCTTTACCAAAAGCACATTCAAACTCAGGTGCTAAAATGATAAAATATAGTGCAATACAAATCTGGTCAAAAATTCCTCCAGAGATAAAAAATAAAACATGTTTGGCCCTTTTTCTGGCAAAGTATAAGAAATATATACTACTCAGCTACTAGAAGTATACTTTGTGTTTTTATTATTGTTGTACATAAACCAAGTGGATTGATTTAATTACGTATCGCTATTACAATGGAAAGTGTCAAATCGTGAATTATCTCTGTTACGTATCGCATTGCTAAGCTTTTGCTGCGCTCACAGAAACTAGTTGCATCAAAGCAGTGTATGAAGTTGTGGGATGCCTAATCTATAGACACAAAACAAATGCATTTCTGTTCTCGTGCATGGATTGACGAGTTCTTTTCCACAAAGCATGACTGCGCAACTGGTTCTCAACCTGCTTAAACCTCGTGACACTACTGCGGTGCTGCAGCGGTCTATTGCTCTTGGCGCATTTCCTCTTTGGCATTCACGAATGTTTTTGAATGTATAAAAACAGTAAATGTTTAATGTGACAAATTCAAACCGTTTTCTTTTGGTGGCTTGACCTCGCCTGCAACGCATTTTATTTCAATTTACCATATAACCGCTTTGTACATATTACATTTTATACCCAGAGAAAAAGTATTTTACCAATTATTATGCACTGTCCCCTTAACACCAGAAGCAGCTTCGTCCTTGGGAGGTCTGCAGCCTAGATGACCCTTGGTCTTTCGCAGCATCCAACTCCCTCATGCATTCTATACATCGATGTACTTGAAGCCATTGCAGTTCTTCTTATAATAATTATGAGGGCGACATTCACGCGTGTCTTAAAAGCTTGTATTTCATCAAATACAGTAAATGCATTAGCGCCATCAAGTGTATATTCTATACTACCGCAATGTATATATCCTTGTCTTCGTTCGTGTATTTGTGTTTTTCTCTTTACTGCAATGCATGTTTAAAGTCTAGCGTTTTGCGTGTGGGAGTGAAGACATTACATAATACAATACAATACAGGTTCTTACGTAATTACCAGAAGCCCCACTAAATAACGCACATAACAATAAATGGCTTATAAGCTTCTGTCATTGTCTTGTCATGTTGGTGTGTGATATTTATAATAAATCTAGCTGAGCATTGAGCAAAGGTATGTGTGTGAGTGAGGAATTAATGGGGTGATGTTAATTGGTGCCCATGTGTATGACACAGCTCATTGCAGTAACACAGTAAAGAAATGCGGCTCTTGGTCTCGGACTGGTTGGGCAACCCCGACACAGACCAAAATCACGATAGTTTTTTGTAGTTTAGACCTAAGTTTTATCTTTACACTTGCTAGATTATAATAAGCATAAATAAGGTTTATGGTGGGGAGATGACAGGTGCCTTCATGCGGCCCTCCTGTATGACATTCGCTTCAAATGTCAACTAAACCTGTCAATCCAAGAGCAACTACTGCCACCCACGCTGGATATTTTCGGCATGGGGTGCATCATAAAATGCCCTTCTCAGGGCACGGCTGCAGAAATGCTGCCGAAGACCCACGACCCAACATATTCAAGCTTAACACTGAGGGGCTTACTGCAGACAAGATCTCTGTCATTGAGCAGCTAGGCTTTAAAAACAAGGCTTTCATCATCGTCCTACAAAACAGTCACTGCACAATTGCAGACAAACTAGTGATTCCCAACTTTTCACTAGCTGGGTCAGTCGTGAGCAGGAACTACAGCATTACCACATTTGTCCACGAGCAGTTGGAATGGTCACTGGTCGATCAGTCTCCAGAACAATCAGAGACTGAGTGATTGTGCATAGACGTCGCAGGATACAAGATGATTAACGTCTATAAACCTCCATGTCACGATTCACACAAACAGCCATACTGACATGCCCACACCCCAGTCTATTTTGGTGACTTCAACTGACAATATGTCAACCGGGGTTACAACAAAACATCTACTGACGGTGAGAGCCTGGACTCCTGAGCAACATCCAACAACCTTAGACTGTTGTATAACCCAAAGGAAACAGCCAGCTTCTTCTCTCACCAATGTATCATTGGCACGAACACAGACCTGCCTTCAGCGAGTTTCAGGCAGGACAGCCATGTTCTAGGAAAGTTCCCGCGGTCACAGCATCGGCCTTCCCTCATAATGCCACTGAAGCTCAAGGTTCCTGCCCATAACGATCCGACAAAGGGTTGGAACTTTCACAAGGCTTATTGGAAGCGTTTTTGCCTTCTCACAGATGAATCCGTTGTGAGATTGCCACCTTCGGACACATCAAACATTGAGAGGGCATAGGAGGATTTTTGCAAGAGCCTGCTATCTGCAACCAAACAATATATCCCACGTGGCATCGGAAGAACTATGTGCCATGTTGGGAAAAAAAGTGCGAGACCCTCTATCGCTCCTTCACCCGAGCCCAGCGGGAACTGACTGTGATAGAGCCGCTACGTCCCTACTATCTCAGCTACAACAGAAGAAGCAGGAGCGATGGGAGGAAGCTGTAAATTCCATCGACTTCTCACACTCCAACCGCAAGGCATGGAGAACCATCAACAAACTTCAGGTCTGGATGCTCCTTTCACCAGTGCCTCGTCTTGGCAAACTCCATTGCCTCGCAACTCGTAAAGCACGGGGCACACAGGACCAGGGATGGTGAGTCCACCAGGCTGGTCGACAAGGAGCTGTCCAACCTATGGAAGATTCTAACACCTGAGGGTCATTATATCTCTAAACCTTTAGGCCGGAGGAGCTTGCTGCTGCCCTCAGATGCCTGAAGCCAGGAAAGTCTCAGGAATTGGATTCCATCTTCCCAGAGTTCATACTCCACGCCAGGTCGCCTCGTAAATCTTGGTTTTGCGACTTCCTCACTTCCTGCATGCGCCAACTCAAAATTCCAAAGATCTGGAAAAGAGCACTAATTGCTGCAATCCCTAAGCCAGAAAAGCCATTGGGGGACCCAAAGAGCTATCGTCCCATGTCTCTGCTGTGTGTTCCCTTCAAAATCCTCGAGAGACTCATCTACACTCGTGTTGACCATTGCTCCCTCAGGAGCAGGCAGGCTTTTGACACAGGAGGTCAACCATATACCAGGTCACCCTGCTGACACAAGATATTGAGGATAGCTTTTTGGCTAAAAAGAAGGCTGGAGCTGTGTTTGTCGACCTCATAGCAGCCTATGACACTGTATGGCACCGTGTCCTCACCTGCAAGCTGCTGCGATTGCTGCCTGATAGACACATGGTCCGCTTGATCATGGAGATGGTTGGCAATCGCAGCTTCACCCTCACCACCACAAATGGCAAAAGAAGCAGGTTTGTGACTCCTCAAGAACGGTGTGCCACAGGGATCTGTCCTGGCACCCCTTCTCTTCAACATCTACATCTCTGACCTGCCAGCGACCGTCTTTAGAAAGTATGCATATGCTGACAATCTAGCAATAATGCATGTTGGAGACTGGTCAGCAGTGGAAGGGGTGCTGACCAAGGACATGGCAACCATACATGAATACCTCCAGACCTGGAAGCTAAGGCTCAGCCACTACAAAAACGGTGTCGGCAGTCTTCCATCTTAACACTTTCGCCCTGCCAGTTTCAAGAATTTTCGTGCCAGAACAACAGGATCACATGTGGCTTTGCGTGCACGTAACTCTAGCACTGAAAGCGGTAGAGAGCTGTTCAAAGGCTCCAAAGATACAGCAAGTCTTCTTGTCTACACTCGAAAAAATTATTTTTGGTTGGGGGTGTAGATTTTTTGTGAGTGATCCAATTTCTAATATTGAAAGGCATGACAGTTAGACTCAGAAATTGTCAACGCCTAACCTCATTAAAATACCAGTCTGGTATTGTATTCCAAAACCAGCTTTATTGGATTGAACAGCTGACAACATTGTTTGCTGTGCAAGAAGTCTTGAACTACTTCTTCATAATTCACTTTTACATTGTGATCCAAAATCTTCCATGCAATTGGACTCAAGCATTCTTCTTCACAGTGATTTTGCAAGTCATCCGCTCCCGCTTGTGTTCGAGCACAGGATTCATCTACTGTCATTACTGTGGTTGATGACAATGTCACTTCGAAGGCCCAGCCTGTGATGGAATAGGCGTGGGCAGTGGTCACACAGTATAGTGGAAGTGGGACGTGGTTGGTTCAGTTTTTCATGTCTTTGTTTGCATGTCTTTGTCCTGTTGTTTCTTGGCTGTCTTAAATGATTCTACCCTATCCCTGGTTTTCCTTTTCCATGCTGCTCAGTCATTGTCAGGCTGTTCCCAAGACTGTGGGTTAATGTCAGCTTATTTCAAGGAACATTTTAGCTGGTCTTTATAACACAGCTTTGGTCTTCCATGGGGTCTTATTCCTTCAAGTTCGCCGTAGAGCATGATTCAGAGGGTCTGGAAGGATCCATCCATCTGACATGTCCTACCCAGCGGAGATGGTGTTGCAAGATGGTGGCTTCCACACCAGGCACCTGAGCACGCTTGAGGATTTCATTGTTTAAAAGCTGCAGCTCCTATCAAGTGTTGAGCAGTTGTCTTTTACTTTTTGTAAAATTATTTTTTGTACTTCACATTATGACTGACTTCATCACTTGGTCAATGTTTCCCTTTAGAGCAGGCCTGCACAACTCAGAAAGCTCGAAGGGCCAAATTGATCAACATAAACTCGCCGCGGGCCGCAAAAGTCTATTTCGTCACAATGTGG
>Ga0210059_1004118_pt1 | contig 23415 bp, 17 predicted proteins | sample Ectturendosymbi2_FD_188042 | JGI IMG/M metagenome (GOLD analysis project Ga0210059, IMG submission 188042) | Ecteinascidia turbinata endosymbiont from Florida, USA - Sample 2 (SPAdes) (version 2) | ecosystem: Host-associated > Tunicates > Ascidians > Unclassified | place: Key West, Florida...
CCCCCCCCATAATAATAATGCTCTGATGTTGTGGAGCTTTTTGTCGCTCTGTAGGTCTTTGGTTGACGTCACGAACGTGCATTGGGGTCTTGCGAGAGAGTAAGGGTCGGTCTCGTTATTTTGCTGCAGAGAATTAGTTTGACTACAGATCGGTATTTGTTTTTTTGATCGTTCAGGAGGATATTTGTAGGTCAATAGTTAGAAAATTTGCAGATAGCTAATATCCTTAATTGTACTTGACAGAGTGTTACACGGGACACGTAACGTTTTCCAATGAGTGATCAGGTCAGTGGTTACCAACCGGGGGTCTACATACAGGTTTCTTGGGGTCCATTACCTTTGCATTTATATGGTTAAACTGTTGCAACCTCTCCGGTGGTGTTGCGTTCATTGTGTGATTCACCACGAACGTTATGTGCGTGAAGAATAACACCATTATCTACGTAGCACGAGTAAGCAATAGTAAGAGAGATTGCGGCGTGAAAGCTCTGCCGATATTAACGTGTGAGCGATTGAACATGATGACTGGCGTACGCGGAGGGAGTTTGCGAGCATGATCTCTGTTGTTGCTTGTTGCCACGGTGCGAAGCTTTGCGCACATGCCGCTCGGGATTTCCGATCGCAACAAAACAAATTCCAAACTATCCGCCGTGTTGGACTGTCTAGCTGGCAAATGACGATAAATCGAGCACAAGTCTGGAATCAGGGCTACACAAGATCTGGCTCATATGAACGTACATGGGCGTAGGAAGATTTCCCAGCGAGGGGTGGTGGATTGTTCCAAGAGGTGGCCAAAAATTATTTCAGTGGGGGCTAACAATGCTGAAATTGCTGAAATTCTAACTCCGCAACTAAGAGGAAAACATTTTTCTACTGAAGGGTTAATAGTAAATTTCAAAATCCAGGATCGTTGTGCGGACAACGACAAAGGCAGCTGCAGCATGACAATGTGAATAAAAAAGAAAACATGTCTCATTTAAATGTGATTGTAGCCGCTGAATTTCATCCACCAGTTGTGAAAAATGAGGTTGCAACCATGTTTTATGGGCCCCTCTCGTGGGAAATCAACTTCCTTAATTTGAGTTTCTCTATTTTGATTCTTTTTTGACAAGAGCAGAACATCCTTGCTTCCAAAAGTAGATTGTTGGCATGCGAACAAGAACTGGAATCGCTTTTTGACTGAGATGCCGGTATTCAGGAATGCTGAGAAGTGACACGAAAAAATCAGCGTAATTTATAAAAGTTCTAAATTCTGTATTTCGGACCAAATCCGACCACATTTCAATAAGTTCACTTGTTAAGTAACCGAGGTCAAAATCCTCATCCGTAAAGGGCTGTACGTGTCATAGCAGATAATTTAGATTCGAATAAACGTCTCTTCGAAAATAGACTTCGAAATTTTGTAGTAGAACATTGAGATGCTCGTGCACAATTGATTTTTTTTTGTATTCCACGTTTGTGTCTTCCATCTCCCAATTATTGTAAGCATTTAAAATCTAAAAAATCGCCTTCTGATACTTTGCTTTTCCGCAACTTCAACTTTTAATTTGAACGCCCGAGCCTTGCTGGATATTCAGAAACGTCATTTCCCTTTCAAATTCTAACGATTTGTGTTCTGACAAGGACAATTTTGCAAGCCAAAAGTTGTCTTGAGAATTAGTGAACGTTGGGTGTCCTTATTGAGCAAGGAAAATCCACAACTCCTGCCGCAGTTGAAACGAAACACCTGCTTTAAAACTTGTCCTTTGCATAACCCGCGTACCTATAGTAACCTCACTGGGTCTGCTTACATGTCTTTGCACATTTGCACAGTTTTGAAAACACTCGATGCGTTTTTTAATGTGAACGGATGAAATTCACAATTTTTATGACATCATCAAGAACAATCTCTACACGTGACCGCATGGGCGTCGGAAGGATTTTTCTAGGGGGGGAGTTGTGAAACTTAATTCCACCAACTCCGAAACTAAGAAACATTTTTATACTAAAAGGATAATGGCAAATCATCAAATTTCAAAATCCAGCGGAAAATACCCCTCTTCCGCACCCATGCAAAACAACTTTTTTTCACTTTGACTAAGGTATGCGAGTTGCAGTTACCTCTTCCTTAGCAGCGGTTTTTATACATATATCCATTTCTTAGGCATTTCGACTGTTATGCAACCATGTCAATTTGTTACGTGAATAGTCCTGTGTACATTCATTATGTTAGCGTGCAATGCGGATGATAGCCTTTACTGGTAGAGATCACTTGTGTGTAAGAGTATTGACTGATTTTATTAAAAGTATCCGCAGCTTTCAGTCAAATCGTGAAAAGGGGCTATTACACTGAAAAGTTTGACAGCTCACTACATTAGGCAGAACCGTAGATGCACCATGTTTGGAGAACCTACAAAAAACAAGAGGAAAAAGAAAAGTTTCCAGTACTATGACGGAAGACTGATCTTGTGCTGAAGACAACATGACTGAAGTCCAGCCAGTGGTTTTGCCGAGTGTTTCCGAGAAAACAAAATCCTACAGTACAGTAGCAAAAGACCGATTTTTACGAAAATGGATTGTGGTGTACAAAACCTGCACTCCATTGCAAAATTGCAACCTCTTACTAAATGTGGCAACATTAAAGGCTTGTTGGCCCCTGGTTGAATCGACAGTTCAGATGTTTGCATTGTAGTTAGAGCTTCCACACTGTAGCTATTTCCCAAGTCACAATTTTCAAACGGATCTTTATGCCAATTAAATCCCAATAGCAATATTATTAATATCTGCTGTGTTTGCAGACAGTTTACCTAAGTTTTCAATTAAAGTCACATTTGTATACAAAAACTTTGATTCAATGCATGCCGCGTTGTATAACTGACACTCTTTAATTCAGGAGATTCTTGAAAACGGTCTTCAGTTGTTCATGATCATGAATCACATTTATTCCATCATAAATACATAGTGATGCATATGTGGCTTCCAATAGTGTTTTGATCTTGCTGGTAGGAACTTTTCTGCTTCTCAACTGTTTCCCGTCTAACTCTTCCCTTTAAAGACAGCGAAAGCCACTTAGGTGACTCTTGTCATTTCTGTCATAAATTATCCGTCGGAAAACTGAGGGCCTCCCCGCCCAATGTGGGCCTTTCAGCACATTTTATTGGGCCGCGCAACACTTTCTGGTGCCGGCCGCGTGGCGTGGTATGCAAGAGCTACAATCCATGCGCCGGTTGCGCGGGTTGAAGTATAGGTTACTACAACATCTATGGAACATTCATTGTTTTACGTTCACAGAGTATTGTTTTGTCATTATACGGTTTATGACATTAGAATAGCATTGTATGTAATAGACAACTACATAAAGCACAAGTTTGTAATTGGACCTTAAATAAGGATGGGTCTTCAGTTATGACTGAAAGGGTGGTTTGGGCCATCATGACGAAAGTTTGCCAATCACTGTTCTAGAGAGTCAATCAAGATATCACAACATGCGTCTGTTTGAGTTCATTCTTTAAATTGGCATTTTGAAATTTTCGAAGGTCTCAATCACGTGGGACCTCGTGACCTCAAACCGCCCTAAAGGCTTCAAATCCAGAAATACCTACTGTAATATTTATCTTCAACCAAAGTTCACAAAAATCCCCATCTTATGATGTCATCATTGGCACTCTAATGCAGGGTCTCAAACTCACATTTCTCCGAGGGTCAAATGAGGGCTTATACAATAACCCGAGGGCCGCGTCCTCCGCATCAAGAACCTGGCGCAACAAAGGCCCTACTTAAACCTTTGCTATAAACAGCGTTTACAGATTTTTTCCTGCGAAAGGTATCGTGAGTTATACGAGGCAGGCAAATCATTTCTAGCCGTCTCTACATTCGTTTAAAAGGAACTTGTTCATTCGCTAGCTGAGAACTTTGAAACACCGGTGAATATATCAAATAAATTAGATAATTTTTTGAAACTTCCCAAAAAGCATCGTGGGCCGCACAAAATGCATTCGCAGGGTACATGTGGCCCGCGGGTCCCGTGTTTTAGACCCCTGCTCTAACGTGTTTATTTTTGTCTATTAGTCTATTTTTACAAAAAATGTACAGATTCACAAGCCATTTTTTCATTGACAGTACACCCTACGGAAATGAGCGTTTTCCTTTTTCTTTTTCTACGCCTTTCTGCATGTTTTGACTCTGAACACTTTCACAGACCTTTTACTCATCGCGCACCCTAAAAAATCGCCGAGTCTTTCTCTTCACTTACCTTGCTTTGTCTTAGCCTTTTTGCAGCCTGCAAAGTACAGAAAATAGGATTTTCTACTGGAAAAAACGCTTTGTTTCAAGTAATTTGCAGAAGAGTGCATTGTGTGATTCGTTCTCTTTGCCCTTCACCATGTGACTTTTTTATCTAAAGGAAAGCTATTACTTCTGTTGCAACCTCTCCGGTTATGTTGCGTTGATTGTGTGATTCACCACGAACGGGATGTGCGCGAAGAACAAAAATATATGTATGTGGCGCGAACAAGCAATAAAAGAGTGATCTCGTCGGATGATCTCTATTGCTGCTTGCTGCCACGGTGCGAAGCCCTGCGCACATGCCGCTAGGGATTTCCGATCGCAACACTTCGGCTTTGCTGGTTGTTGTCAGGAGAACCTTCATGTTACTATGTCCTGACCATGCGGGCCATGTGTGCATCATTGTTATCATTGTTACGATATTTGGTGTTCAATTAACAGGTTGTCTCACATAAATGCAGAAAGATTGCTGGTAGTGTAAAGAAGACATTTGTGGCATTTACGGAAATGCAAAATTCTAACAGTGCACTCAAGCCGGTACTGTTGCCAGATGCTGATAATCCCAGATCCAGGCTGCCAAGTGCCAGTGTTCGACCCACTGCACATGCTTTCAAAATTGTACCTGCGAGATCAACATTAGCAACTTCAGCAAATAACTCCGTAAGTTACGAGCATATTTTTATTTGCCAAACAACGCAAGGGGTGGGGTTGGGGTTAAACCCCCCCCCTTAAGCTTGATATTTTACAAAACTTTATTACCTGCGCAAAGGAGATTAATTGTTTTCGCATACGTTTTGCTTGTTCATTTGTCGACTTAATGCAAATACCACGGAATAAATTTGCATGAAAATTTCAAGGAAAATTGTAAATAGGCAAAAAAGTAATAATTATGTTTTGGAGGGAATTCGGGCTATCGTCTGCGTCCAGAAACCACCTCAGCACTTTTTGCAGACCCTCCACTACGCATGTTTAAGATTGTGTTGCGCGATAGTTCAGTTTGTCCGAAACAATTGTCTTAATTTTGTCTGCTAAGGCTGATCAGCGCAAGCGCTGACCGCATTGGCTACATTACCAATTTCTGTAGGGGGATAAAACTGTTGCACGAGCTCAAAAACCGCAGTTGTTAACATAGAAGCATTCAGGCATTTGATAATGTCTCAGCAGGAAAAAAGGTAAATTAAACGTTTGCTGGACTTCCAGGCCCGTAACCAGCTCGGGGCACCAGGGGGCGAAGAGTTTTCTAAGAGGGGGACAAATATCCAATAGTTTCAAAATACGTCCAACACATTTTTCCGGTGGGGGCAAATTTTTTCTAGGGAGGGCTTCAATCCCCTATAAAAAACAAACGTTTTCTTGCGTACTTTATGCGCATTCTCTATTCTTGTGCAGTTTATCAAAATTCGATCTTGCAAACCGGTGTGTGCGCCAGCCAGTCCAGCGGCACACCTTCAATGCTCAACTGCTCGTATTCGACAAGATCAGTGCAGCCTCATTTTGCAGTTGTAAATTGCTCTGATGTAGGGATGAGTGTTTTACTCCGCTGTTTTAACGCGCAACCTGATATTTTTGCAGTTATGAACTGCTGTGTCGTAGCATTGAGTTTATTTTCCTCCGATATCCTCATTTGGAGCGCTAATAGTTTATATTCAGTGCAATGGCACATAAAATAATGGAGTGGATGTAGAAAAATATGCATATTATGTCAACAAACTTCGCCAAAGCATTGGTTTGGAAACATGGAAATGACGTCAAATTGTGACGTCACAAACAGCACACACCAAACACAAATGATCACCATATGACCCTGAACCAAAACACCCCCATGAAAATTTTCTGCGTACGCCACTGAAACAACGCCATGAATCACCTGCATTTTTCATCGTATAGGCTGTTCTCTTCAATTGTTAGATATAATTAGCTTCCTTCGATTTTCAATTCAGTTAAATTAAAAGCTAATCTCATTTTTGATAAACCATGCCTCCACTGCTATGGTGCTGTATCATTAGCTTGGGTTGCTTTTCTGTTGTAGTAAATATTTGTTCATGTTTGACAGACGACAGATTCCAACCTGTTTGACGATGCACACGTGGATACAGTAAGTTGCTTTTATATGTGAGCTTACAAATGAAATTCTAACTAAATAAAGGTTTTTAAACTTTTAATTTTCTTGAAATAACTACTGCAACATATTGCCTACTCTCAATCACCATGTAGCTAAAATGTCGATCAAAATGCAATGCAAATAAGCATCAATTTGCATTTTGTCCTGATGCATTATTGTGATAACTGCTCAACTGAAACTTTTGCTACTGGAAATGAGGAAAATCTATCTTGAATAATGGCATGCATTGATGAAGTGTGAGATGTACATACAGACATTGGCTTTACTGGAAAAGACGTTTCAAAAACGTGAACGTTTCATCCAAAAATGTTAGACACTGCATGATTATGTTGATCAAGACAAAGCTTGTTTACATAAGGAATTTGCATGACAAAGGTAAACAGACTACATAATTAAATTGAATGTTAACCTTGCTGTACAAGCTGATTTGGTTATAAGCATGATATCTGAATTTGGTCATGAGTATGATATAACTTTCAGTAACAACATAGTGTACATCTGGTTTTCTGCGTAATTGTTAAAATTGCTTTTTCTATTGGTTTCGTAATTGTACGTTGTACAAACTAAGTCTTGCTGCATGCTCAAATACCTTGGTGTGTGACTGTTTAAATCTAAGCAAGTATCTATTTTGAAGTCTTGTTGGATGTAATATGGTCACAATTCGAAATGCGACATTCTTTTAACAACAAACCGTTTAGCAAATAGGCCAGATGGGGTGAGGCGAGTTGGTCATGGGGATTGGAAGGATTTTCCAAGGGGGACAACAGTTACTCTTGTTCTCGCCCTGATGAAGTTGACTGCACCGTCAACGAAGCGTTGGCAGTATTCGTTTGTGCATTTTATCTGTTTTCACGTTTTATCTCATACGCAAGTTGAGCTTTTAGACATAGTATGATTTAGCCTGGTGTCCTCGTAAATAGCAAGGGCAACAGTTGTTAGCATTTATTTTAGCAACTCGAAATTGGGAGAAAAATATTTTTCTACTAAAAGGTTAATAGAAATATATCAAATTTCGAAACCTTGGTGACCAAGGTCCCTGTGCCTCCCTCCTCTTCCGATGCCCACGGTATTAGTGTATTTGCCAACTTAGATATTATACACGCACTGATCCCTCCCACTTTGTGGAAGTGTTGAGTTATTCTTTTCATTTTTTATCAGTTCAGCAATCAAGACAACGTTCCATCACCCGCAACATTTAGTGGGGTATGTGAAGTGTTTATTCTAAAAGCAGTGCTTCTCAACCTTTTTTGGTCCATAGACCATCTTTTCAAAAAAAATGTGCGATAGACCACTTTTGTCTTACATAATTTATTCTACAGTAAAATTTTCACCACTAAAAATCCCAGGTGACTAGGTTGGGAACCACTGCTCTAAAGATATAAAAATGCTGCTTTTTCATTTCCATCATTCCGAATTTTTTTTGTAATAACTGCAAAACATGCGTGGTTCTAGCATTTTGCACTCCAGCAGTATCTTTGTTGGCTATTTCTAGTCTCAGTTTGTAGCCCAACTGTTTACTAAGCAACTGCCAGCCAGGGCCGGATTAACCATTGGGCAAACCGGGCTAATGCTCGTGGCCTCGCGCTGTTGGGGGCATCGCGCTTGAATATCAAAACATTCTATTACTGGTTTTTCATGTTTTTAGGCTGTTCACCACACGACAAAATTGTAGAGCTTTTTGCTGACTGCGTTTAGTATATAGGTTAGGAAACTGACAACTTTGGTATTTATCGTTTTTGAGTAACTTAAAAGAATTGAACCAAACCGCACCAAGCTTGGACTCTCATTCAGTGATTTCAAATAAACCCAGATTGCACACCAAAGAACCCATATTCGTACAATAAAAACCCAGACAGCTTGTGTTACGAACAAAATCATATGAGTGCGCTTAATTGAATTGAAACGATAATCGAATACTGATGTAATTATAGTTCCTCCTACAAATTTTCTTCTTCAAAGCAAACATTAACATTTGGACCACCTTTTTGTTGCTCAAGACATTTTTCATAATGCTGGTAACATAAGCCTACCCCTTGATGCTATCACTCACTGATTTAGGAGTACATTTGTTATAAAGCTAGGAAATTTTGTGCAATTTGCAGCGTGATCTAAAATCCCACAAAATATGAACCCAATGCCTTCTTCCTCAAATTCAAATTTGTTTTTTAATTTGTATGCATAGCAAAACGTCGGAATTTAAGCAATCAGTCCTAACCGTTGTTTCGCCAGTTTCTTCAGTTGGCATTAAAGACAATAACATTATACATATAACCAGAACCGTCTCCAGAAAGTTTTCAATAGGGGACTTTGCATTTCTACGGGAGGTCTTTGCGTTTGTGCGGGGGGCTTGACATTATAAAATTAACCAAACATCACGTTTCAATTTGGGGGGGGCTGGAGCTTTGTTTGGGGGGACTAAGCCCACCAAAGGCCCCCGTGGCAACGGGACTGTGTATAACCCTGACAATGATCTTATATGAGAATATGAAACCGATTGGACACATTATGCTTCATCCGATATATGTACTTTCTCACCTGATGTGCGCATGCAAACACTGTTGTATAAAGTTTATTTTATTAATGAACAAATTTAAGTTGCTGATGAATTTATCACTTCTACAAACCCACATTTAACGCGATTTTTCATATTTAAAACTATTGGCTCCCAGGTCGACTAAAAAAAGCAGATCTGGGTGGAAAAAACCAGCAGTGGGAGTCCTGAGTCACATTCAGAAAAACACCTACTACGTAGGTGCTTAACCAGCTTGGGTCACCAGGGGGGCGAAGAGTTTTCTGAGGGGGACCCAAATTTTTTAAACTGTCAACTATGTCCAAGACATTTTTCCAAGGGGGGCGAAAAATTTTCCAAGGGAGGTTCGCCGCCGCTCCCCTTCGTTACGGGCCTGCTAACTATGGTAACTTGAAGGAAACGACTGAATATTTGAAGATTTATTGCCATGTTATTGTTGCGCAATAAAGACAAGCAGTAGAACAATCCGCTAGCAAGTTTCGCAACCTGCCTCTGCAGGCAAAGGAACAAACATGGGCGAACAAATTAAACACATACGAACCGCCGTACATAGTCAACCCAATTCTCTGAAGTGTAAGCTGCCAAATCGTATCAGTTTTAACGTTTTTGACCGGTGCTTCTGTAAAGTTGAAACGAGGGCATGTGAAACTCAACGCAGTTGCGCTAACCGTTTAGGGGGCCTCGCGGTCACGATTTTGCTCGGGGCCTCGCGTTCATTTAATCCAGGCCTGCTGCCAGCAAGAACTCATGCGAAACGTAAAAATGTTAGCTTTTTATCTACGTACATTTTCCTTTTTTATTGTGCTCGTTTACTGTTTCCGTTTAATTTTTGTTTCCCGATTTGCAGTGTAGCTGCCATTTCATGTTTTAAAGATGCAGTTAATCAGCTATTGTAAGTTAATTGCAAACATAAATGAAACAATTTTGAGTTGTTCATCAAGCATGCATAAATAAAGATGTGCTCGAAAAAAAGTTTTACGCATGTTTTTTCGTGTTTTGTCATTAAGACTGATGCATATTTAACTTCTGTGCTTTTCCAGGGCAAGCGCAAGTCAACTAGTGAGGCAGATGAAGAGATTCCTGCCTCAAAACGAGTTAAACCAGGGAATCCCACCGTCAAAGCGCTTGCAACACACACCAGGAGGGCCGCTCGGAAAAGCGTCAATAATGCTTTAAGGATTTCACGAAAAGCTGCAGCTGGAAAACCACAAAATCCAGGTCGGCACTCTGTAATATTATTTCATCTTGGACACACCAATTTGTGCTCTTCATAAAGCATTGTGCTGCCATCAACTCAATCAAACAAGAATCCAACACGATTTCGTCTACATAGATTAAAATGAAGACTTGCAAGTAGTGAATTCGAATGGCGGTTACCGTAAGAGGTTTGAAAGGTCTTCTGTAGCGTTCAATATTGCGAAAATCAACTGAGGTGAGGTCAGCTTGCCTGGAGAATTCTGAATGTGGCGCAAGTCGTTTGAAATTGAACTTCGCACTGAAGAGATTTTCTAGGCAAGTTGGTGTTCCGAGTGAGTCTTTTGCTGGAAGAATTTTTGTCCTCGAATTCGTTTCGTCTGCCCCGGGAAGAGGAACATAAGGCTCATCTCAGCCTTCCGCTAATAACTGCCAAAAACACAATTCTTTCATTTTCATACCCACTTCCTCTGGGGAGGGTAGTGGGGGCAGCAATCCTAGGAGGACTCGAAATACCTCACGACCAACTGCAAGATCAGACAGTTCTGATTACTCCACATCAAGATGGGACCAAGCAAGGTTGGAGATGTAGTCACTCCACCTGCTGGTGCTTGGGCGACCTCGGACCGCTTTCCCGTGGATGTAGCCAGCAGGTATCGCCTCCCCAAACTTTCTTGGGCCATTTTGGACACATGGCGGAACCAACGGAGCTGGGATTTTTCGATTCGTAGACGTCGCTTATCATTCAGGGCTTTACGATATTCACAACTGCGAACTTTGTTTCACGACGTGAACTCTTCGCATAATCCCATCTTTGTCACATGTTCTTAATATATCACTTTTTCAGTCATTACCCAAGATTCATGACCAAATATTGGGATTGGAAGAAGGACCAGCACTCCCCAAAGACGTTCACGAGGAACCCGTTCATATGCTTTGTCAAGGCTGACGAATCATGTGTAGCGTCTTTGTCGTAGTTCAAAGATTTTCATAAATTTGCTGGAGAGTAAAAATTTGGTCGGCAGTGCCATGGCTGGGATGAAAACCACAATGGATATTCTCAGGCTGTGGTCCAATTATTTCGTGGAATCTGTCTTCCAGACACTTGGCGTATATTTTTTCTGGATGACTAAGGAAAGGGATTCCTCGTTAGTTAGTGGATTTTCCCTGTCTCCTATTTGTGTTAGCATGATCAGCCGGAGTTCCCAATTTTTCGGTGCCCTTCCAGAACACCGGGCCACTTGACACACCCGATCAGCCAAAGGACTTCTCGATTCAAGGCTTTGAGCATTTCAGGTCGGATTTCATCTTAGCCTGTAACCTTCTTTGCCTTCAATATTTCGACAGCTATGAAGAATTTGGCTGCAGTGATGATATTTTTCTCACCAGGATGTACCTCGTTTGTTTCCGATGGTGTGAGAGTGACTGGTTTTAAAGATCTTTGAAATACTCTGCTCACCTGCCAAGGATGTCTAACTACTCATTGCCGCCGAGCAAAATACTATTGCCCTTTGTGTCTTGCAGGATGAGATCTTTTGCCGGATGGCTTGCCGTAACACCTTGCTGGCTTGCCTGTGTTTAGAATCCAGTTTTTACCAGAAAGTCTCCCAAGATTGAATGTTTGACTTTTTCTTCGTGAGGCATCAGGTCTTGCGCACCTTAGTGTACCAAATATTCGCCTTTGTTAAGCTATGCCCTATAGACTACTATCTTTGCTTGAATGCTATCTTTCACGTTTTGATTCCACCACGGGGTTACTTGCCATTATTCGCCACACCGAGTCGTTTCCGTCTGCATACCTGAAAAGCAAATAAAGCTACATCTGCTTTGAACAGCTGCCGCTCCAACGCCACGTTCGTTGCACATTCAGCGAACTCTCGGAACAAAGACATTGGCTGTCTCAAAGTCTTCCCAAGGACTCGCAATTTATTCGGCAAGGCCTTACAGTCCTGCACGTTCCTGTAGGCCTTGCTAGGTTTTCAATACCTGAGTTGCAGACAACCAGAACAGTTCCGACCCCGTTTGACATAAAATTGCAACACCGATCGGAACAAGTCAACAAACTATGCAAAAATCAGTGAAGTGACCGTTGACCCAAGGAATCTCTGCACCAGATGTATTTTCGCACATCCCTGTGCTGGGAAAAAGTGTTCATGACGCACAGTGCGTTGTTACTGACAGCTGCAGCAGGCATCTTCAGTTACCATTAACGTCAGCATCACCATGTAGGCCAGTGGTTCCCAAAGTATGGGTCGCGAGTCAAACAAGGGTCGCGAAATGTCAAAAAATGGGTCGCGCCGAAACAATCCAAACCGGGGTTGTATATTTTCATCGTTACCACTGCGTGTCTTGTCTGTAGCATAGGTATTTGAGAGAAGAGTACATTGCTGACGGTGAAAATGAACTTAGCGACTTATTACTAAAAATCATCCATAAAATGACTATTTTTTTCATACGCTGTTTGAGGCTTGGGTTGCAAGTAGTTCAGCAAATTCAGATTTATTTCGCGCTCAAAAGTTTGGGTACCTCTGTAGGCCAATCACATCCTTCCATACCCCGGCATCGCTCGCAACGTGTGCATTGAAATCTCTAAAACGTATCGTGCATGCATCAGTTTTAACCTTCGCAGGGCTTCACTAGTTTTGTCAACGAATTCAGTGCATACTGCCAGTGAAGTTGGGGCGTAAACTTGTTAGACCGCTCCCTGTGTTTGATACAAGTTGCACTTTTTCCTAATGCGGTCCATGAATCAACACAAGTTGCCAGTTGAGGTCTTACAAGTACCCCTACGCCAGCCTGGGCACACTTTGCTGGTTTAATGTCGGAGCAGAAAAGTTTCAACCCGTTGTGCAGATTTATAGAACATCCAGTGAATATGGTTTGGCTCCCTCAACCTGTTCCAAATATTGTTCCAGTTCCTACCTCACGGCAATCTTGCCGTAAGCCGTTTACGCATAGCCTCCAAGTCTCCAAGAGTAGAAGCACTCTGCGCTGTCCCCATGCCTCTCCACAGATGCGCAGCGGGGGTATTGTGGGGTTTCCACTTGTGTATGACTGGTGGGGAGGAAACTGTCGCAAATTTTTAGAACTGGCCACTCTACCGAAGGCCCGAGTAGTGAGCTCATTGGTCACACGCACTGGAATAGGAGATCTTGCGCTATCACCAGGGCTACCATCGATCTAGAACCAAAAATATGGACGGTTGAATAAAATTTGATTTTATTACCTAAAAATGAAACGATTGCTTCTGTTTGCATGACCAACGTCATATCATATATTTGCCTATTTATCTCCAGGAACCATGTGCTTCAGCAATGTCTTATTCTCGACTTGCTTCTTGTAATCGTCACAGAAAACGTTTTTTTCGCTTGCTTATTTCTTGAATCTATTAAATACTAAACATTCGCTACAAAATCATCTTTACTAAGAATCCTAACCAGAGTAAACAGTTTACAGTGCTAGAATTGTCTGATAGTGCATTACGTCTGTGTGCGGCAAGATTATACTAATTTTATAACCTCACAAACGTTTGATTACACAATGTTTACGATAAGATAGAAATGGTCTGTATGTCTTATCAGATGTTGCTTATTTCAAATTGTTACGCTACAGAAAATTAGAAAAAATAGGGACGCACGTCACAAATAATGACATTTCTTAGAAATAAGGACGTTGATAGTTGCTAAGATGTAGCACTGTTAAATAAGGACAAATTAGAAATAAGGACGGTATGGTAGCCCTGGCTATCACTTTTCTGAATGGGACAGCGTGACCGATCTTTTTACCTTTTGTAACGCAACGAGCCCATCCAACTTTCAAAAAAATTCAAATAAAATTCAATGGAAAAACAAAACTAAAAGACATACTACTCGCATGTGATGGTTGTCTTGTGTTCAGAACGAAAAGCGTGTATAAGGAATTTTGTGTTGTTACAAATTACGTGTCACAAAATGTATTTTCATCAGCTTCAACATCCGGAACGAGGGCTTTACCTGGAAAAAACATTACGAAAACCGGATCTTGTGCAGGTAAATTGTTCTTTGAACTGTGAGCTTTTGTTGATTTTACCATGTAATGGATTGTTTAACACATAAACTTACGCTTATTAGTGACATGTTGATTTGAATGTTCCTCAAAACTTGTGGCTCCCTGCCCTGTAACAAAACAGGGTAGATTTTGTTTCAACAGCGATTATTCCTAATACCTGTCTCGGTGAAACCCTGCGCTCTTGATGGGTGCCACAGGCTCCCGGTTAAGTAGCTACGCTGCAAGCTTTCCCATTTCTTGGTTTGTGTTGCTACGAAATCTTGTTTTGGAGGATTTTAACTAGGTCACAACGAAGATGAGTGTTACCTCAACAAATTGTCGTATGAAATCCTGCTGTTTGTGGTCATTTGTGAGGTCGCTTAAGGGGAACTTTGTGTAATGACGTTGAAGGTGATTTCAAAACTACCTACGTAGTTTTTGTGTGGAGTAATTCGATTGTCGACTTTAATCAAAACATAGTAGAAATGAGTTGTGTTTTTTCGCAAACAACAAGAACAGCTCACCCGAAAGTGAGGACACCACTGAGTCAGGTCACGTCGAAAGTCAACACGGGACGAGATAATCCTTCAGGTTTGTGCGACAACTCATTAACTTATTATTCGACTTCAAATGTTTACTAATGATTTTTCCGTTTCAGTAAAGCTTGCACTGGACACTTCAATCACATGTCAGTTGTGTGTTTACTCTTTACTTCAGTGTGCGAGAAGAATTTAGATGCCTGGAAATGCTTATTCAAGTGCATATAGGTCTAAGATCACAATCTTGCTAGACGAAAAGATAATATACAAAAACATGAGCAATTTGCTGAAAATAAGCAGTTTGGTGAAAATCTCGTCAGATGTGATTGTGACAATCCTGAATGGTAACAAGAAAGTTATTTCAGCTATAACGCAACAGTTTTTCGTACGTGGTTATTTTTGGAACTTTCCATTTTAAGCAGCTACTTTGCACCAAGCAGTGTGGATTATTGGAAAGAAAACGGAATGTGCTTGATACAGTTTATGTCAGGTTTTAATATCAAATCGTGTGGAGCAAAGTTTCCAACCTGTTTTAGCGTGGCCTTTCTGTTAACATCTGATTATGCCTTTTCAGCACTTTTCCCGACAATACTTTTATAACACCTAAGAGTTAAAGACAACTCATGAAAAGGTCGTAGAAAAGGCAGCCAACTTTACAAGCATAGAATAACTAACCTTTCGCGCTTAACAGAATAGCACAATTTGCTGCTATCGAGCTTTAAAAAACTTCAAAAATAACATCAGATTCATATTCAGCTCAAACAAAGAAAATGAAGAGGAAACCATGGGACCTTCGTGGACAGATTGAAGATCTGAAAGACGCTCTTGCTGTGGAAAAAAAGAAGGCAGATGTGGTTGATGATATTTTGATGCGATTAAAGGTAATGTCCTGGCTGGTGACAGACACTGATGTGTCAATTCTACATTTGATCTTGCAGCTGGAAACCCTTGCATCGGCACTTTTGAGCTGAGCTCAAATGCAATAAAATGGTGTCGTTTGTCGATTTCTCACCTCAAACTCTACGCTTGTTAGTGGTTTCGGATGCCAGACCCTTGCTTTTGGAAACTTGTCTGTTACAAATCTTTCAAAAACGTCGTTACTGGAATCTTTTGAAGTTGGTCTCTAGGCACCTGATAGCCGAACAGCATTTAAATTTTTTATGTGGCAGCATGTGCGGATGCAACATCTAATGTAGTGGTTTTCAACATGGGGTTGCGCCCCAAAGAGGTCGTGAACCATATTTGGAGGTGTCGCAAGTAGATATTTGATGTACACAGCTGCGTCACATTTGCTTTATCCGAGTTTCAGATGGGGTTCTTTGGGTTATAGTGGGTTGTTATAATGGGTCGCGGAACAAAAAAAGGTTAAACCATTGATCTAATGGATCCTGTTATGGAAATAGGGTGCTGACAGCCTTGTGTCAACTGTCATTCTAGCGTATTTACAGCGGCTTTGTATGAATCCACAAGTTATGCATTATTAACATGGAATTCAGGCATGTAACTTTATGGGCCGTTACATTCTTTGCAGGTTTCACTTTTTACTTGTTTCTTTCGTGATTTGCGAAATTAAGTTACATTTCATGACCGGCAGGCACTGGAAGGCGAGAAGAAAAAGATAAGCGGCCGAAACTCTGCATTGACTCATGATCTAAGCCAGCAGCAAAACAACGTAAACCAGTTACAGCAGGAAGTCAGTGAAAAAGAAACGATCATTCGAAGAAAAGATGAAGTTATCCGCGATCTAGAGAAGAGACGCCACGACCAGGAAATGTAGGTGACTCTGATTTTCGCAATATGCGTTGCTGCACATATGTATTTACTCATTTTCTTTTTGAATCTTTGGCTTGATGACCCACCAAGATCTGCACAAGTGTTTGTTGTTGAGTGGCGCGTGACGTAAGTTTCTACAAAATAGCCCCAAAGTGCATGAAGATCCATGTAGATCGCCATTTATCGCTCTAAACTTTCTTACTCTTTTTGCCTTTGCTCCGAGTACGTGCTTCGATCAGAAAAAAGTTGCTTCCGTATTTTTGCTTCCTGCTATTTTTCCGGGAACCTTGGGGTTATTGGGAAGGGAATTTGGGATGCTGTCACACTTCCACATTTCACACGTTTCTGGAAGAATGGATAAGTTGGTAGAAAATAAAGCAAAACACTTTTAATAAAAAATTCAGAGATGACACTTTGGTGGTCCAGTACACGTGGTTATACAAACTTAATTGCAAACTTTTGCTTGTTGGCTACTGAACAATTGTTCAACCTAGGCACAAAGGGTTTAGGATAGTTGTGTGCCTCTGAAAATTTGAGCCCTACCCCGTTTATCAAATTGGAAGATACTAATGGAAATTTTGTTTTTGGCCCATAGTAGGAATTTGGCACTTTCCTTTTCAGTCAGATATCAGAAAAATCGGACAAATGTTTCGAACCTACGAACATTTTTCCCCGAGGGCTATGCCACTATGGCAACGTTGCTGTTATATCTGGTTCAACATCGAAACGTTTTATTTTTTAATGTCAATTTTTCGCCGATTTTCAAAGCAAATGTTTACTGATGAATGGAGATTTTTTTTCTGGTCTTTAGATTTATCTAACATTTCAGGATGTGTTTCTTGGGTTGACCAGCATGCTTCGTAACACATTTGTTACACGTACTTGTGGAGTGCCTTACCGCTGAAGGCTTGATCTTGCCGAAGCGATTCACCAACAGAACATTAATACTTTGCTTGCTGTGTCTTAATGTTAATTTGGATAAAGCCAGAGTGTAAAAGAAACTAACTGGTTTGTGTTAGCCTTTCCTAACTTTTACTTGACAACAGCAAAAATTTCAACCCGGTCCTGTTCCAAACCTACCTGCATTCCTTGCAGCCTGACTTCGCACCATCTTCCAAATACGAACCAGCGTGCGTATGGTTGCAAAGTTTGCCGCTGTTTTTCACGCAGTATGCGGTGAGGCAATAAGTGAAAAAAATTTTTGAGCAACTGAACGGTGTTTTGTCGCAACAATTATAGGTTTTGCGGTGTTGTACAAATCGCAATTAGGTTGGTGTCCTAACCCACAATGGTTTACGAGACAGATGTCATGCAGATCTGACTTTGGTGTGCTGAGGGTAAAAGTTCACTGACCATCACAATAAGATAATACCACGATTGAGATCATTCTGTTGGAAGTGACCTGTGACTTATTACTCCTGTTATTTCGTCGACAGCGAGAATCATTCTCTGCGAAAAACCATCGACGATCAGGACATAGAACTCCGTCAATTGCGCCGCGAAAAGTCGGCGGCTGCAGAAGATGCAGCGAATAAGGAGGTGTTGATCGCTCAGCTTAAGGTGAGCAGAGGTTTTCTTGTGCTTGGATGTGTTCACTGCCTTCATCCTGCACTGGTTGCAGTGGCGTAACTAGAAATTTGAGCCAGGGGGACAACTTAGCTGAAAGGGGCCCACTGGCCACTGTAGGTGGCTCACTAGCCAACATTCAGAAAAAAAGTTGAGAAACGATAATGAATCCGGATGTGGATGGGTATACTAAACACGAAATCACGGGAAAACGCTCCAAAAATACAAAAAAAACAACCTACTGAAAACAAAGAATGCTAAACACCGAAATATAAGCTACGTGGGGGCCTGGTTTTTGCATTTAACTTGCCAGGGGAGCGATTTGCACCCCTTCCCTCCGTCAGTTACGCCACTGACTGGTTGAGAAAAAATATCCTTATTGTTTTTGATTGCGGGTACAGACAGCAGCACGATTGGTTTTAGTTTGGTGGTCTAAACGCGAAAAAAATCATAAGTAGTGCTATATTCATGTCCTTGAAGAAATTGGTGTCGTAGCTTTAACAGAAGTTGGGAAAAATTCGAATTGCACCATTCAAGCATACAAAATTAACAATACACTCGAGTTAAAGTACTTTTTAGTTGTATCTAGTAAGGTTAGGTGGGAAAGGCTTGTGTTGAATAAAAGAGCCTGTTCCAGTGTTTGCTGGAATTGCATACCGGAACGTGAGCAAAGTCAATACACAGTGGTCCCGCGTTCAGGTTACAGTTTCTAGTAGGATTAATTCGGATATCAGTGGTTTTTACTACCGAATAAACGGATATACCGGATATTTGCATTTTAACTAACCGGTTGAGCAGCCAATGTGTATCTTCGGGAGTGAGTTTTCCTGTGACACACCACTAGATGGCGCTGAAGAGAACTTTTCACGTGACGAAACGTTTTCGGGAAATTTAAATTTCGAAAAGACCAATCACAAGTTTAAGTATTTTAGGTCTGACACCGACTCGGACGAGTGCTCTTCCATGTGTGCAGCCGTCATAGCGAAGTGACATCATAAAAGAATTTTACGTTTGTTGTTGAAGGCAAAGCAGCAGCAGCTTGAAACTGAGCTTTGTGACAAAAACAAAGAATTATCGAGAATGGAGGAGGAGTTGAACGAAAAGGAAGTGGAAAGAAAGCAGCTGCTGAACGATGTGCAAGAACTCAAGGTACTTCATCGTTCTCAGAAGAAAGTAATCGCTTCACTGGGTTGCAAGAGGCATGACAGGACGCGTCACTCAAACACCGCTAGGAATTTTAAAAAGGTTGACTTGAAGGACTTTCCTCGGCTAGAGCTCTTTCGCAAATGAACGTTTGCTGTTCGGACGTTACCGACAAAAATCGTTTTTTTTTACTGACATTTGGATCGAAGTCGGGCCCCCGATTTACCCACCACCATCTGGATGGACCAACATTTCGTAACGCCCATGTCAGTTGGCATTGTACAGGTAATGAACGGTACTAATGAAGCTGCTTCTAACCATCTACGTTTCTTTTCGTATTTTCTAGGGCAACATTCGAGTCTTTTGCCGAGTAAGACCGATACTCGAGAACGAGTTCGGCGATGCGGATCACATCGACTACTCTGTCAAACCCGGAAAATCAATTGGCATCAAAACCGTAATTTGCTTTTGTATTTCTTACAAATCTGTCCACGTACACATTTGTTGTGTTCCATTTCTTCGATCGATCACGTGACATCAGCTACAGGCGACATACGAGGAAGCAGCTGCGTTTTGTATGATTTTGTTGGACGCACCCCGCTCTGAACTCAACTGCATTAAACGTAAACAAACGCCTGGCTGCCATGTTACTTTGGTCGTTGTCATCGCACATGTACTTAACTATAAAACCTATCAAGTAATTGTCCTCAACTAACTTCTGCAAATTTTACCTTTTCTACCCAGGATTCCGCCAAACGCCTCCCATTCACCTTTGACCGGGTGTTTGGCGCTGGTTCCACCCAGGAGTCAATTTTTGAGGACGTGGCCCAATTGGTCCAAAGCGCCCTGGACGGCTACAATGTCTGCATATTCGCTTATGGCCAAACTGGAGGAGGTAACTGCAGCGTTTCGATTTCTTTGGTAAAAAGATGGAGGTTGATAAAAATCGCTCATGGTCTTATGATGCCTTTAAAACTTTTCTTCCCTATGGCATGACATGCGGGCACACCATCTTCGATCGATCGTTCGCTTTCGCGCTTCCATGTTAAACAGTTTTTTGTTAAGAGCTGCAGCTCGTAGCCATGGTGCAGGTTTGAGTGTGTTGAATGGAAGGTGCTACTCTCTGCTGCCAGTTTGCCAAATGAAATATTCTGCACCTGTGTTTGAGTAGACAGGTGTCTTTGTTACGCTGTGACTCAAACACCCGCCATACTAAAAGTTTAGCGATAGAGCTCCCCTTGTCTGTAGCCGTTAATTCAAATGTCAATCACAACCGATGGTTTTTATTTGATTGCTGTTTAACGGTTAACACATTACGCAACTCCATCTTGGTGCTTTGGTAGTTAGCATCGTCAATTGACTCGACAGTCAGTTATTTAATTTCTTGCTTGTTTGATTCAGACTCATGCTCCAAATCAAAAGGGTAATGGAATAACACGAACACAAGAACACAAATGTTTAGTAATAGCGCGTTACAGAATAGTGTTAGTTGATAAACAGTGCCAACACTGGAGTATCGCACAGCTATAACTGCATCCACTCATCACCATACAGGAATCCGATGGTGGAAAAGAAATGAAGACATTAAGTAAACCACTAAAAAAGTCTGGAGGTGCTTAGCGGCGCACAAAACCAAGCACTGTACATGTTTTTATTAAAGTTTTCAAATTATTTTTCGGGATATGTAGTTTGAGGCTGACAACCGTTAGTTTTCACTCAATTTAAAGCACGAATTAGCCTTTGGCAGTGGCGTAACTAGAGGTTTGAGCCAGGGGGGAGAGAAGTAGCTAAAGGGGGCCCACTGGCCACCGTAAGGAACACACTAGCCAACAATCAAAAAATAAGTTAAGAAACGATAGTGAATCCGGATGTGGGTGTCTATGTAACAATAAGAGAAATGCAAAAAACATTAATACCGCTATGTATAGGGCCCCTATTTTTACATTTAGTTTTCCAGGGGGAGCGGTTAGCCCTTCTGCCTCCCCTTTCAGTTACGCCACTGGCCTTTGGTATTCAGCTTTTTTATATATTTACTTTTTTACGTGTTTGGGCTTGCACAAATCGTCGTCATAATGGAGGTGATCGAGGAATCGCAAGAAAATACGGAAATCATTTAGCTGCTACGCAAAAGCTTCAAAATACCGCTTCGACGTCTGCAGTTGGTCACCATCATGCAGAGCGTTAACTCGTGGAGGAAAAATAGGATTTGTAAAAAGCACCAGGCCTGTGAAGTAATCGGATAGCAAATTATATTAAGAAGCACGAAACAATCTGTCGTTTTATTCAAGGCATCAAAGGTTTTGACATTATTGTTAACTTGATGTGGGATGGGTATAAACACTTACATTTATAGATATGTAATGCATAACTCGGTAGACATTATTGTACACAACACGTAAGCGCTTCATACTTTACTAGTCTGCGTACATTTGCTCCACAATTGGCAACAGTGTCGTACTCAAAAAATGTTAATGGGGGAGGTTTCATTCAGGGGTATATGGTGGTTATTTGTATTTAGCGTGCACTGTTTGTGACGTCATAATTTGACGTCGTATCATGTTTCCAAACGAACGTTTTGGCGAAGTTTGTTGACACAATACGCATATTCTTCCACACGCATTCTCCTTATTTTATACCAATAACACATAAAATATCAGCGCTCCAGGTTAGGATATCGGAGGAAAATAAACTCAATACTACAACAGTTCATAACTGCAAAAATATGAGGCTGAGCTTTAAAACACTGGAGTAAAACACACTCATCACTACGTCAGAGCTTATACAACTACAATTTTTGTATTAAGTCGACAAATAACAAGCAAAACGTATGCGAAAACACTTAAACTCCTTTGTGCAGGTAAAGTTTTTGTAACATATCAAACTAAAGGGAGGGGTTAACTCCAACCCCTTGCATACGCCCTTGATGGGCAAGGATACATTGGCAAGCAATAGGCAAGAAATACAGGGTGTCCATATAAAGTCCTGCACACATTAAAAATTTTTATATCGCAAAAACCACATAAGGTAGAAACTTTACCATTTTCGACAGTGAATTATACTACCATAAAGTTTGTTTGTTATTTTTTACAGGTTATTTTATTGTTAAGATAAGCAAGAATAAGTCATTTTTAATAAAGGCGTAAGTTTGCAACAAAGTATGAAGCATGTTGACCATTCAACAAAAAACACAATGTGTTCTTTGGTACCATGAATTGAAATCACCAACTGCAGTACAACGTAAGTGAGTTTGGAGAAGACCCTCCTCGCACTAACAGCATCAAGAGATGGTTTAAAAAATTTATGGAAACCGGCAGCATTTTGGATGGCAAAAGATCGGGTAGGCCAAGCATTGATGAAAAGACTGTTGATGCTGTGCGTGTAGCATTTCATCGCAGCCCAAGGAAATCAATTCGTGTTGCATCAAAGCTATTACTTAAACTACACCAAATTTTTTAATTTTAAACTTTAATAAACAAACTTCACTTTGCAAAAAAACTGTATGATTTTATCTACATTAGTTACTTCGCAATTACATTTTGAAATGTATGCAGTACTTCATGGACACCCTGTAGTGATTTTATTGCAGTTGAGCACACACATAGTTCGTGCTCGCGCTGTATCTTACAACAGAGAGTCGTTATTTCCTCTGATAATGATTCTACGCTTGATATTGCATTGCAATATATGTATGTTTATTATGCCCTCACTTTTTTTCGATCGTTGAGCTATTACTTAGAGAAATACAAAATCAAGCGGTTTTCAAATTAATTAATATCATAAACACATCCAAGAAAATCTTACACTTCTTTTAAGAGCAGTCATCGCGCCAATACTTAATCAAATGGTACAAATCTCTATCAAGCGCTGCAAAAAGCTTGCGTCGTTTCTCTGCTTAAGAATATTTTTATCAAAGCAACACAATTCTTAAATTAACTGCATCGACAACATCATCGTATCACGTTCCTCTAAATAGTGAGTTGGAGAGATTTGACAAACTGCTGGGTGATGATATTCGAGAGTGTCTTAACCTTACATTTCAACTGCCTGGTTCGCGATGTGGAACAGAATATTTTCGGGCACAAATTCTTGGTCAAGTTGCAGCAATTGTCTCATGACGCTGTAGTTTGGCGCGAGCAAAAACTCTATGTATTTTGTTATACCCACAGGCAAAACGTACACAATGGAAGGTCCAAAGAACAGCGACCCTGGCCAAGATGGCCTGATACCGCGGTCAATGAAATTCATTATGCAGAGGTGCG
>Ga0210059_1004119_pt1 | contig 23413 bp, 15 predicted proteins | sample Ectturendosymbi2_FD_188042 | JGI IMG/M metagenome (GOLD analysis project Ga0210059, IMG submission 188042) | Ecteinascidia turbinata endosymbiont from Florida, USA - Sample 2 (SPAdes) (version 2) | ecosystem: Host-associated > Tunicates > Ascidians > Unclassified | place: Key West, Florida...
GTCATCGCAGTACTACATTATAATAAGCATGATGACGTCGTTCATGCGTATGTCTCAAAAGCTTGTGTTTCATCAAAGTAAATGTATTTGCGCCATCAAGCGTATACTCTCTACTACCGCCATGTATATATCCTCGTCTTCCTTCACGTATTTGCGTTTTCCATGTTACTGCGATGCATGCTTAAATTCAAGCGACTTGCGTGTGGGAGTGAAGACATTACTCAGTGCAGTACAACCTGCTTCAATAACGCCACTTTTTCTACGCACTCAAATACTTGTGGTATACTTTTGTTGCGTAAACTGAAAACGGGCAACACTCTTATATGAGTCATTGCAGAGGTTTTTAGTATTTATTTAGTTTGTGTTTCGGAGACCTCGAGAAGCAGTCTGACCGAACTTAACAGCACCTTTTCGTAACGAGGTGCCTCTGTTGATAACCAAGTGCACTTAGCGTTAGTTCACATTTCAAAGCATGTTCATATGAATGATACGTTTTAATCCAAAATCACCCTGTTGAGCGGTAAGAAAACGTTTTGCATACTCGTTTCCCATGTTCTGTAATTATAAACTGAAATGAATTAAAAACGTAAGAATCTCGCATCACATAAAGAAAATAACAAACGTTTCATTTAAAAAGTTTGTGCCTGTTTTCTAGCATCATAATCTCTACTTGAAATGAAGTTTTGTTTCAATTGTTAATCACAAAAAATATTGTTTTTTTCAAAGTTAGTTGTTCGGAGTTTGAAGTCGAGTCAAAGTGAATCTTAAACGATATGTTTTGCTCTGTTGGTGCGTGGCAAGAGCTTATGAGCGAGTTGGAAAAGGGGTTTAGGAATTAAAAGTGTGCATCCTAATAATCAAAAACAACCAGTTTGGCCTGGACGAATGATTTGATTGAGACCTAGAAGTCTAAGCATGTTGTTTTTTGCAACGTGCATAGTTTGAAATCATCCTTTGTATGACATTGCTTTGGGCATATGTTCGCTAACATCTTGAGCACCACGAAAAACAGATGGAAAAAATTTGTTGCAGAAACAAGTAACAAACAACATCCAGGGCAAATCGTTTCAAATCTGAACGAATTATGTTTTGGAAACAAATTGAAACAGTCTTGTTTTCTAATGTGAGCAATCTCTCGTTTGGTTTTATTGCAACCACTTCTGTACAGTGGCGTAGCCCAAGAATTTGGGGGGGCAAAATGTTTTGGGGGGCAAAGTGTATGATTTTAGGCGAATACCCCTATTTTTTTGGAAAAACGCCTTTCAAAGCACAAAATGGCTATATTTTCCAAATATTCGGGGGAAGGCATGGCCTCTTTGGCCCCCTTGGCTACGCCTATACTTCTGCAGTTCCTCTAGTGTCACATTAAACGGATGTATTTTTACCCGTAATTCGATTGGTTATAAACGAATCACTATCTCTTACAAAAAATATTTACACACCAGAGCTAACCCTCTGATAACGTGTTACAACCATATCAAAAAACATTTGCAATTAACCTTTCAAGTGGTTGTTCTAAACGTGTTTAACCTTCATTTTGGCAATGACTGCGAAAACATCTTCTATTTTTCTGAATTGTTTCTTTTAATTGCTATAGTTCGTGGAAGTAAAATTTTTATCTCCGTCATATGAACAACACCTGCAATCTCCTTGTAACATCACATCAAGTGTTTACTTGCTATATATGCATGCATTTCAGAGGTTTGTGTCCGAATGTGGAAGGAAACTGAATTGATGAAAAAAACTAATTTTGTTTCAGGTTGTACTGTGCTGTGCACGATTCATCAGCCCAGCTCTGAAACATTTGAACTTTTCGATCGTTTGCTATTGCTTGCAATGGGGAAAGTTGTGTATTACGGCAACATAGACAAAGCGATGAATTTTTTTGACAAGTTAGTTATTTCTTAAAACAGTGTAATTCCTGTTTTGACAATTTACCTATTTATTTTTTGGAAGTCTCACAAAGTATAAATAAAAGTTTGAAGGAAATGATGTCTGTGAAACAAATAAGAATAAATGCCTTTCTCGCTTGTAATGTTCAGAAACGTTTTCTTTTTAAAAATATTTTGTGGCATAAAAATACTTTAGCTATTAACTAAGTTTCTCGTTACAGGGCAGGTTACCCATGTCCAGTCAATTACAATCCTGCCGATCATTACATTCAAAAAGTGTCCTTGATAACGGATGATGAAGCTCAGTCCAGGTGAGATGAGAAACACCTGAAACATGATTGTTTTTCCTCTTTAGAGATATCTTTGCCCAAAGCGTCTAATTTCACGAAACAAGCTGTTTTGCAGAAATGCTGACGATTTGGCACAGCTTGAGATTCAATCAAAACTTTTACCAACTTGTGATGAAATGAGGCTGCTGGATATTGTTGAAAATGATACTACTTTGAATCATTGTTTACCTTATTAAATATGGTGTCGCTATGATGCGAAGAAACTTTGACTTACGTTTTTGCGGTAACGTAGATATATTGAAAAATACTACAAATTGTTGAACTTTTGCGTCAAAATCGCTGACAAATCACATCGTATCTGGAGTTTTTAAAGTGTAAAAATATCTTGCCATGGCGCTCGTCTGATTGCTCAAATTGTAGCCTGTTGTCCAAACATTCTACGGTTCATTAGTCTATCTCACCTTCATATATTTCTATTTTTGAAGTAAGAATATCGCAAGTCGTGAAAAAATACCACTTTATTCTGTTATTTATTTTATTGAGCGCAGTTATCCTGCGTTTTGATCCCCAAAAAGTCAACTTCTGTTCAGGATTTCATAAAAGAAATAAAAGCAACAAACTTACTGTACATGTTTGTAAGCACAAAGTTAGTGTAAAAAGCATTACAGCCTACTAAACATGTTTGTAGATAGATACGTTTTACTCATTAAATTTAGTGTTGCTGATATTATTTTCGTGGACCTCAACTACCAATTTTCTCTTCCTTTTTTCCTCAGGAACTTAAATGCGTTTCTACCGTTATTAGCTTTTCCGTTTTGTTTTGTTTCCACATCATGTATGAGGTATTTGTTCCTGCAGTGTTCAACAACACACCTTTTTTTCTAAGTTTCTTTACTAAATTACCTGCGTTTCTTTCATAAATTAACTTTGATCATGGTATTGGTTCAAATAAAACAAACTGGACGAGATTTTGAGATTACCCCATTTTTCTCTTTGTAGAAAGCACTGAATTAAATCCATCATGTCATTTGCAATTGAAGTTTCATTTGCGGAAAATTTTTTTAGAAAAAACATTTCCGCCATTCAGGACCTTTATGAAAATTCCGAAGAAGCTCGTGACGTCATTCGTTTCATCGACAATGTTGCGTCAGACAATGAAACACGAAATGCTGTTATGGTGAGTATTATAACATTTTATCATTTTTCAGTTACTAGCACTCTTAGTGTATTTAATTTGCATGCTTTTCACCCTGCTACAATTATCTGCCTCTGATATTTTGTGCAATGAAGGGGCCTTTAACCAACCTGTTTAGATATAAATCCATGCGACAAAATACAGAAAATAATATCTTAGAATTATTTGTATAGCATCAAAGCTTGTCTAAACCAATTACAGGCATTTTAGATAAGGTAATCAAGTTGACTGAATTAAATTGTAACAACTTTGCATCATTTTTCAAATATTTTATTTTTATCATCAACTTTATCCTATCATTTTGAATGTGGAGTAAGTACCAGCACTAAAAGCTGCAGATAGATCCAATGGTTTTTCTCAAGCCAGGGTAGGACCAGACAGTAAAATTCATCCAAAGTTAAACACGCTAAAAGACAGTCTTAGGTGTTATCTTTTTCTCTTCCAAAACGTGAAAATTTAGTTTTTGGACGAGCTTGATTTTGTTTCAGAGAGACGTCGAAATAAAGAAAAAGAAACCTCGTTACAACGTTGGGTTATTTGGTCAATATTCGGCCTGCTACATAAGAGCACTCAAAGCTTTGTATCGAAACCCAATGGTTTCATCGGTGAAATTGGTTCAGACTGCGGTGAGAATGTTATATATAAGTTTATGCACAAATTTTCTGGGGATCATGACTCTAAAGACTTGACTGAAGGCAGAATGCTTTGCTTCGTGCATGATGTTCTTTTAAAGTTTATTTTAGATACAATATACGAAACGTAAATAACTGCTTTTGCGTTGAAAAATGCTTTTTGATATTGCAAAGAGTTTTTTCAGAAATTCAAAATAAAATGCACGAGGTATTGGATAGGGCAACTCGAGACAACTGTCTTTCTTAAACCACAAACGCCACTTTGAAATGCATCGTATTTTGGCAAGTTTGATTTTTTTTATGACATCTGGGCTGCAATCATACAAGACAGTGCGTGGTAACAGCGTACTGACTAGTGGTGTAGCCAGCCCAAAAATTTGGGAAGTGCCAAAAAATTTTTTTGGGGCCAATGTTTGATTTTAGGCGAATAACACTATTTTGTTTGGGATACTGCCTCTCAAAGCACAAAATGTCTGTATGTTCTGAAAATTTGGGGTGTCCTAGGCCCCCCCCTGATTACACCTATGGTACTGACACCCGGTTTATCAACATTCCCTCATGCGAAATATTGAGAAGTGTCGCTGAATGGACACAATGTTGGTTACAAGTCAGGTTTCTGGACCTAGCATGATTCTTAAGTACGTTTCTACGATGGATCCCCCAATGCAGAAAAACAGACAATTCTTTCGTCCAACAAAGTGCTTTTTTATCTTAGATCGTGGCTGTTGTTTTCGGAATAATTTTCCAGCGTTCGCCTTTCGGGAAACCTTACGAGAGTTCTGAAGTCCAGACTATAGCTGGATCGCTCTTTCTTGTGATCATCAACAATAGCCTGATCAATTTGAATGGCATACTCAACGTAAGTTCACTAAGCAAACTTTGCGATTGCGGGCTTGTGGTTTACACTGTGACTCAGCAGAAAACTTAGTGTGGGCAGCGCCGGCAAAGTGTGCGCCATTTGTCGTCAAGCCTTTATGAACTATTGGAAAAAGGTTTGTTTGCAGCAGCTGACCTTCAAAATAATAGCTTTGTCATGTCTCGGACAAGCTAAATGCACCAGGTTGGTTTTCCTTGTTAAGAAATGAAACAAAAGTCAAACGTCGTAAAGCAAAAAGGAGTTCATATAAGTTCTCTTTTCCTCTCATTAAAATATTTTGATCATTTGCTGCTTGTCTCCGGTTGTGTTAAGATACGGCTTTTGTTTGGCTGAAATGTTGTAATTGTGATTATCCGCAGTTGAAGTTTATTTTCAGATTGTAAAAATGTTAAACACTTCTTGTTCAACGAAGGATCTGGAGTTTCTTTTAATGGAGGAATTTTCGTTTTTTTGAAGATTAATTTTTGATAAATTTTCTCAAAACGTTATTTTTGTCAAGTCATAAAAAAACTTGTGTTGTAAAATGCATAAAAATCAATTTAGCTTCGCTTTTAACGTAAGCGTGCAATTATCGTGGATTGCGATTTCGTCGCCATTGTATTGCACCGTCTCCGCGCTGCTCATGATGAACGTGTCGCGATTACAATAGATAGGTTCTGACCGTTGTCAGACATGCAGCGTATGAACTGCTCATTTTCTTTACTTGTAATGCACTTCCCTACTTTATGCTTTTCTTGGAAGATAATGACAACGTTATAAGTTTGTTTTGAAGCCAAATGAAATTGGCAAATACCTGTGTCATAACATAAATTTAAGAAACGTAATGATGGGTAAGCTGCCGAAACCCGGGATGCTGAGTTTGAATCTCAGTACTGACTCTTCATCCGAAGAATAGAAGCACTGGTAGAAGAATTTCGAGAAATATACTTTCCGTAAACGTCAAGGTGCAGAGCAGTCGACAGAAAAGCTGAAAGCGTTAACTAACTCCGTTGGTTATGACGTTTACGCGTACATCGAACATTGTGTTACGTACTACGCAAAGATAGACATTCTGCATGAGATATCTGTCAAGGTCCCGTGCTCTATATTTGCTCTTCATCTTCTGGCTAGTGGCAGGTAGAAGCTGGGTTGAAATTGGGATGACTTCTTGCAAAGGTTGCGCAGTCTCAGCAATTGCACATTCCATTTGTTTACTGCTGAGGAGTACAGCAAGGAAACGGAGAGGGATTCCTTTATCTTGGGGCACATGAGGATTACATCCCTATCCCGAGAGACTCCGCCCACTAAAGGAATTTCCTCCTCCAACAAACCTCGGTCGTTAAAGCTTGAACATTTTGAAGCGACTTCAGTGCGCTGATAAAGACGAAGCTGGTGCTGGTCTTACCTCTATCAACGGAAACTTACCATTGGTTGTTGAATGTGACGCTTCAGAAATAACGATTTCCGCCACGTTGAAACAAGCTTGTCGTCCTGTGACGTTCATGCCCCGAACTTCCATAGAAGCGAACGTCATCACCGAGCAGTTATAAAAGAAGCCGCTGACATCATCGAGTCGGTTCGGAAGTGCTGGCCTCATTTTCTTTCCCGGCAACGTTTCACCTTGTTACTGATCAGCGGTCAGTGGCGTCCACATTTGATAATGGTAAAATGAAAAACAGCAAAATACTATGCTGGAGTTTGAAACTAACTTTCTCGTTTACTGTTCGATAGGACAACCTTTGCCACTCTGGCGTAAGAAGGTTGTCACTTTTCGAAGAACTTATCATTGTCAGTAGAGGATGTCAAAAAAGTGTACTTCATGTCGGGTTTGCGCGGAGTTAAACCGAGATTTTATGCACAGCCACAGAGAAGCTTCACTAAAGCGACCAACCGTTTGAGCGCATCTTTATTGGTTTCAAGTGCCCATTTCCTTCCGCAATACGTGATGTGTACCTTCTTGATATAGCTGATGAGTATTCTCGCTTTCCGTTTTGCTACTCTTGTCCCGACTAATCATACGCAAACTGTGATAAATGCTTGGACAAGTTGATCTCTTTGTGTGGTGAGCTCGGGATTATTCATTCTGACAGTGGAAGTAGTTTCGTTTCCCCCGAATTCAAAATGCACCTTATGAGAAGAGGAATTCTTTCAACGCATTCCACCGTTTACCATCCTACTGATACGAACGGCTTAATAGGCCTTTGGCGTGTTGTAACACTATTGCTAAAGTCTAAAATTTACCTGTGAATTGTTGGGAGATACTATGTCAATTGCGGCTGTTCTGCATTCATTGACCGGTTCTGCGCTCAGCGACCAATGCGACCAGGCGAATAACGAAGTCTGGCAAGGGGGGCACATTTCTCCGGGCGCCGAATCACTGTAGGGACGCCGAATGGCTGCTAGGGGGCACCGAAAAGTCCCAACAATGTCACAACTACTTTAATACAGTACATTTATCTTCAATGCAGTACATGTACTCAAACAACTTTAGGTTTGAAAATGGGGGCGCCAAACTTGCTATCTAACCTCGTTACGCCTCTGAATGCGACACCTCGTGAATTGTTTTCCGGTTAAACAGAAAGTCGCCGCCGAATGGCCTGTCCTTACTTGCCCACGTGGTTGACTGCAGATAAAACCGTTATTCTGCGTAATTTCGTGCGTAGCAATAAACACGAGGAGTTCGTGACAGAATTACAGATTATGGACGTTAATCCGATTTTTGCTCACGTACGGTTTCCTGGTAGTAGAATCTACAAGTCTTCGCAATTTGGCGCTATATGTCGCCCCAACCCGTCGTTGAGGCCGATGTGCATTCAAATGGTAGTGTATAATCTAACGTTCATGAGCAAAATTGACCATTGGAAACAAAGTATCCCTTTAGGAAATAATTCCGTGAACAACTCGCTGGATGGGGCTGTACAACCGGATGCAGTACCGGCCGACGTCAGGCAATCGATCTGTGCAAATAAGGGCACGCCTCCCGATAGATACGGCGATTCTGTATATTTTTAAGGATGGGAGAATGTGAAATTCGTACAAAATCAATTTGGTTTCATGTTTGACCTCAGCGTGCGGTTAGCGTGGATTGCTCTTTCGTCGCCATTGCGTTGTACCGTCAAGGCGCTGACCGCCATTCAATGCGTCGCTATTACAATTGATCGGTTCTAATGCTTTTCCTAACTGTATTCTTTGTTTGGTAAATTACGGCAGCGTTATAATCTTCATAAAGCGAAACAAAATTAGCCGACACTTATGCCATAACACCTTGTAACCAAACAAATATTTTTGCAATAAGCTTAGAGTGATTTCTGATGACGAGGAAGAAGTTTTGAGCAGGCAGTTTTTGTGTATTGCACCTTTGTCATTAACATAGCGCTGATCATATACAGCGTTAACAACGCATAACAATGGTTAATAAAATTTTCAAACTGTCTACTCCGTAATTCTACTTGAATAAGATCTTATGATGCCTACTCAGTAACCGAAATATATACGTGATAGAAGCATAGTGTCTGTTTATTGGCTGCAAATAGATTCCTTTCGATTGAAAGTAGTTGCTCACTGTGCTTTTATTTTGTTTCAAAAGTCTTCTCTGCTTTTCTTGTGTCAAAGGTTTTTCCCGCGGAAATTCCGATTTTTCGTCGAGAGCATTTTAACGGAATGTACAGCGTCCTGGCTTACTATGTATCAAAAACAACGGCAGAACTTCCCAACTTTATCGTGCTGCCACTGGTTCATTGTTTAATTGTGTACTTCATGTTTGGTAAGATTGTGTTTTCCTAAGTAAATACGTCACGATTTCAATCAGTTGCATTCGACCCGAATATTAACTGTGCTTTCATCTAATTCATGAAATATATATTCATGCAAACAGCAATTATGAATGCAATTAGTATAAAACAGAGGCAACCAACTTTTCAAAGCATTAATAACCGGCTTTGAGGTAACATTCGCGCAGATAACAAATCACAAAACTTTTAAAGAGCATCAGTGAAAGAAATTGTCTATTAAATCGTCACAAACTTTGCGTAGATCTACATTGGAATTTACGTTGTTGGATCGCAGATTTACCAACTTAATAAATGACTAAAATGTTTCTCTTTCGATCAAAAAATTATTTCAAAGTTTATCTTTGTCTTCAAAGTTTGATCGGGTCTTTTGTTTGTAAACAACTTTAAAATATCTCAGTAGTTTGATCAAAACGATTGTTTCGACGTATTTTTTCCTGCTTAAATCTTCAACGTTCTGACTTTTTTTGCAGGTCTTTATCCAAGTGCAGCCAAATTCTTTTATTTCTACCTTTACGTCGTACTTTTGGTGAACGTCGTTACATCCTACGGCTATTTTGTTTCTGCTATTTCGCCCAATACATCCATAGCCCTTACTATTGGTCCAGCCATGATGATGCCTTTACTCATAGTTGGAGGGTTCTTTATCAACCCAGAGTAAGGAAATTATTGGTTTTCTTCTTTTCTGGCGTGAATTTGTCTTTATTGCTTCAACCACTGCCTCTGTGTATTATTCTACAGCATATTTCCGTGGCTTTGCTTTAAGTTGTTAAAAGTACCTGTCGATTTTTGTTAGTGTTGAGAACTTGGGAAGGGAATTAGTAGTTAACTGACATTTAATTTAGATCCAAACTCGAAAAGGTCTATAGGAACCACATGCATTAGTAGATGGAATTAAAAATGATCCGGTTACACCGAGTGTTGAGACACAGTAATCCATGTTTGCAATATGATATATAGGTGCAATTGGTAAATTAATAAACTAACACAGACGGATTTCTTCACGAAACAAATGAAAAATAGCAAACCTGTTATGTATTTTGCAGAAGAATAATTTTTGCTTCACCAGTATTTCATTAATTGTTTTTGTTACTCAAATCCTTGGATACATTCATTGTGAAAGTTTTTGTCAATTTTTTTGTAATTTTTGTGCAGTGAAAAACGACAAACATTTTATATTCTGCAAGGAATACTCATTAGGCTTTTATCGTGCATGTAAGTACACGGACACAATCTTGTTGCAATGAATACTCTTTTGCGAAAGCTAAATCGACTCAAACACGTATTGCATTCTCCTGCAAACTGAATTTGTTTCGTCTGAGTTGCTGGTTTGTGTATGATGTAAGCCGTATTTTCAAATAGGCATAACGTTAACTTGTAGGTTTGATAGAGGCACGTGGATGCCGTGGTTTTATCTTCTCCGTGTTTTATCGACAGTGAATATATGAAATAGTGCAATGAAAACCTATTGTGTGACTTATCTTTTCAAATCAAAAAGTATGAATACAGAATAAGAAACGCTTAATAACAATGCTTCCAACAAACCAGGCAGATTCCAGACTGGCTGAGTTGGCTCAAATATGTGTCATGGTTCTTCTACGCCAATGAGTTACTGAATATCAACCAGTGGGAGGATGTGACGTCTATCGGTGAGGCGTTCTTTCAAGTGTGTAAAATCCTTAATTTGCACTATTATGTAATGTTGCTGTGTCTTCTTCTTCGTCGTTTGAGCGAGTTGTTACTACCCACTGCTTGGCCGCACTAGATCTCGGGGAGGTGCTGAGCAGGCAATCGATTGTCTCATCGTCCGGAACTGTCAGGTGCAGTCCATGGGGAGGTTGGTGGAGTGGACATTGGAAGAAACCATGGTCGCCGGTTTGCTTTTGTTTTTCTGCGCCATACTCACGGGCCGCAGAGGAGGCCATAACCTATTTGTACAAGCAGGAGCGGAAACGTCCGACACCGGTGCGGAGGCGGTTAAGCCGGACCCGCTGTTCTTGGAAGGTTTATTTTAGGAGGGTGGGTGCCGGTGTCGGGGATGAAAGTACGGAGTCTTGCAGGGTTGTACAACCACTCCCCATTCCATTGGTGATCCGCCCACAGCGCCGCCCACGTATGTTGTTGTCGTCAGATGACCTGATGAGTTTTTTTGTGGCGGGTACAACTGGGCGTCTCCATTTGAGACGCCGTGCATTCGCACTCGATGGACAGGTGAGTGCTGAGTGGAGCAGGCGTGCAGGCTCCATGGCAGGGCGTGCTAGAGACAGTGTGGCCCCTTTGCCACGATGTTCAGCAGGTTGGATGCCTGCGAGGATAGGAAGGTTGTCTGTTGGTGTAGGACGCAGGCATCCAGTCACAGTTCGCAAGGCGTCGTTGATGGCAGGATCAATGAGGTGGGTGTGAGCACTGCGGCATCAGACAGGCGCGCAGTACTCTGCGGTTGAATGGACCAGGACTAGGGTGGGTATTTGCAGAGTTGTTGCTCCAGCACACCAGCCGGAGCCAGCAAGCCACCTCAAGAGTGCGAAACGTGATGTCAACTTATTGTGAAATGACTCAAGGTTTCGGCGATACGTGAGCGACCTGTCCAACCTTGCTCCGAGGTATTTGTGTTCGGAGCAGAAGGACAGGGTTTGTTTGTTGTGGTTGACCTTTAACTCACGTGTAGCTTCCTTGTTGTTGAGGCGAAAGGCTGCTGACACCGTTGTTGTGGCCCTGGTGCTGAGCTCCAACATCCAGGTGTGGTCGTATTCACCCACCATTGCCATGTCCTTGCTCAGCACCCCTCGCACTACCTGCCAGTTGCTGTGTAAATGATTGAGATGATGTTTACATAATTTGGAAATAAAATTTAATTTCGACTTTGATTTAACCTACAATAAAGCAATAATGTGTTTCCACAAAAACATTGTTGATCTCGGTAATGCAAATGTAAGCAAGTCTGCTGTTTTTTATTCGGTAATGACCAGTTCATTAATTTGTTTTTTGCACTTTAGCCTTACTTTCCCACATTATTACAAAGAAATGCAAAGTTTTCACAATTTACTTTTATCTTGTGCAGCTTGTCCGCTGAACACCACTTCAATACCAAGTGAGATTTGCCTGTTCCAGGATGGAGCTGCAGTTCTACAAGCTTTTGGTTTCAGCGTGGTAAGTGTGTGTGTTTTCATAACATTGAATGTTGGCACTAGTGCCGGATTAAAGTGAAGCGGGGCCTCCAAACCAATTTACCTAAAAGTAGGTGACCTAAGTTGAAAATACATATGAACATTTGTTAAATCATAAAGTGTGTGAACATCCATGCGATTACCAAAGCATATTGAATTCTGTAAGTACGAAAAACCTGGTCCTAAAGGCGGACATTGCGGGCTATTAGCTTTTCTACCCTGTTTTGTTGGCATGATTGCTAATGTGCGCTGCCAGAATAGGGTCGAACTTCACCACTAATTCCAGCAAACACAAACAATTTCCATTGTCAAGGGAGTCAACACTTTCGTCACTTCTACGAAACGCAAAACAAAAACGTAACGACTTCAATCACCACTCTATAGACGTTTGTGCCAATATTCTGTTTATTTTCCGTCTGTTGTGCAGGTTGGGAATCGAAATGTATAATATAGCCTGCATTATTCTATTCATTAAACCTTCTTTTTCCCCTAGATGTCTTTCCATAGTTATACAATAGCATGGATGAAGTAAACGCAGATAATGAGATTCATCATTTCCCTTGGCTATCCAAAAATAACGATCATAATCCTCTGTTATTTGGTTATTCACCGATATCATTGGAGTGTTTTATCTCTTCACTTGTTCTTTCACATTCAGAAGAACCTGGCTGTTGCTCTATCATAATGCACTGCCAACTTGTGCGTTTTGGACAGTTTGAGCTGGTCTCTCTTCTTTTCTTCCTTTGCTTTTCATGTTGCATTTCCAGATGCATTCCGGCGTTCAAAATCTCTGGGGCTATTAGTGCTCATTGTTACCTGCAACTGCAATGGAAAGTTCAGTTAGTCTACTCATTAATTTATGTGAATAACCACAAAACGGAAGGAAATACTCTATGAAAGCGTGTCAGTGAATGATTACATGATTACGAAATCGGCGCTTACAATGGCAGCTTAGCTGCTTAGCAGAGTGGTCTAACTGGCCTATAGCAGGGTTGTCAGATAGTGGATAGTCAATACACTATACCAGGGATGGGGAACCAAATTACTATCGCGGGTCGCATAACTTGTGCATTATCGCTAGTGGGCCAGAAAATTAATTAATTTTACCCTAAAATTATACCTTTATCTAACTACTAGGAGGAATGACTTATTTTGAATTACTATCTAAATACCTGCTTATCATGCGGCTTCGTTTTTGACGTCATGTTGTACTCTAACTTGGGTAACGAAATTCTGATGCGGGCCAAATGAAATGTTCACACTGGCCGCAGGTACCCCACCCCTGCACTATACAACGGCTAGTGAATAAATGTCAGACCGCTTTGAAAGTATCAAAAAGAAGGTGACCTAGCTTTTATATGTAGAACAGGTCAGTGCGATGTAATAATATGAAGAATAATGTCATTCGTAACAATACATTCAGCAAAATCTGAAAATTGATGCTAGTTGACCTCATTGCTTGAGTGATCCCCTACTTGTACATATTTAGGTGTTCAATTTGCAGTAGCTATTGTACACGCATTCAATCAAAAGGTCCACTAAACTGCTTATGATACATTTAGCAAAATACAGATTTCTTGGACTGGAAAAATTATCTGTATTATAATTACGAAAAAAATGACACAAGGACCGCAGGGCCCCTAAAACCACGGGACCCATAGAAATTGCTACAACTTTTAATCCGGTACTGGTCAGCACAAACGGTCGGTTTGGATCATCGCCATAACAAAAAGTATGGTAAGCACTTTGCTCTAGACAACTTCAGTGTGACGTAACAAGTTTTACACACCATCGGCATGGTCATAGCTCGCTTTGTTGGCATCTCACCCAATTTTGGGTTATATCTACAAAATCAGCACAAAAGCTAGTTTCTAAATGCTATGCTTTAAACTAACCATGCCTTCGTGCGAGATGGCTTCAGATTCAAGTATGTCTCACGAACCTAATATTTTCTGAAATCTTGAATGTATGTGCCTCAAATGAAACTCACTACACATTGCCCAACAAAAGCGTTGTAAATTCAACTAATATTTTTTCTTGAAAACGCTTACTGAAATGACTTGTGTTATTTCAGGCCAACAAGTATAGAGACATTGGTGTCATGATTGCCCTCTTATTCTCATCTCGCCTGCTTGGATTGTTCTCCTTATACTTTCGAGTTCGGGAAAGCACCAGATGAAGAACTGCATTGTGCTTTCAAATTTTAGTTTGCTTCACTTCGTGTTATGCACCAATGCAAAGTTGGAGTTTTTGCAGAAACATGTTTTAACATTCTTTTGCAACAACTCTAAACTGCAGCCAAGTGTAATGCAATGTTTTGAGTGTTTTCATTTGATCTACAAAACAAAGCTGTGAACGCCTTTTGATTTTATCACCGATTATTATTCTAAGTAGTTACTTGATTGATGGTGTGTTACAAAAACGAATTTATGTCGATATTTTGTAAACGTACAGTTATTGAGGTACCGGAATATTGCATATTCTTGCTATTTCTTGTTTTTATTAGCTAATTTTGTCTCAATGACACAACCTTTTCATGTTTTCGAAGGTGTATAACACATATTTTTTTCCGAAATCATTGTTTTTGTCTGTAAAAACGCTTTGTTCAAAGTGAGATTGTTTCATTTAAACCGTTAAATTAAGACGAACAGTGTTTTAAAACTGGTACATTCATTTAACGCCGATGAACAATTACTGCTGTGTTGTGGCATGCACGCTTTAACATTCATTTGTTTCTACAAATTACTGACAGAAATATACGGTAGATCATGTTTGAAAAAGAATGAGCCATCTACACTGCGGCTTTCAGTTCTCACTTAAGCCTGTGTAATTCACAAATATTTCATGCAAATGGGCTGAACTTGCTTGGTGTTCAAATAGGCTGTAAGTTCTCTTTACATAATAAAAGGTCTTCGATGTTCGAGTAATTTTCATATTCGCAGTTCTTTCAATCATCTGCAGTTGTTGTTCCGGATGTAATCTGAAACTGTTTTTACCATTTTTTGCATTAGTTTCGATCGCTTTTAACACTATGAATTCATTTTTTATGAAGCCAAAGAAAGAGCGAAATAAAATTGGTTAAATGCAGAATTAGACTTGGCTTTAATCCAGGCGTTTCAACTCGCTAGACACAGAAAAAATATCACTAAAAGCGGCAACAAACATCAAGTTTGTCTTGTGGCCTACTCAGTAAGCACTGGGAAAAATTGGAACATTTTTGTAATCACAAAGTAGTTTATCTTAGTTCCCGTAACTATATTTTTGTAATTATTTAGAAAACAAAAAAGACTAAAACAGTCACAAAGTTTAACCCAACGTAACAGAAAAGGACTATCCAGAATCAACTAACTAGTCTCCACACAGGTGAAGAGTCTGAATCAATCAGCAAAATTTTCATAAGAAATAGCTTTCGCGTGACACTTTGCGCATCATCCTTCAACCTTATTCAAATAGAAGAATTGTAGTGCTATTTTGTGATCTCCAAGACTACGTTCGGACTTTTCAAAAACCTGCCAACCTCAGCTTGAAAGAGGCTGATGGAAGATCTTAGTCATCACACAGTTGAGAAAGTTAGTACAGATTTGTAAACTCAAAGTCAAACACGAAAAACAATCCCTACTGAACTTCAATGTAACCGCCTCGTTGACCTGATGGTTACAACGTTCAGCGCTGACGAATTCTGAAGCCCTGTGTAAAAGCCCCTCATACATTATTTTATTATAAGCTTCACACTCACCCCTTACTTTTTCAGCTCTTACACAAACCACTTCAGCGACTGCCTTGATGTCATGCACTCTTGTATTTTAATTTATGGTCAATTTTTGATGCATGCACAATGGAGTCAATACGATTTTTTTAATTTCACACAGTTACAGCAGATATGGCGCCTTGCAATCTTTCGGTATTCACAAGTTTTCGGGATTATTTGAACCGTTTTAAAATTTTTAAAACTGTTCCTCGGTATCCAAATATTGGAAGTCAAATACGCTTCGCATTAAATTTGACACAAATCTGAGATCACGGAGTTCATGTCTTTAACATCTACACTTGCATCAAATCAACACTGTCTACGCGAATTGGATGTAAAAATGCCTCTGTAACTATTGTCCGTAAACTTCCCACAACCAAAAAATAGTACAATAGCCAGGAAGTCCAGCTACTACGACGATATCAAATGTTTGAAATTTTTTCCCTAAAAACTTATTCTTCTGTGTTTGAAAAGTGCTTTCCCGCTCCGCGCAGTTTCATCACCTGATTTCTTCTTGACAGAAAGTACGAATTGCGTGTTACGATCTTCGCTGATCGGTATGCGTAATAATTTGTCGATATAACGCCATTTTTCTCTCTTACTGCAAACCCATGTTGGTCTATCGTTGTGGTGCAAAAATAAAAGATATGCGTAGGATACTAACAGGAGCTTCCTTTGTTCCCCGAGTTTCGTGGCCTTTTTTCTTTTTGCCGTGCGTTGGTGGAAACAACCGACTAAAAAAGGGTTTTCACCCAATTTTTATCAAAAGGACCTGAGTCCCATAAATTTTTGTTGGGTTATTGAGGTAAGTCCAATTTTTTTATACCAGAAGATGACTTTTCAACCCAGGAGGTCTTTTGCTTTTGGTTTTGCCGGCACAATTTGCACATCACTCTAATAAGGTTACATTTTCATGTGAAACGATGACGTTCAAACCCACGACGTTACCAAAAACAATAAATAGCAAACGCCAACTTTTACGACAGTATTCAACAACATTGACCGTGTCTGATCTGCACCAACTCCGAGGACATAAAAACAGTGGCGTACGGTGGCCATTTTGGTAGGGTGTTCAACAGGTTCGCAACTAGCCCAAAACTATGAAGATTCACCAGTCGTGGTGGTTCTCGCCTACCACAAGCCATTCGAGCACTTGAACAGATTGGCAGTTGATCATAATAATCAAACCACGCGCAGCACGTAGGCTACCCTAGAACGTTGACACCATCGTGCACGAACAAGAATTGATTAAATTCATTTCTCCAGACAAAATCTTTCCAATTGAACTCACTTATAAGAAATCAATAGCATTTTCGACACAAAATAAACAAAATAAATCAACTGGCTTACGTGTTAGGAACAGGGCTGCGAGGCCGGAGGCGGAGCCCGGAGCCCCGGAGCCGACCATTTTCGGTGAAGCCGGAGCTGCTTTTAATATTTAGCTGGAGCTGGAGACGGAGCCGGAGCTGCTTTTAAAATTTAGCCGGAGCCGGAGCGGCTTTTAAAATTTAGCCGGAGCCGGAGCTGGTGGTTAAGTTAACAGCTCCGGCTCCGGACCTTTTCTGCGCACTGACAGTTGCCATGGTTCGCTCATGCTGTGCGACCAATTAATTTGATGGAAATAGGTCGCCGCGGCGAAATCCGAGGGTCTGTTCTACCAAGGATTAAGTTCACAATGCGTTTTTTTCAAGTTGGGACTTGTTCTAATCACACCAGACTGTGGAATTACTGCCGAGTGTGGTGTGGCCAAGTCAGTCAACACCAGCTCAGTGCATTTTTGCGCATTTTGCGAGACTAAGTCCGTGTGCAAAAACGCAAAGTGTGACGCTTACACACTTTTTTGTGGAACAAACAGTCACAATCAATGTTGTACTGCTGGGGATTTTTCACTAGATCTCGGGTTTTCCTGTTTCATCTGCGGTTCTGGGGTTTTTGTTGAAAATCTGGGATTTGTTTGATTCTGGTCAAATTTTAGAAATGTGTGTTGTATTACTGTATTTTCCATTGAAGAATACAGTAATTTCATCGGCGTAATGTACAGAGTCAGTACAGAAGCCAATACAGTTGAGTAGGGCTAGGCTTAACCAAATCGTTTAAAATCTAATGTTTTACAGATCAAGTACTGTCTAGGCATAGGTCAGCACTCCAATCTATCGCTAATATGTTAAGGGCTGCTGGGCTGCTCACTGTGCATGATTTTGGAGTGGTTTGTTTGGTTTTGAAGATGCTGTGGTTGATAATCTGTTCACTGTTTTACAGGCGCGTTGGCATAGGTATGAATGTAAAACTTTCAATGTTAAATTAGTAGTCAAATATTGCAATGATTAGGGTAAAAAAACTGTAAAACCTTGAATGTCTTATGTACATGTTTCAATTTGTGCATTTAAGTCAGTGGTCTTCAACTTTTTTGTTCAACCCCTCTACAGGAACTTTGCTTGAAAATGGCCCCCCACCTATGATTTCAGCGTTGGCTAAAAGAATATTTTAATTTGAAAACATTTCAATGCTAATGAAATAAAAAGGCGATCTACTTGACACAAATAAACGAACAAACAAAGCGAATGCAATTGCATTTGTAGAAAAAATGTTATTCATTTCCAAAACAGTTTGCTCCAACTACTGCGAACCTTGTCCTTGGCTTTTCATTTAAGTTTTTTTAAGGCAGGCAGGTTGCAAGTTTGTCAGCTTTAGTGGCATATGGCGTTTCCACCGGTCTTGTTGATGCCAAGACGATAGCGATATTTATTACGCATGTGCACTGTGCACAGGGGCGTAACAGAATTAGATGGCGCCCGGGGCAAGAAGAAAGTTTGGCGCCCCTATATTAGAACCTGAGGTCTTTCGGAAGCAAATTTGCTGTATTGAAGAAAGTACTGGTGATATTGTTGGGATTTTTCAGCGCCCCTCCGCAGTGATTTGGCGCCCCATAGTGATTCGGCGCCCGGGAGATTGTGTGCCCCCCTTGTTACGCCCTTGACTGTGCAGTACTTGGTTGAAACCTTGCTCAGCAACTTACGTCGTGTGTAACACCAGTAGTAATAAAGCAAACTTCCGAAAAACGCTTACTGCTCTTGATACAAGTTTGACTATCCGTGTTAATAAAATATGGCACAGGCTTGACCATCGCTTTGGAAGTCGATGAAATGGCCTGGATGTGGAATCGCACTCGCTTATGTCAGTTAACAGGCAAACAGGCACTTCACCGTGTCACTTTCTATGCAATCCAACTTTCGGTGTTATCTCCACGACAGAAAGACTTCGTAGCATGCCTCAGATTAAAGGTGGCGAAAAAGACATTATGAAATTCTTGGTACAGCCAACATGTAGGTGGTTGGACTTACTTGCTGGTCTAAGTTTTCCCTTTCCTAGTCCATTGTACTGGTATACTCTGTCATTAGTCAGGATGAACACAAAGCAGCTATATCCGTAAGCACAGTAACACACTCAAACTGACTGAAAAAACATGATAAGCACGTTTTACAACTTACGAATAACCGTAATTAATTTTGCTAGCCATTAACTGCTACGGAAATTGTGTCGCAAACAGTCATTTTACCCGTATTGTTTTAATAGAAGACACATGGTTCCACTGTTTTACTAAAGTTGCGTTCACGAACCAAATTTTGTAAAACACATGATAACGGACTATAACGTGTTTTGCCTACGAAACAATATTTTGGCAATGCTCTACCGAAGACTATATGAAGTCCTGTTTCAAGGCAGTTTTGCTAATAATAACACATACAGTTGGAGGGATTTGTGACAATTCCCAGCGGAAAATATCTAAGCTAAAGTTCATTCCAAGTTTTGATTAATTTTCTTAATCGCAGCGTAAGTCGATGTGATGATCCGGTGGTAGTATATTTAAAAAACTGAAGTTTTTCCTCTTTAGGAAATTTAGTTCGGTCGATTAGGTATTTTTCGATAGCTAATATCAGTAGGCTATTGGTCGCTTACAACCAACAAAATTATAATAAAACGCGCTAATGCATACTACTGTATACGAGAAAAGTCCAAAATTCCGCGCGTGTTGATTTGCCTAAAGACTTGTAAATGTCATAGCTTCATGTCCCTTATTTGACGCTGCTTATGCAATGACTGGGCCAACAAACTACCAAACTACGATTGCAACAGTTTCCCCACTATTTTATCTTGTTTTGAACATTAGGCTTAACAATATACCTGAAAATTCGTCAGAACAGCAGTGCTTGACCTCAACCAGTAACACCGTTCGTGGCCTTGGGTACTTAGTGCAGTGAAGCGTTACACAGGACAATGTTAGATTGATTGTTACATCACCAGTCCTATATCTCATGACTTATAATTTTTGTAATGAACTATGGAGTCGATGTGCATCAATTAATTTGGTTCGAAAGTTGCAAATATAATTCATAATTTTGGAAACAATTCCTAATTTTAGTATATTCTACCTGCAGAAATCGCCCCTGGAAACTGAAATCGTCCCCCAAATCTGGTTAATCACAACATCGCCTCGGCGAGCAGAAGATTACCCCGAAGTCAGATTTTTTAAAAGAATTTTAACCACTCCGATTACTCAAGACCAAACTCCTTCCGACTTCGGCTACGCAGGTCTGGTAGTGGTAGCAGTTTAAGATTGGTTCAAAATATATTGGAATAACACCCTCACTTGCAACATGAAGGGCACTAGGAATAGCGAAATCGTTGAAGTGTATTAATAAAGCACAACCGGAGCCGGAGCGGAGCCAGAGCCGGAACCATGTTATGAAAAAACACAGCTCCGGAGCTGGAGCAGGAGGCACGTTATAAAAAAAACACAGCTCCGAAGCTGGAGCCATGCTTACGAAAACAGAGAGCTCCGGAGCCGGAGCCGGAGCCATCTAATTTTTGCAAGAGCTCCGCAGCCCTGGTTAGGAAGCATTCGTTTTCCGACTGCTACCGGTAACAACATTCCACATTTTAGCGTTAGGCTACTTTGCACGTGAGCCTAGGCTCACCATCACTTAAGTCCGTAATTTTAAGCTTCGTCACTTCGTGCATTCTCATTTTTTAAGTCGTCCAAACTCAAACTGTTACAGTAAGCATCACACACACAGACAAAGAAAAAAGAAACCACACCACCTACCTAGTAGCCAAAGTAGGCTATTTCAACATGAAGCAAAACCCAACTGTACAAGTACACTTCAAGGAATCCAACCTACTGCACAGCTTGCTGCCACTGTACAGATTAAGCGGAAATGCTAGCAAAACAACGTAAGACGTAACCAAGTTGTTCACCAGGCACGATTACAACCTGGCTGTTTTGAAAGGGCTTGGCTCCACTGGCGTTTCTTTTCCTTGTTTATTTATTTAAATTCGAGTGTTACTGAACAGCCTGCAGTCATGCTTGAGCAGACAAGTAAAAATCGTTCGACCATGTAAAACATATCCGCTGGCTGAGAAAACGGTACAAATAAAGGTAGTTCTTGTCATTAATCGCTAATGAATGCCCTAAAACCGATTTTTTAAATTTTTTTCTTCGTTATCAGGTGTTCACTGAACACCTTGAACACCCTGACTATCCGCCATTGCATAAAAACCTAATTCGAATATAAATGTGCTTCTTTTCTCAGACAAATCAAAATCCCAATTGCGAGTAAGACAGGAAAAAAGAGTAATGCAACTGACCAAGAAACGAAAAACAACAAATCGACATACTCTCATCTCCTTTATATCGTTTGCGGAGAATAATTATTTGAATACTCAAACGTACGTATTTGCAGAAAGTTGTGTATTGTTGCGAAACTTCGTTTGTTACCGAACTAACAGTTGGTTGAGCAGAGTCGTATTCGCCTTATGTTTTAATCTATCTACTTTTACATGTTGGATGTGGCCAACATTAACGTACGATTAGCTGCAAACTAAGTAGTGCATTACTTTCATCAGTAACAGTAAAACACAGGTACACCAATAAACACTCTAGCCGATGTTAGAAAAGCTTTATAACTACATTTCTCATAAAACTAACCTCAAAAAGCCAACTGTTAAACAAAGAAAAATCTTAAAATCCACCAAAAAGTACAGTTTATCAGTTTCTTGCTTCTCACCTGCATGTGCTTGCAAGTTAGAGAATCGCCTATAGAAAAAATCCCTGACTGACAAAATTGGGGACCATGCAATCATTGCAAAGTCTTTACAAAAGTTTGTGGTCTAATATGAAGATTCGTACATGTATCCATGATGTCCTCCATTTACAAAAAGTATTTACAAAAGCAAAATTAACAGAATTGCAGGAGTTCGCAGCAGTTTTAAACAATGAAAAGACAATATGGCACAAGCGTAATATAAAATACTGTTTTAATGATCAGACAAAATCAGCCAAGTAAACGTAATCGCATTATCCAGTTTGACATCAGCCCAAATGTTCATCATCTGCCATTGTGTACATACCTGGTGTAAACAGTTGAAGCGTATGCTTTGTTGGTTTAAACTCATCGCAACATATCCGTTTCCTGGATATAAATTCTCTCATACACAGAATTGATTCCAATTTTTCCAGTTGCCTCCCGTTCCTCAGCTTAGAGTTAATCAAGGCAATTACTGTGAACTCTTTTTCCAGTGATGCGTTGCAGAAATGAAGTACTACAAATGATAAAGCACAGCTGCCGTCTGCATTAAAATCTTTTGACTTTCTTGCAGGAGGTTTCCCGCTGTTCACAGAGTCATGAAGGTTTTTTTGGCATGCTTAGCTTACTCGGCAAAACACATCGAGTTGTCGAGTACCAGTTTGTTGAGGTACTCAGACTTAATAGTAAACGCGAGAAAGGTTTGTAGATTAGTGCAACGGCATATATAAGACTTAGTTGCTCTGTTTACCAGCTTTGCACGCAGTGAAGATGTGAACTACACTGAAATGATATTCACTGCGTTGTTTCCATTCACGATAAGAAAAGAGCACAGTGATTTTTCTGAAAAGCGTGTGGGAAATTTTTAGAAAAGGTTTTGTCACTATAAGAAAAGAACATAATGATATTTGAAAATGTGATAAATTTTTTTTAAATGTTCTGTCCAGACGAAACCAATACAATGATTTTCGAAAACGTGTTAGAATGTTTTTTGTTTGGGACAGATTTTATCATGAAAAGGAAACAGCGCAATGATTTTTAACCCTGATGCGTCTAAGATTATCTCTGGTAATAATTACTACAGTATATCGCTAGTGACCCACGTAGATTTTAGTATTGCTACCTAACTAGGTCGTAAAATTTTTTATAATGGGTTCTGGGTTAAGAGAATATCAAGCAAGGCACACAATGGCAGTTGTGACGTGTTCCCACCGAAATCTTGAAAATTACGTCAAACCATAGCAAACGAATGCTGAGATATGTGAAACGACATCTCCATATGAGTAAGACCAGAACGAAAATTCAGTGAGAAAATGGTGTTCACTTGGAGTGCTTTTCACACAGCCCTTTGACAATATTGTGCTCAGCGCAACATATTTTACCGCAGTTTATGCAATGTATTACAGGGTGTTTCACAATTGTTGAAACAAAGCGATTGGGCACAAATCCAGGATTTTAAATGATACCACAATGATGATTACATTTATTGAAAGGTGAAAAGATAAAATTTTGTAATCTGCAACTGTTTGTCCTCAAATCAGAAATAATATGTCAAGAAGAGTCCTAGAGTACATGCTCCTTGGCTCCTTCGTCGCAGAGATTTGCTCGGATTCCGACCGACTGACTCTTGAACCCTAGCGACATTGTCGGGAGTTCAAATCGTTATTGGAGGCCCAGAGGGCGATGAGCCTGTTACCCTACGATCTCCACAAGTGCCATGAGTTTCAAACTTCTTGACCAACTTGAAAATCTGACTCCTGTC
>Ga0210059_1004120_pt1 | contig 23412 bp, 21 predicted proteins | sample Ectturendosymbi2_FD_188042 | JGI IMG/M metagenome (GOLD analysis project Ga0210059, IMG submission 188042) | Ecteinascidia turbinata endosymbiont from Florida, USA - Sample 2 (SPAdes) (version 2) | ecosystem: Host-associated > Tunicates > Ascidians > Unclassified | place: Key West, Florida...
AGCATAGAAAGTGTGTGGCTGGACCGTCTGGCGAACACCCCGGTTTGCAAGATCGAATCTTGCAAAACTACACAAGAATGGAGAATGCGCATGAAGTACGCAAGAAAACTTTCAATTTTTATTACGTATAGAAGTCCAGCAAACGTTTAGTTTTCCTTTTTCCCTCCTGAGACATTATCAAATTCCTGAATGTTTCTATGTTAAAAAAAGCTGTTTTTGAGCTCGTGCAACAGTTCTATCATGCTACAGAAATTGCTAATGTAGCCAATGCGGTCAGCGCTTGCGCTAATCAGCCTTAGCAGACAAAATAAGGACAATTGTTTCGGATAAAATGAACTATCGCGGAACACAATCTTAAACAAGCGTAGTGGTTGGAGGGTTTGCAAAAAGTGGTGAGGTGGTTTTTGGACGCAGACAATAGCCCGAATTCCCACCAAAACCTAATTATTACTTTTTGGCCCATTTACAATGTTTCTTGAAATTTGCATGCAAATTTATTCTATGGTATTTGCAATAAGTCGACAAATTAACAAGCAAAAAGTATGCGAAAACAGTTAATCTCAATTGCGCAGGTAATAAAGTTTTCGTAAAATATCAAGCTCAAGGGGGGGTTTTAACCCCAACCCCCCCCCTTGCGTACGCCCTTGAAAACCCTACAGGCGTGGCTCAGATATCCTGTTGCGCACATAATACGGTTGTTCTCCAAGGGTTGTTGGTGGGATGTCCGACTCAACTATCAACATGCGGCCACTGCACTCTATAGCCACCGCGCCAGTTGAACCTTCGTCGTTCATATGTTTTTATCTGAAAATTTGTATAAAGTGCCTTTCTTACAGTACCTTTCCAAGTGATCACCCACTTTCCACACAGGTATTCTTTTCATCTCCTGTGTTTTTGTTTTTTTTTGATGTTGTGCTTTGTTGCTAATTCCCAGCTAATGTACAAATTGTTGCATTTTGTCACTTCGTTTTTCATCTTCACTAACACCTTCAAGTATTGACTTGTACCAGCAATTCGGCTCTGATGAGGAGTTGTCCAATAAGGTCTTTCGCCAACCTTTTGTGCCTCAAATACGTAGCAGAGATGAGCGGGCTGTCGTATTTTGTAATCCAGATCCAGTCCTTATGTTTTAAAAATCGCGCAATTCTTTTCTGTCAACTCAGTCCAAATCCTATCCTGACCCCAAATTTTACGGCGATTTACAGCCCGGACCCAATACACTATTCCAAAATATTTTTATAGTCTGGATCAAATCCAATACTCATCTCTGATACGGAGTTCACACCAATTTGTAGAATTCCTAAATTCTCAATTGTTTTTCTTATTTTTCAACATGGCATTCGTCTTTCTCTCTTTTGGTGTTTTGTTCTTTTCATTGCATTTATGTGACTTGGTGGATTGCCACATAAATGCATGAATAAACTTACCTGAGAAAAGCCCGTGAACCGACCGTAAGTGCGATTTGCCAGTGGCTCGACCTATAGGCCTGTAACCAGAAAATTTTCGGTACCTCAGGAAAAATTTGTTGGACACAGTTTGAAACTATTGTATATAGTTTGAAAATTTTGGGCCCATCTCAGAAAACTCTTCGCTCCCCCTGGTGTCCCAAGCTGGTTACGGGCCTGGTTCGATCAGGGACCGAGTTTGCTGGAAAACTTTGGGGGGGACAAATTTCGTGCGATATGCATGTTACTGCGCATATCAACGTTTCAATGACTTAAAAGAGTTCACTCACCGTAGACCTTTTTGTGAAATTGGCTTAATAGGAATCAGTGTATAGAAATGATATATTTTGTGGACCATGGCCCAAGTGCCCCCTTGGCTACGTTCATGGTGTAATGACAGTTGTATAGTACTGTGGTAATTCTTGACACTGATTACAAGGTATTTGCTTCTTTACTAAGTGCAAAACACTTTAGTAATAGCACTTTAAGAGTTCTTTGTCCACAATACTTCAATTATAATTGAAGAAGAATTATTTAATACTTTTAAAGAATAATTATTCTTTAAAAAAAACAAACAATCCATCAAAATTATAGAATTGTATCTCAAATTCAAATAACTGCCAATTATTTGAAAAAGTTACATCAAGTACTCCAATTAATAAATATATATCTCTGAGATTTCATCAGCTGGCATGGTTGCGTCTTACAATGACCCAAAAGTACGCCTAAATCATACCGTTGTTTGTCGTGTACACCAAGATAGTATTTTCTGATTTATTCCTCGGATTTATGCTGGGGTTTTCAACAGTGACCACGAGAATTTGTACAACTACATTGTTTTTTATCACAAAACATTGGGGGGACAAACGATATGTGCCTCCTTTGTCCACAAGTTGGGGAGACATGTACGCCCCTGAAACTCGGTTCCTGGCTTCGACACCCGATGCATTTACTTCTGTTTTATAAATGCTTTTGTTGGTTCTCTGAGCACTGAACTAGTTAGATGTTCAACTAATACGCCAAACGCTCACTTTCCGGTTGCTAGCAGTCCTTACGTTGTTGTTGTTCAATGAACCTTAGCACCTGTTTCTGTGGCCCTTCTACTGTACGGTCAACATAGAAAGTAAACGCTTTAGCCACCGATGAGTAGTACATCATGGTCATGACGTCTTGCGCAAACCGCTTGATTGACGCTTCACAGACGTGTTGTATTTTGCAGCATTGCGTTAATTAAATTTGTTGTTTCACCGCGTCTAGAAAACTCCTGAACGGACTTCAAAAGCTCCGATACAGTCGGTGTGACAACCGCAAGACGTCTCGTTACTTAAAGTAAAGCTCTGGTCGAGATGAACATTTCTCCAAACCAGCTGTGTTAACATTTGCCCCTTTAATAAACGGACAAACGAAAATATTCCCTTGACTGTCCACGACGCCGCCAAGGACATCGCGGGACGCATGGATTTCTTAAAACTTGTACACCTTGGACGCAAATATTGAATCTTAACTAGGCCAAACGCGCACTGCCACCTCTACACTGATTCGACTGTACCTCTGTTTAGCGTAGCGTATGTGAGCACACGGGCCGTTTGCTGAAATGAATTGATTTCACGAACGACACGAACTGAAAGAGGAGAACGACGGAAGCTACTGAATATCCATTCTAACACTTACGCACACAAGAAGAGAAAGGGTTCGAAAACATCACACCAACGGAGTGTGCCCCTACAATGACGCACTGTTGGTATTCGACATGTTGTCAGTTGTCGTCGAGCGGACCGTCACTGTACCCGCTCAAACACCTCCGCACCATGCACAGGACGCAGTTACTTCTTAAAAGACTTCGCAGTCACTGATGATTTCTTTGACGATTTTTTAGCGACGGACTTTTTCTGTGGAGGTTTCTTCGACGGTTTTCTCGGGGCTGGTCTTTTCTGGAAGAGATTTTTGGCAGTGCGCCTTTCTGCAGCTTGAGAAATCTTCTTAGACGCCGATTTTTTAGGCGTGGACATCTTCACAGGCGGCGTATTAATCACGTTTTCACGAGGCCTGGCCGCAGCCGGCGAACGTTTCCCGGCCACGCTGTTAGTTTTTCGCGGTCTTCCCACAGGGTTTTTGGCTCTGGTGGTTCCTTGAAACAGTTTGTTTACTTTGAACCGACCCACAGCTCCACTACCACTGACATTTATCAGCCTTTGCTCTCTCACCATGCGGATCAACTGGTTGCTGATGTAAGTGCTGGCGTTGGAACTAACAATGTAGTTAGCAACGATGTACTTAACAATCAACTGCCTCGAAACTCCCTTGCGATCTTGCTGATTCACGACCGCATTCCAGATCATGTCGCTGTATGAGGGGTGGTCGGATGTTTTCCTGACGGCGCGCGGCTTTCCTGCACTCCTGGAACAGCCAGGATGCGCTTTCACAACCGCAGAAACCATACCGTGCGTTATTCAGGATTGCAACACAATGCAGAGTCACGTTTTAGGTACTGATACCCAGTTCTGAAACACAATCGCAAGTACAGGGTAAGAAACAAGCTTTTGTAGAAATAGGATATTCCAGACCGTGCCCAGAAAGATGTTAAAATGTCACGGAGCAATCGCCGGACCACCAGGCAAAATTTTATCGACATTTCAGCAGTAACCGGCAGCGCTACTGGATTAACGGTCCGTTACCGCTTTAACGGACAATAAACGTTCGCGTATACATGCCCAAGGTCTGACATTTCCACGTAACCATAGGAACGAACAACCAAAGCAAAAAATTATGAAGGTCTCTGTGAAAATAACCACTGAATTCTTCATGTTATCACAAAACTTTGACAGATATTTTGTTTTATTGCAGCTATTTTCCTATTACACTTACAGCCATGACTCAACTTGCGAAACAAGAGACACGACCAACCACTGGGCACTGGCTGACGCACAATCGAAGCCAAATCTTCTAAACTGGAATCAAACTCGTCAGAACATGCTCCTGGCGATCGTTACCTAGTCTCACAATTCTGTCGATGGTGCACAGGGTTGCCATTGCCAGGTTGTCTTGGACGTTATTATTCTGAAATTCGGACATTTTAGGACAAAAACAATGCTTTATTTCTGGTCCAGCACCGGTACTACTGGGTATAGTGGGCCGTGGCGTTGACAACTCTTATGAAGCAATACTACCTCGAAAGTGCATACAGTGCACACGCACAATATTTTTAATCATAGGCTGCAGAGACGCTGTGGCCGGCTGAAAGAAGTGACGAAAAAACGAAAATTAAGGCTCGACTCAGTGTCTCAGCAATAAAAGCAGCGTCGCCGTTTGTGTTCAAACAAACTCGGGCGAAGTCATTGCGCAATACTCTCTCTAGTCTATGCAGGCCCGTCGCCAGGATTTAGCAACAGGGGGGTCACATTTTTAAAATACAGTATTGGATGTATGCAGCAACCGGGGGGGAAAACGTAAAATGAGGGGCACAGATTTCAAATGGGGGGCCGGGCACCACTGGCCCCCCGCTGGCGACGACCTTGAGTCTATGTAAGGTGTCTCCAAAAACTACGACCCGGGGACCAAATCCGGCCGGCGAAGCCATTTCATTCGGCCGCAAAGACATTTTGTCAATAATGAAAAAAAAATATATTTAATACAAATTTGTTGATTTTGTGGAGTGTAACAGATCCCGAAACAACGACATTACGTAAGATGTCCGGTCCTCGAACTGTTGTGTTGTAGCTTGTGTGACCCTCGGACAAAAAAGTTTGGAGACCTCCGCTCCATTTCATGACGTCCATTCAAGGCTCTAAGTTTTCTGTAAACGTTCGAGGAATCAGCCGACTGTGCTCTGCTCTCGTCTTTTTGCGATGATTCAAACTTGCACATATTTATATTCAATTACCATAACTTGTCTCCACGAAAGTGGAGGGTTTGAATCAATCAGGAAGTTTTTAATAAATAGGGAATCGATTTCACTTAACACTACGTACGTACGCATCAAATTCCACAAACTCGCCTCGACAGGACCATCTTCACGGCACAAACTACTAATTTATGGCTCAGATAGTGGCTAACCGGCTACAGTACAGTATGTTGTATCTCTCATGCCTTTTGATTGATCGTTGAACACAAGAAAGTGTATCTTTCTGAGGCGAATGAAATTCGGACAAAAAAAAACAAATGAAACGCTCGCCGTCAGACACAGCTGGTGAAATCAGGACAATTTATCATTTTTACCTGATGGTGCAGCTTTTCAGCGTGGCTGCTACAGCACAGTAGACAACTTTCAACAGCCAAACGCCATGAAGCGAATAAGAAGTGATTTTGACGTAACAAACAGAACAAAATCACCACTGACTAGCTAATCGAACGTTCGCTCATCAGACTGTCGTATGACGCATCTCGCTGACTACAGCACTGAGGTAAAAGTACGTTGCAGCCACTGTGTTTATTTAAACAACTGAGATACCTTGCATTCCTACTGCGAAGTTCATCTAACACTCCCATGAGCAGTGTTGCCACTGAGGTCCGGGTCAGTCTCGTTAAATCAGGTTGGTTGTTGCTTTTTTCAACATCAGAGATATCATCGGATTTTTACGCTACAGTTTCATACAAGCTAAATGCTCGTAGTACCGAGAAGGCTAACAAAGCGCAATAATCTCGTTGAATCCGAAACAGCGACGCGTAGTCACTAAGTGGAGAAGTCAGTTATAATTTACGTAAGATGTTATTCTCACGCAGCGAAGAAAACGTCTTTAGCTTGGAACGATAACCAAACACACATTAGGGTGAGAGATTGGTGAAAAAGTTAAAAATCGTGAACCTGACTTACTTTCGTCCTAAAAGGAGAGGAAATATAGAAAACACAAACAACAGCTTAGTCAACATTAGCTTGCCACCAAAACCATCAGACATCAGAAATTTCTCTGAAAACATTAGACCTCACCTGTTGTTAAAACATCTGAAGTGGCAACACTGCCCATGAATGTGGCAAAACTGCCCAGTGCCCATGAGTCACGACCAATGCAAACCTCTGAATATATACTTGCAGGTGCCTTGGTGGCGGACGCCAGCGAAACGCATCGGAGAACTACAGATAACAAGTTCTACTGCTGTTTGTACAGATTTTGCCTGCTCACAGAAGATCTACTTCTGTCAGAACTTTCCGAGACCAGAAACTGTCAGTGATGGTGGCACTTCTTTACCGAGCAGAAACATTCAGTGGCGTACGCAGAACATTTTCATGGGGGCTTTCATTCAGCGGCATATGGTGGTCATTTGTATTTGATGTGCGTTGTTTGTGACGTCACAATTTGACGTCATATTCATGTTTACCAACCAATGTTTGGGAGAAGTTTGTTGACATAATATGCATATTCTTGTACGTGCACTCCCCTTGATTTATGTGTCATTGCACTGAATACAAACTATCAGCGCTCCTAGTTACAGTAGGATATCGGAGGAAAATAAACTCAACGCTACGACTCAGCAGTTCATAACTGCAGAAATATCAGGCTGCGCATTAAAACAAGGGAGTAAAACACACTCATCATTGCGTCAGAGCAATTTACAACTGCAACATGAGGCTTCGCTAATGTCTTGTCGAATACGGGTAGTCGAGCATGAAAAGTGTGCGGCTGGACTGGCTGGCGCACACCCCGATTTGTAAGATCGAATCTTGCTAAATTATACACAAGAACTGAGAATGCGCATTAAAAACGCAAGAAACCTTTCAAGTTTTCGCTATGTGTAGAAGTCTACCAAACTTTTGCTTTCCTTTTTCCGTGCTGAGATATTATCAAATGTCTGAATGCTTCTATGTTAACAACAGCTGTTGTTGAGCTCGTGCAACAGTTCTATCATGCGACAGAAAATGGTAATGAAGCCAAGTCTGCAAAAAGTGGTGACATGGTTTCTGGATCCAGACGATATTCCGGATTCCCACCAAAACCTAATTACAGTAGAATTTTCCTAATTCGTCACCTCAATGGGATTAGAAAAAAGTGACGATTTAGACAAAATGACGAATTATGCAAGTACCATAAAATGAACTGCAGAAATAGCTACTCTCAATCGAAATTTTCATTGGGAAAACTTTTTTATTGTTTAAATCAAACTCTTTACTTCCTCTACTCTATCTCGACTCCTCCATTTAATCTGAAACCTTTGAAATCTTTAATAAACTTTAAAGACTTTCCGCATTCTCTCAGTGGGAGTCGGGTCGCGCTTCGCACCTCGTGTGTAAATTCGATAAACAAATTGCGAGGTGCAACAATTCTCAGATAAAGATCCTTAATTTGTTTGAATTCCCACACGTACTAGCTGCTTAAAGATCAATAGAGAAACTGCAAATAATGTATTAGCCGAACAAAACGCTTCTCATGCATAGAAAGAGGTGACGAATTGAGCAAATTGACGAATTAGACGATGGCGAATTAGACGAACAGAAATGCACGCAAAAGATAAAATTCTGCCGGGACCGACGAAAAAGTAACAAATTGAGCGAATTGACGAATTAAACGATGACGAATCAGACAAATTCTACTGTATTACTTTTGACCCATATACAATGTGCCTTGACATTTGCATGCAAATTCATTCTGTGGTATTTGCAATAAGTCGACAAATTAACAGCAAAAAGTATGCGAAAACAATTAATCTCCTCTGTGCAGGTAATAAAGTTTTTGTAAAATATCAAGCTCAAGCGGTTTAACCCCAAACCCCCCTTGCGTACGCCCTTGGAAACAGTCACAAGTTTTAATGCTAGCAGAAATCGTTCAAATCCTCCATTCACCCTGTATCGTTCTTTCATCATTTTAGATCTTACATCATTCGTGAAAAAGGTTATTTGCGTGCAATAGCATTAACCGCATGGCATACAGGACCAAGTCTACCACATGACTCATTCTCAGTCTGACATATAGCCTTGCGTTGTAGCAGGAGTGGGCAAACATTTTCTACGGAGGGCCACATTGAAAGCTTTATTCATTGCTACCGGGAACCAGTGGCGTTACGCAGAAATTTTTCATGGGGGGAGGGGGTCATTCAGTGGCATATGGTGGTCATTTGTATTTGGTGTGCGTTGTTTGTGACGTCACAATTTGACGTCATATTCATGTTTACAAACAACGTTTTGACGAAGTTTGTTGACACAATATGCATATTCTTCTACACGCACTCTCCTTATTTTGTGAGTCATTGCACTGAATATAAACTATCAGCGCTCCAAGTTAGGATATCGGAGGAAAATAAAATCAACGCTACGACACAGCAGTTCATAACTGCAAAAATATCAGGCTGCGCGTTAAAACAGGGGAGTAAAACACACTCATCATTGCGTCAGAGCAATTTACAACTGCAAAATGAGGCTGCGCTGATGTCTTGTCGAATACGAGCAGTCGAGTGTAGAAAGTGTGCGCCTGGACTGGCTGGCGCACACCCCGGTTTGCAAGATCGAATCTTGCTAAGCACAAGAATTGAGAATGCGTATAAAGTACGCAAGAAACCTTTCAATTTTTCGTTTTTTATAGACGTTTTGCTTTCCATTTTCCCTGCTGAGACATTGTCAAGTTCCTGAATGCTTCAATGTTTAAAAAAGCTGTTTTTGAGCTCGTACAACAGTTCCATCATGCGACAGAAAATGGTAACGTGGCCATTGCGGTCAGCGCTTGCGCTCATCAGCTGCAGCAGACAAAACAAAGACAATTTCGGATGAAGCGAACTATCGTGGAACACATGCGTAGTGGACGGAGGGTCTGCAAAAAGTGGTGAGGTGGTGACGCAGACGAAAGCCCGAATTCCCACCAAAACATGATTGTTACTTTTTGGCCCATTTGCAATGTTCCTTAAATTTGCATGCAAATTTATTCGGTGGTATTTTCATTAAGTCGACAAATTAACAAGCAAAAAGTATGCGAAAACAATAATCTCCTTTGCGCAGGTAATAAAGTGTTTGTAAAATATCAAGCTCAAGCGGTTTAACCCCAACCCCCCTTTGCGTACGTCCTTGCCGGGCACCGCATATATTACATCTATAATCGCTAGTTTAAAAACTTTAACAAAAACGTTTTACATTAGCTAGCACAAAATGAAGGTAACAATAGTCACTCCTGGTTGAGTAAAAATGCGGTTTCGAATGAAACGCGTGGAATAACATCTCGTGAATTCTAATCAAATCCAGGGGTCTCCAAACTTTCTTGTCTGCTGGCCATACAAGCTATTGCACAACAGTCGAGGGCTAGACATCTTACACAATGTGATTGTTTCGAGATATGTTGCATTCTACCACATCAACAATTTTTTTGTAAATTTTTAATATCATTTTTTCATTATTGACGTAACGCCTTCGCGGGCCGGATGACATGGCTTCGCGTAGTTTGGAGACCCCTGATCTAATCTTTAAAATTACTTTTACATAGACTTGAAATATGTAGTCTACTATCTATGTACTAGTGACTGCCCTGCGGGCCGCAGTAAAAGCCGTAGTTTGCCCATCCCTGCGATATAACATTCATTCTCCACAAAAGGTGTGCGTCGGAAAAACTACTTCTTTTTCTGCTGAAACAGAGTCAGAAAACAGTGAAACCTTCATGAAAATCTGTTTCATTTGAAAACATTTTTGGCGTTTTCAAATGAAATAGATTTTAATGAAGGTTTCACTAGAAAGATGTGGTTCAGGAGCCCAATTTTTATTCCTTAAATTCGTCCAAGATATTTCATAAATACACGAAGAGTAAAGAGCTTCACACAATTCGCGGTTATGTCATTGACTTCTGGAAAATACAAAACAGGTGCCACTTGACACTAAAAACCAGTGAATAAATTAGACATGTCACCAGGTTTTCGCTGTTAAAAAGATAACGTTTCCCAGTGCAATCCAGGCCCGTAGCCAGGTTTTAAGATTCGTGGGAGAACAAAACATTTTTACGGGGAAAGCGTTTTTGTTTTTCGGTGTTTTAATAAAAAATTTTCTGGGCACAACAAAATTTGGGGGGCACAAAAAATTGGGCGGGCATTGCACCCGAATGCCTCCGTGTGGCTATGGGTCAGGTGCAGTCTACACTGCTGTAGTGAAGTGACACAAAACTAGTAGGAGAAACAAACGTAGGAAAAAATAATTTCGCATTAGTCCAAACTGTTTTCGCACTTTCACCGAATAACTCCGGAAAGAAAGTCGTAACTAGATTTGATGACCAAATTACCCCCAAATTCAGAATTTTATAAAAACGTCCACATTAAATTTCAAATCGCCCAATAAAATGCCCTTTCTCAACAAAACGCTCAGCATCAAATGGGAGGCATTGATAGGAAATGGAAAGCCGAGTATCGCTTACCACTCCACCGGTGACAGTCCTAGAACAGGGTCTCCAAACATTTTTGCAGAGGGCCCCATAAGCTGTTACACAACAGTTCCACAAGGGCCGACATCTTAGGCAATGTCATTGTTTCTGGATAGATTACATTCCACCAAATCAACAAACGTTTCGTAAATATATTATTTTTTCATTATTGACAAAATGACTTGCGGACCGGATGAAATGGTTTCTCCGAATTCGGTCTGCGGGTCGTAGTTTGGAGACCCCTGTCCTATAATAAATTACGTAAAACAAGTGTTTTGTCACAATGCGAGAATAAAGACGGTCATGAAATGTGACTTCTTGCCACAATGGACCTCCTGGGTTTTGATCTTTTCATGCTTTGGTTCGTGCGACAACTGCTCAATGCACTGCACGCTGATCTCAAAGCTTAAACTTAATCTGCATTGATTGCGCAAAATGGTCGACACCGGAACCTGGCACAGGTGCTGACGCAACGGGTGATACGATCGCACGCATGCTACGCAGACTTTAAAGATGTCATAATTCCAGTGACCAACCAAAGACCAGCTCTCGGTTTGGAGCCGAAAAGATATAACGGGACCGGGGCAACAATTGCCACATTTTATCGAGTTTTTTTATTCACCGACGCCTATAAAGCATAAATCGTAATTGTTTGCGTTTTCCACATTCAAGGTCTCTGTTTCTGAGAAGATGCTGTCGCCCAGTAGCAGCATCTTCGTAAGTTATTTGGCCCGACAAATCCTTGCTACGAAGTGGGAACCCTGGCAGAATCCGAATCTGCCGCACTTTTATCGAATGAATGGTGGTGCCTTTTATTGTATTTTACTTTTTCTGTAATTGTTTACAAGGATCTTGCGGCAAATCCGACCTAATGCGGGGCAACCTTGTCGGGAGGTGTTGCTCAACACTGACCTCCTTTCCTGGTTCACATTTGTCATCGTACACCACTGCATCGTTTGTATCGATCTGGGAACTGGGAAGGCATTGCCAAAGTACAGCTTAGTAATTGTCAACAATGCTGAAGTTGCTGGCCATTTGTTGCAATCTTAATGCGTCCTAGAGCGATGAAGGGTATTTTACACGCGTGCAAAAGGGAGACAGCCAGATTTTTTAACTAACATGCACGCACTTTAAAGCGTCTTTCTCTCTTCGATGCAATTCAATGCCATCTGCAGATTTTGTTTTGTGATATGAAGAGGATGCAGTATTTTGTGGACCTTCAACGGCCACCGCTTTTGGCTTGGCGATTCCCAATTTACCAAAGCGCATCAATACAAACATTCCTGAAGTTTCCACAAAGCTGAAACCGATCATTATGTTGTGCAGCAACGACATTAAACTTTTTGAATCTTCCCCGAAGAAACGTTAAAATATTCTCAACATGTCCGTTCCAACCATTGCCGTCGTCTTCCAGCAACTCAGAATCCCGGCATGTGAATCGTTCGCTACGTTTTTGAAAACCTTGTGAATGCGGTTTCGTGATTTGTTTTATTTGGTTGTTAGTTTCAGTGGAATCGTAAATGCAAAATAGTTGTTCTTTGAAGTAACTGAAAATTCAAGTCGCAATTTGCAATAATTGGAAAGAATAGTTTCACTTATTGCACATTTATACCACACAAATTTGCTTAAATACGCTTACTCAACAAACAAGGTGGAATATACTGTAAACATGTTTCATAGCACAAAGATGGCGGCAAGTAAATCAGTCACAGTTTACTGACGGGGAAACTAGTTTCGCGTTTTCCAACGCATCATCAGTCCTGTAAATGTAAGAACAAATCTTGCAGGCGAAATGTTGGCACTTGAAAACAAGTAAAGAAAAACACACGAACTGTGGCTAGTTACAACGACATTACTAAAATGTTTTCGAAGCTAAAAGGCTGACCTTCCCAGAACCTCATAAACTAGTCACTGCTAAGAAAATCGGCGTTGGCAGCGGTCTAACAGACACTTTTCCTCTGGAGATAATACACGTGCGCGATGACGAGTGCCAGAGAGAAACCACGCGATTAAACAGAGCGTAACAGTTCACGAAAAATCAAGAAATTCCGAGCATTTCAACGTAGAATAGAAAGTTTGAACAAGCGGTTAATTTCGATCAAATTTTGAGTAATGTCGTTGTATCTAGCCACAGTTGTAACTGGCCACAACTAGCCAAGCTTACTGTAAACATGTAAGCTTACCGCAACGTACACCCTTAACAGACTGAGTGAATCGAGTTTTGCTTAAACACACAGGGAGTACAAGATGCCAACTTTAAATAAGTTGCCTTCATATAAGGTGAGGTGTGAATCACTAGTGTCGCCAACAATTCCGTTCATTTGCATCACCACTTTCGTTACGGCTAATCCGGCGTGGTGCTAGCTGTGCAGTGTTGCCAGATTTCAAAAAGCTTTATAGCCAAATTTCACAAAAAATTAAGCCAAAAGTAGCCAAAATTGGCAAAAACTTGTGGCCAAAAATAGCCAAGGCTGAAAACGAACAATAAACATGAAAAATCGCTAAAAAATTCAATTTGTCAATTCCGTAGACTGTAAAAAATTATTCTCTGGCGCATTTAGGAAACATGCAATCTTTGCAAAGGCAATTTGTACAGGAAGTGGCTGTCCTGTAGATGGTGCACATATCTTCGCATCTTACGCAAAGATTATAACTAGGGCAACCAATTTTTGGGCCTAAAAACTTACAATTTTGACTATATAATTTACATATTTTGACTTTATTTTGACCTATAGATTTTCTGCGTTTGCAGCGGCAAAATAATACAGCCTTAGGCGTTGAGGTTAACCCAAAAGCACGTTCATGCACTCTGAGCTTCGCAATTTAAGAAAATTTGGTGTTGTTTAAACTTTGGCGGTGGTATGTTGATAAATACTTTAATAACTATAGTAGAGTCAAACCTGAGAGCACCATAAAGTTAAAACACTATATGCATATTCAGGGTTTTTTTAAGGTGATTTAGGGACCAGATTCGTGTCCCTAGAATCAGAAAAATGGGTCCCTAGGTTCAGAGAAATCGGGTCCCTACAGGTCCATACGTGGTACCTAACATTTTCCTTAAAATAACCTTTTGCATAATGGATTGAGCATTTACCAAACCAAGTACTGTAAGATCACGTTTCTTACCTTACCACGCCTTTCCTACATAATATGTAGTGGGCAAAACAACACCATTACGTCAGAAATAACAAACCCATTATTATTACAGAATTTCAACTAAACTTGCAAAAACATATTAATACCTATTGTTCTAGTTTCAGTGAAATATCGATAAAGAGAAAAAACTGTGCTGGAAAAAAAGTTGAACCAACCATAAATTTTGACCTAATGATAAATTTTGACTTTTTTTGACCTAATAACTTGGGATTCCCTTATGGTATGAGCGTGAAATTTGGTTTGTAGGCGTTTCATAAACTTTGGAAACGGCAGAAATATTTTGACTTGATTGAGTTTTGGTTGCCCTAATTACAACCTGTATCCACAGTCTCCGCCATTTGCAAAACCACTGTTACAAATGCAAAAGTACGAAACAACTAATCACTGCCATCAGAACGTTTTTGAAAAACAACGTTTAACCTGCTGCCGTATGGTATCACGGGGAAACGACATTATGCTGGTATTTTTGGTATTTATTAGAAGCATAATGGCCATTAAAATTTTAGCGATGTGCTCTGATTTTACAGCGACAAACCTTGCACTAGACTTTCTCAATATACAACTTTGCACTTTTCGAATCCATGGTTTAAAACTGTTCATCCATTAACATTCTTTGACCTGATGCCACTTCTTCTTTATCAATAATAACATCAGCATCAGAAACAACTAAGTAAGAACACCTGAGTGTTTTAGAACAACCAAACTGGAGACCTGGCATCAATAAAGTGATGACTCAGTTACAGTAACTTGTAGAACGTTATCCAAAATTGAATATTTCACAAAACAATCTGTACAAATAGTAGTTTACAACGCATTAATGTACAGTATCCTTGTTTTGATTTTCAAACCGAAACTGGGCACAAGCGTCTCACTCTTCCATTCAGCTTCTTATAAAACATCAAAAATAAAGTTGTTAAAACAAATAGGATCGCTTATATCCATGCTCTCTGGAAGAATCTTATCAGTATTTATGCAACTTGGCACATTCCACGACGTCTATTCTTTGAGTAGGCAGATTCAATGCTGTCCAGCATGGGTCTACTACATCGACCTATCATGGGACGAGTTGATCACCGAAGCCTAACCAGACACGGGGATTCCACTGGACTGACCTTACACATTCAGATACAATGAATTTGGCGGCAGTATACAATATTATGTGGAGTTTTACAACTTTTTCATGAAACAAACACTGGTCTAAATCTTGTACAAAAATCCGCCAAATTTTCCGCCGAAATATTGCGAAAATAGCCAACAAATCCGCCACCCGCCAAACGCAAATTTTCCCCGCCAACCAAATAAAAAAATAGCCAAATTTGACGGAAAAATAGCACATTTGGCAACACTGTGGCTGTGTAACTGCTGTGACAATTGCTACGGAGCGCCCTCGAGGGGATTCACATAGAGCCGCATCATCGCAATGATGAATGGTGATTGGATGCAACGAGCAGATTTCGGACCGCTGCGAAACGACTGCAGATTGTTGTTCAAAGACAGAGCGTAAATGCGCTTTCTTTGCAACAAAGAAACAATAATCTATTGTCTCACCAATCGATATCGATATTTTTTGTTAAATCTTTGCAAAGTATTCTTTTGAAAACATTATCTCAGGCGTACGTCATGTACATTGTGAGATTATTTTAGTTCTGAAAAGAGACGATTGCATGTGAGCGATAGTTCCAAAGCGAATCACAGCGTTTTTTTGCCAAAACTTGGAGGTTTCCGCACCTTTACAACAGCTAAAGTTTGCAACAAAATCATTTTTGATTTATTGATGTCGTTTTGTTCAATATGGTGAACAAAGAAGCATGAACCAGCAAAGCACATGCTTGCTTGTATATCAATTATGCCAGTCCTAATCGCCGCATGAACCCCAGTTACACCGGTCTCTGCATACCAGCTACCAATGTTGAATGTTACGTTTGTAAGCAGTGTTGGTGAGTAACAGTCCAAAAATTTTATGACAACCATTCATCCACATACATCTTCTTCAAAACTGAAATAAACAGGTTCTACTTGGGAAGTAACTAAAAACCTATTCGAAAACATGATTGTCGAAAGCTTGAGATAAGGACGACTTGGGCTTCATGCCACGTTAATATGTTTTCGGAAACTGCTTTTCTTTCACCTTGTAAAATAAGTGAGAGAAGGAGGGCATTGATCGATTTCAACAGTTTCAAGAAATTTTAAAGCACTGTGGCCAAACTTTGTTGTTGGTTGTCATACATTGTTGAAAACGAATGCGTATTTGCCTTGGAGTCTGCCTAACCATGGGACACGTGCAGTGATGGGCTTCGACCGGTTCGCAAGAACCTGTTCTTGGAATATCTTTAATCCCGGGAACCAGTTGCTGGCATGGTTTGCCTATGGAGACTGTGATAATGAGAGAACCTGTTGTTAGTGATTCCTGGAGTGAGAGAACCTGTTCTTAAAAAATTTGAATCCCACCACTGGATTAGTGCAGACTTACAATAACTAAACTCTAAACTAAATGCTTAGGTGACCTGGAAATCTTTGTGTATTATATTGACAGAATTGTCGTAGTTTTTGTTGCTTTATTGTTAAACGTCTTCACACCCACACACATAGGAATGCAATGGCGCTGACAGTGACAAGGAGCACAACGATGGATGAAAGAACACACGTGCATAGACAAGTGGTTGTAGCAAAGCAACATACGCGTAAGTGACGCTAGCGCAGCGATGCGGTGTGTGTCATGTAATTTCAATAAGCGGAGAAGAGGTGTGTTGTCGTTCGCTTGGGAAATAAATTCTCAGTGGATGTGATGACTCACGTATGGCAACGGAAACTCGTGTACATGTAGACATATCCATATTCATAAATTAATTCTATCAACACTTGCTTGTGCGGTGGTTTCTTTCTACGAAGTGGAAAGATGTGGATGAGGTACACGAAGCAAGGACAACTAAACCGACTTTATGATAGCTAAGCAGCTTGAAAAATGCCGTTTCAGTGTGGCCGTACCAGCAAACGCATTGGCGCTTGCGGAACAGATGCTTTGATGGGCGGTTTTTGTTTAGGTAGGTTGCCTGATAGGCAGGGGATTAGTGGGGCGGGAACGCGTGGGAACGGCGTTCCCACACCTTTTTCATGTTTTGCTTTAAAATGAATTTGAAGCTGATTTAAAATGGCCAGTTTTTGGGTGTGCTCCAACAACTTTTTTGTTGGCACCACATCCCTGCTGATAAGATTTCTGAACTTTCGCGACAATGTTCAGCAGTGACGTATAAGACAATTCATACCTGGACAAGATTAGTACAAACTGTGCTACCAAATGTTTTTATTAGACCATGGCAAATTCTATTTATTAGAAGTTTTTGCGTCTGAATTTATTTATTTATTTACGTGTTTGTCTGAGACCCAACAGGTCCAGGTCACGTTAGTTGGTACAACACAAAGATACAGATATGCTTACATGCAACGCTTCACAGGGAAGGAGTTAGTAGGTACTGCCAGTCTGCCAGTGGTGGATATCAGAATTTTTGAGCCCGATGCAAACTCTCAGAAAGGGGCCCTAAAACTACACATCAAAGTTGTTGGGGCCTCCTTTGACAAATTTGCACATAATTTTTCCTTTATTTTGAAGAACATATGACTTGCGTCAGAGCTTATGAAATGTGGCTCCAGAGTGGTACATGAGCTTTAACAAGAAAATGCAAAAAACGTGCGAAGTGCGACGCAGTGAAAGCAAAGGACCCAGTGAAGTTTGAAAACAGACGTTTTTAACTTTGACAGTTGCTAAGCTAACGCATTCCTAATACATTCACAAGCAACATCAGCCCCGCGCATTATCTAATCAAGATATATCTTCAGGACCGTAACAAGGGGGGCGCAGGGAGGCTTTGCCCCCCTGCAAAATTTTTCGCTCACCCTGGAAAATGTGTTGGGTACAGTTGAAACTATGGGTCATGGGTTGAAAATTTTGGGCCCCTCTGAGAAAACTCACCGCTACGTCTGGTGTCCGAAGCTGGTCACGGGCCTGCATATCCTTAACCGTTCCTTTTCCGCAAAACAAGAAAAAATTACTCAGTTGAGGATTTGGTGAAGAAACACGTTTTGCGACACTTCGCAGTTGGTTTCTGCGGAGTGGGAATATGGCCACTCAAAAACTGTAAACCGGTTTCATGATCGTTGCAGGATGAAAAGCTGCCCTCCTAAACAGTGCACCAGCAAATGCTGCCATGGCTGCCCAGCTGCTGCTGGTTTGGGCAATTTTAGGCAGGTTGTTGACCCGCTAAGCTTCTCAACTTCCAGGAAATTTTTCAGCAAAGAATTGGAAAGCAATTGCAAATCTTGCACCGATCAATGCAACTATTCGACCGAATGCTTTTGTTTTTTAAATAAACTCAAAGCATCCATTTGAATCTTTTCGTGTAGTGTTGGGAATAACTTTAATCTTATCATTTTCGTCTTCACCATCCTAATACCAGGAATCCCTAGAAACAATTCGATCAATATTCGAAGAGAACTGCTGGTAGTAACCGATGTTTTGTCGACAAATCATAAATTGCTGATGCTGGGTCGCCTTCTCTGGAACTTGTACAATGCCTCACAAAACCACGTGCACTGCGCGACTCGATGTGACCTTTGTTGACGCATCGAATCACGTGGTCAACAGCTGATCGCTGAGAGAGAGGGAAAGGTCAATTTGAAAAGCCGCGCGCGGATATCGGTCACGCGTGCTGGTTTTTCGTTAAATCTGGCGGCCAGATTGCAAGCGTTGTTTCCTGTTGCCGCCGACTGCTGCGAAGCGGTTTTTGTCTCGGCGGACAAGCGCTTTCTTGTCCTTTCTCTCTTTTCCTAACACTGCAGCTGGCAAACGTCATTTGAAATGTACTGTGTTTTCAAAAATTTCTTTTCTGTTCTTAGAAAAGGAACGCTGATACAAGCCCACGTTCTGACAAACCGAGAGCTTTGGAAAGAATAACTGTAAGCCATTTTCAAAAACGCAATATTGCGTTTGTGATGCAACTTGTGTTGTCGACTACGCACAGACTGAACAAGTTGACATAAAGCAATATAAGCTTAAATTCAGAATCAAACCACGTAAGGTGAACGTCTTCAGCAACATTCAGAATCACTGGAAAACAATATCACAAGCATTACGCATTTGTCTTAATTGTAATATGTCAAAATCCACGTGAAATCACAGCCAGTGTTGTAAATAAAGTTGTGGCACAAAATTGTCGCTCCGCTGATTTCTTTGCAACAGTGATGTAATTCCGTTACTTTTTCCATTTTCTACTGATGCAGCACCGAAGCATCGGCGCTTCTGCTGTCAGGTTTTCGTCGAGTACCAAACACAGTCACAATCAATCTCGATCGTTTTGTTTACAGCAGTGGTTGTTAACCCTAACCAGGAGGAACGCCTCCCCAGGGGGCGTCAATACATTTCTAGGGGACACGAACCCTTACGCGCTCTAACATGGAAAGTTTGATCAATCACTTTTACCAATAAATACATCTGTTTTAACAACTTATTTAATGTCAGGGGGACTTGAAACAAAGGACAATTACTTAAGTGGGGCGTGGAAGAGGAAAGGTTAAGAACCACTGGTTTATAGCAATGCACGTCTTGTCTCAACAAATCGTTCCCTTGTTTCGTTCGGCACTACAGCAGTGATCGCAACAAAGTATGTAGCCTGGTTTTAGTTGATGATAACGATAAAAATATGGGGATAACAAAAACAAAGCAGTACGTATCGCCATTTTCAGCAAGAGTTTCAAGTGAAATGGTTTAAAGTGAAAATAAAGCGACTGTGAACAGATGTTAAGTGAAAAGGTAAAATGCGGTGAGAAAATGCAATAGTTTTCGGCCATCTTACAGACGCTTTGTGACATATTGTAACATCAAAGTAAAACAAACCACAGCAGGTGAAAAGCATGGCTGTGTACAGGGAGGGTGCCGTAAGAACCAGGAACGGGGTACGATTGCAAACAGAGTTTTCAAACCATAAGACCTCCCACTGGTAACGACCCTTATCTTACCATTTCTTTATGGCAATGCAGAATTAATCTTGAAAATAACAGTCAAAGCAAATATCGCAACGTTCCTAAACACCACGCGTCACCTGATCTTTTCATTAAACTTGAATTTCCAATTTTCAAGCAGACTTAAATTTCGATAAACAAATCCAAAACCCAAGAAAGTCCACGAGAAAGTTTTATTTATTTTATTAAATCTTTCGGCAAAGTTTGGTATGCAACTACATGCCCTAAATATTAACGACATTAAATACTGTCCCGCGGTCCCCACCATCAAGGACTTTGTTCGCATGAATATTGGTTACTTCGTTGCATGATGGCTTTTTGCATTGTTTCGACTTAATACTAGCTGTGTCATATGGAACATGAATAATAAATATGTGATCTACTAAGGTTTACATCTATTGCACAGAAGAGTGTGAGTGTGAGATGAACCTAGCAAATTCGGTAGTAAAATACTATCACTGGTGCAGTTGCCACAACTACGCTCCAGTGACGACCTTTAAAAAGCAAGACAACGTCGGTAAGGACTGAGGATAACACGACGCAATGTTTAACAAAAACGATCCCCAAAAGTCCTAAATCTCGTTCGAGTTGCAAAGCTCCACTTGTTACATAACCAGGGGTGTAGTATGACGGGAACGCGTGGGAGCGGCGTTCTTACACCTTTTTCATGTTTCGCTTTAAAATGAGTTCGAAGCTTTTTAAAAATTGCTTGTTTCTTGGGTGTGTTCCCACACTTCTTTTGTTAGCACCACATCCCTGCTTACAACCTCGTAGTCGGGTACGCGTATGCTCGAAAGGAAGTTTTAACCAGAGTTGGCATGCATTAAGGATGAATCATGGGGGCCTCATGGGTAGGTAACATAATCATGGTCTCCTTTCACAACGACAAAAATGTACGAAACTACGAAAAGAACCAGTTGTTTTTTCACAAACACCTGTGAAATTTGTGCTTGAATAGATTCATGTTGCTCTAAATCTTTTAAAACATCTTTCTGCAGATTGAATAAGTGTCCAAGGACCCTAACGTTTGTTCCCTCAATCAACTGTCGCAGACTAGGCCAAGATACCATTAAGATGATGAGTATCGTCACATTTAACATCATTAATAATAACATAATTAGAGATAAATTGAACAAAATGTTCGTTTCAGGAGTGTGTATCAGATTAGTAGCCCTTAGCGGTAATTGGTGTCCAATAGGCAACTCTCAGTTTCACAAAGGTTGGTGAACCCTGAAGTAGAGCAAATGGGAAAGATACAACAAAAGATTTTAATGAAAATTTTATATTCGTAGTTAATGAGATTCTTAGCAAATTATCTCCGTACAATGCAGGGCTTGACTTTTTTGCGAAAAGGAAATAATCTCTATGTTTTTTATCACGTTTACCGGACTTCACGTTTTTAACAGCATTTTGAAATCGTGAAAGCTGTGTCATGAACCCTGACAGAATGAAGCAAGCAACACTTCTGAAAATGCCTCACTCCCTATTTGGCAAACGTTTTCCAGAATATTAAAATGACAAGAAAGATTTTTCGCAATGGGAATTTCCTAAATAAAGAGTTATGTAGTACTTAAAAATTAAGCAGTTGATAATCACGGATCCAAAAAAGAAAGGAAAAACTTTTGCTACAAGAAGCCTGAAAGTTCACTTTACTGTCAAACGTAATGGCTTCGTTGTTTCCGAAAACATGAAGTACAGTGTTATAATCTTTACTTGCAGCTAATTATTGAAGTAATAGCATGTGGTAACACTGAAGAACACTAAAAGGAAAATACCAACTTCCAGTTTTTATCAGTAAAAACGCTTTTTACAAATTTGCGTTGTTTTTCTTAAAAATGACCTAAACACCACAGTCCACACTCACGAATGTGTTGACGCGCTTCTCCGTTTCGATTGAAACTGTAGCGCGTTTCGCGGGCGTCCGCAATAGAAGCGTCTTTCACCTCTGCGTAGTCTGAATTTTCGTTTCCGAGAACTGGCCTTGCCACCGTTGTCCGCAATTTAATATGTTCCTTACAAAACGTGGTAAAAGTATGACCGAGTATTTTTCCGTTTAGGACTCTCTAATCAAAGTTTTATTTGCATAACACTTTCTCTGACATTTTCACGCTCTTTGTGATATATTCAGTTTTCCAATATATTCTTAGAAACTCTGACTCAATCAGAATCAAAACATCAACCATGACATGAAAATGTACTTTCCACTGGTGCAAACCAAATGTACGAATAACATGCATGCGTACAAGCTTAAATGCTTTGTGACCTGTTTCAAAATACTTTCGGGCGGAGACGCAAAGTTAGCAGTGGATTTTTAAATTTCATGCCGGAAAAGATGGAAACTTCTTTATCGCCTGCGTGTGCTCATAACGGCGATACCGATATGCTGACGGCTGACTGATGCCGTACATATCGCACAGCTGTGTTTTAGCAAGGTCTCCTAAATAAACTAGGAGGCGTTGGTTTTAGTCGGGAGTATAACTTATCAACACAACAGCCAGGAGGAATTTTCCCAAAAACCTGTTAAAGAGGCATAGAATTGTGAAACGAGGTGGGTGATATTTTGAGAAATGCGGTGATAACGGATTGTGGCATGTGGGGTTGGCGTTCAGATGACGCCAGAAATGTTGGCAGCCCACTATGATTTCCGCATCCACTTGTAACTCAAGCTAATGCGGTAGGGTAGCACACTAATCAATACTGACAGCAAATTTGCATTAATTAATTTCAAAGATATACCACATATACTTTTTCAGGAGAGTGAACGGCGGGTTTGGTTCATCCATTCTTGTTGTTACAACGCAAAAAACAAGTTGGTAACTGACGACTGGAAGCTGAGAGAAAATGTGAATGAGTTGTATAATTAGAAACAAGGAGGTTTTTAGCCCAATATGGTTTGCGACAGCAATTGTGTGGCAGAACGGTAACGAGGGAATGTTTGTATTGTGCAACGTCTTCACTCCCACGCGCAATGCGCTAGACCAGTGGTTTTCAAACTTTCATGAGCCGTGGTCCATTCAAAAGGTTCCTAATATATCTTGACACTTGGGTTATGCAATATCACTTCAAAGCTACCTAGTGGAGGTCTCTGCTCGTGGCCCCCCAGAGAACCGCTCCGTGGCCTCCAAGGAAGGGCCGAGGACCCGTTTGAGAAACTCTGCGCTAGACTTTAAACATGCATCGCAGTTAGAAGGAACACATAAATACATAAAAGAAGACGAGGATATATACCTGGCGGAAGTAGAGAATATACACTTGATGGTGCTAATACATTTACTTTGATGAAACACAAGCTTATGAGACACGACTGAATGCCGCCATCATGATGACTATAATGTAGTACTGTGCAAAGCGAGCCTGCCAGTAGTGTAACGGACGGGGGAGCAGGGGTGAGCCGTACCCCCTGGCAAACTAAATATAAAAACCAGGACCCCACTTAGCTCACATTTTGATATGTAGTATTCGTTTGGTTTTCAGTATTTCTT